>ERZ809146.970-NODE-970-length-13358-cov-10.786665_pt1 | contig 13358 bp, 9 predicted proteins | sample MGYA00520794_ERZ809146 | MGnify/ENA primary metagenome ERZ809146 (study PRJEB31570, sample SAMEA3212995) | Homo sapiens | biome: human-gut; feature: human gut; material: fecal | place: Sweden | collected 2011 ... | reverse complement strand
TTCGTGTAGGTGGAACCTACGTCGCATCCGCCAAAGTATTTCATAGTATTACTTCTCCTCCTGTTATATCTATTCTATGTTTTTAGATTGTAAGGTGATCAGACGTTGTACTCGTAGTTCGGCTTGTTCATCTCATACGGCATCTTGGTCATGTCGCGGCGCGGCATGTTGTCGTAATGCTTTTTGAGGGTAGGCTCGACCACGTAGAACAGCAGCTTGCCGTCGAGGTCAAAGAAGAAAACGGCAAACAGCGCGGCGTTGACGCCAAGCGCCATGAGAAGAGCTTTCAGAATTTTTGCTTTCATTTCGTTTCCTCCTTCTAATTACCAAGTCATGGAGTCGTCGAACTCGAGCAGGGTCGGGTCGAGGGCTTCCTCGTGCATGACGGTTGTCATGTAGTCGTTGATGATCTGACGGATCTCCATGCGGGACACGGTGCGGCTGTCAGGCAGCGCGTGCGGCATCCAGATAGCATGGATATTTCTATCACGGAACTCGTCCTCGAACAGGCCGTGCACACCCTGCATGCCCTTGCACTGCAGCTGATCGTACATCATGACCATGTCGCAGTTGAACTCCTCCATGTACTTCCAGCACTCAAAGATGTGGTGCAGGCCGCCGACGGCCATACGGCGCATCGGAGCCCACATGTGATACTGTGCTATGTCGTCCAGGCAGTGGTCATAGCTGTCGGTACGGATGGTCATGTTGAACATCAGAGAGTCCATGTTCATGACGGTGTTCAGACCCCAGCAGTTATACGCCCAGGTGCACCAGTTGGAGTAGTACAGCGGCGCGCAGGACCATGCCAGCACTCTGTGGCGGGTCTCCGGGAAGCTGTTGATCTTCTTTTTGACGCACTTATTGAGGATCTTGCGGACGTGGCCGTCGACCTCATGCCAGACCGGCAGATCGCCGAACTGAGACTGGTAGATACGGTACAGAGCCTGCGCAACGCCGTTGACCGGGTAGTAGTTGGTCTTGGCGGCGACATCCCACTTCTCCCACTCGAACTTCATCAGCTCGTTCTGGGACTCGATGCACTTGACCAGGGAATTCCAGTCAAACGGGATGCCGGTCTGCTCTTCGACAAACTTCCAGCACTGCTCGATCTCGTCGCGGCAATGCTTCTTGAGCAGCGGATCGTCAAACTGCATCGGCTGCGGCATGGCGAACAGCGGCTTGTCGAGGAACCAGTCCTGCAGGATGGAGGTGGCGACGGAAGCGTCGCAGGCCTCGTTGGAGGTGACAACGATCGGCGCGTAATCGGGCATGTCGTCGAGGACGAACAGGCCGGCTTCCGCCTGGCACATCGGGCACGGATCGCCCGGCAGGCCGATGGACTGCACCGCGTCGATGTAGTTGAGAACGGTGTGGCTGTTGACGTGGCAGGTGACGAAGTACGGGATCATCTCCATCGGGACGTTCGTCAGCTTGCCGTGCCAGGGATAGAACACGCCGCCCCAGACGGTCTCGTTGTGGGCAACGTTGTGATGCCATCTGTAGTTCTTCTTGCCGCCGCGGAGGTTGGCGTCGGAGGAGAACATGCGCTGGAACTGGAAGATGGTCGCGTTGACCATGCCGCGGTAGTGCCACGCGGAGGCCTTCAGGCCCTCGCCACGCATGCCTTCCATGCCGCGGTCGAACCAGTGCAGAACCGGCAGGTAGGTCTGGCCGACCCAGCGGTAGCGCCACACGCCCTTGGCAAAGTTGATAAGGCCGCCGTAGCGGACAACGTCCATGACCATGTGCGCGTAGTTGTACAGCCAGATGTTATAGAAGTAGTACATGGTGTCGGGGAAGCCACGCCACTCTCTGTGCTTGTACAGACCGGTCTTGTCAATGTAGAGATCGCCCAGACGGCGCTCCTGATGGGGCTTGCCGTACCAGAAATCATGGGCAAGTGCTTTCATATCGTATTTCATTATTTGCCCTCCTGAATCTTCTTGATTTCGATGCTCTCGACGAAGGCCTGGAAGCGGGTACGCAGCTGGCCGGAGGCGCCGTTGATGTATTCCTTTTCGATGGAGCAGACCGGGTAGCCAAAGTCACGCGGCATGACGATGGTATCGATCGTGCGCTCGTAGCTCCAGTATTCGCAGAACTTGTTGGAGGCAACGATGATACCGTCAGCCTTGTATTCCTTGGCGAGGTCGGCCAGACGCTGCTTGCGCTCGCGCATGATATCCTGCGGCATGAAGCGCGGGCAGTTGCTGGTCTCGAGATAGTGGCGGGCGATCGCGGTCAGCGGCTTCTCGCCGTCCTTGACCACGATGGGAGCACGGGACTCCACAGCACCGTAGCAGTGACGGTCGCAGACGACTTCGGCGCCGCAGCCTTCGATCAGCTTGGTGAACTCGGGGTCGTCGTTCTCGGAGCCGGCCAGAACGACCTTGCAGCGGAACGGACTCTTCTTATCGGGCTTGCGGGTCTTGAGCTCTTTGGCCGTTTCCTTGAGCATCGGGAGGATCAGTTCCTTCGGGCAGACCAGCGAGCAGAGCTGGATGACCTGGAACTCATAGCCCGTGATGGTCGGGTTATCGAGCTTGCGGTAATCGCCGATCTCGTTGATGACCGCGCTGATCTCGTTGTGCAGGTCAATGGCCTTCATGAGGGCCTCGTCGGAGATGTCGATGCCGAATTTCTCGTGCAGCGGATCGAGGACGTGGGCCTGCAGCTGGCCTTCATAATGCTCGATGCTGTTCTGGTTTCTCTTGAACGGCACGTCGGTGAACGTCACGAAGAAGTCCGGATTCTGGATGACGTCCATGTAGCCAAGGTGCTCCTGGAAACGGCAGGTGACCGTGCAGGTCTCAGTGCCGAAATCAGCGTCCAGGAAGTTGTAGCCGCCTTCGAGTGCGCGCTCGAAGAGGCTGCGGCCGTAATGGCAGGTACGGCTGGACATGTAATATGTAGCCATGTCCGGAGAAGTGCATTTCGGCGCTCTCAGACGGACTGCAAAGCAGCCGGGCAGGTCAAGCAGAACTTCCGGCATGAAGTAGCAGGTGTAACCCAGTGCTCTCTTGCCGTCTGCCTTTCCTTGCCGGACCAACTCGTTGTTGGCCTCCTGGAGCAGGTTTTCAAATGCGATCAGGTGTTTCAAGTCTCTCATGTGCAAGCCCCCTTAAAATTTTTCGCATTCAACAACAGACTTTGTATGATTTGACATTCCGGTTTATGAAAACCCGACAAAAATGCTTGGATATATGCGCGATTCCCAGACAGCTTTGCCGATGTGGATATCTACTCATACACCTGAAGTATAGCGGATTTGTTGTTAATTGTCAAACAAAATATCCGCCCGAATGGGATTTCTTTTGTTCAAAATTTTGCTGTTTTTCAATGATTTTTTCACATTATTTGTGGAATTTGTTCAGTAACCGGACACGCTTCCGCATGGTGTCCGAAAAGAAATATTTTTTCCCCGCAAAAGCGAAACAGCGCAGAAGAACACTTCTGCGCTGTTTCGCTTTGTTTTGTTGAGGGGTGAGGATAAAATGAAATTGGATTGCTTGCTTCGATAGAGAATATTACCGGGACAATATTACAGAAGCAAGGCAAAAAGTATTTCTAATTTATGAAACTTTATGAAACTTTCACTCAGTCCAGATAAAGTCCCCAGAGCACATCCGGAGCCACACAGGAAAGCGGGCGGTAAGCAGCCAGCGCCTGTGCGCCGTCGGGCCGCTGAACACACAGCTGCGCCTCCTGCGCGCCGAAGCCTGCAAGCAGTGCCTGAACGGCCGGCAAAACGTCCGTACCCAGCAGTTCCTTTATGAGCAGCTGCGCCCCGTCCCGCTCCGCAACGGCACACCCGCTGGCGATGCGCACCAGCGCGCCGCCGCACAGATCGCAGAGATCCGCCTGAAATGCCAGCAGCGCAGCAGACAGCTCCACGTGCGCGCGGCCGCGCAGTGCCTGCTCCCGCAATGTGGCGTACTCCTGCGCGCTGACCCGCTCGATGACCGGCGGGCACTGCATATCCGGCGCACGTGCGATGCGCAGCCGCGCACCGCGGGCAGTCTGTGTGGTACCCATGACCGACCGATACCATGCGTACAGGGATGCTTCTGCCGGGAGCGTATAGAGCACGCAGCCGTTCGCGTCCGCTTCGGCGGCAAAGCGGCGCATCAGTGCCGACGCATAGCCGTGTCCCTGCTGCGCCGGATCGGTAGAGACCGCATAGACATAGGCGCAGGGGAGAGCGGTCCCGTCAGCCGTATGCAGCCGGCCGCCCAGCAGATGCGCTGCCGTGACAACAGTTCCGTTCATCTCAACGACCCAGGCGGCCGCTTGCGGCGGAAAGCGATGATAAAATGCGCCGATCAGCTCCGGCGGATCGCCGAAGGCGGTCTGCCAGAGCTGGGTCAGCACCGGCAGGTCGGCCGCGGCTGCGCGGCGGATGCGTGCGTCAGGCATCGGGGTACACCTCCGGGCAGCGCGTATAGATCTCCCGCTGCAGCGCTTTGAGATCGACGAACGTCTCCGGCCGCTTGCTCGGGTCGCGCAGCAGGGCGGAGGGGTGATAGATCGCCATACAGCGCCGGCCATTGACATCAAACCACTGCCCATGCTCGCGCGTGATGCGAAACGGGTCTTTGATGAGTGCGGTCGCAGCGATCCGGCCGAGGCAGACGATGATCGCCGGGTCGACGAGCGCGATCTGCCGCTGCAGCCATTCGCCGCAGCATTTCTGCTCCACGAACTGCGGGTCACGGTTGTGCGGCGGGCGGCACTTGACGATGTTGGCGATGTAGACCTTCGTCCGGTCGAGATAGATCATTTCGAGCATATCATCGAGCAGCTTGCCGGCCGGCCCGACAAACGGCAGCCCCTGCAGGTCTTCCTGTTCGCCGGGGCCTTCGCCGATGAGCATGATGCGCGCATCCTCGGCGCCGTCACCGAATACGAGGTGATGCCGCGTCTCACCGAGACCGCAGCGCCGGCACTGCGCGCACTCCTGCTTGAGTTCTTTCCAGGCTTCGTTCATGCGCTCTGGCTCCTTTTCCCTTGGATGAACCGGCTTTTTGCGGCCGGTTCGGCAAAAAATATATTGTAATGTAGCGTCAAACGTATTATAATACCCCGGTATGAAAATAACAACTGTAACCTGTCTGTAACCAGTTCGCGCGGCGTTGGGCGATCCCGCTGCGCCGGACATTACAATATTTTGAATGAAATTTGGTGCTTTGAATGGATTTTCAGGATTATCTGGTTCCCGGGAAAACCGGGCTGCTGATCGGTATCGGCGGCGTGTCCATGTCGCCGCTGGCAGAGGTGCTGCATGATGCGGGGCTGGACATCCGCGGCTCGGACATGAGCGAGAGCGACAATACGCTCACGCTGCGCGAGCGCGGCATTCCGATCCACATCGGCCACAGCGCCGCCAACGTTACGGATGATATCGAGTTCGTGATCCGCACGGCCGCCGTTCATGACGACAATCCGGAGGTGCACGAGGCGCACCGCCGCGGCATCCCGGTCTTTGAGCGGACGCAGGCATGGGGCGCGCTCATGCGCGGCTACCCGAATGCGCTGTGTATTTCCGGCACACACGGCAAGACGACGACGACGTCCATGTGCACGCACATCATGATGGCGGCGGAAAAAGACCCGACCGTCATGATCGGCGGCACGCTTCCGCTGCTGCACGCCTGCCACCGTGTCGGCAAGGGCAATACGATCATCATGGAGTCGTGCGAGTACTATAACTCGTTCCTTTCGCTGAATCCGACGATCGCCGTGATTTTGAACATCGAGGCGGATCATCTGGACTTTTTCAAGGACATCGAGGACATCAAGCACTCGTTCCGCCAGTTTGCCGAGCGCGTTCCGGCCGAGACCGGCACCGTGATCGCAAACTGTGACGATGTCAACACCATGGATGCGCTGCGCGGGATCGAGCGCAAGGTCATCACCTTCGGTCTCAGCCCGAAGGCGGACGTGTATGCGGAGAACATCATGCACCGCGGCTCTTCGTCCGAGTTTGATATTTATCACCGGGGAAATCTGTTTGCCCATGTGACGCTCCATGTTCCCGGCATCCACAATGTGCGCAACGCGCTCGCTGCCACGGCTGCGGCCATTGTGCTCGGCGTCAGCCCCAATGCCGTCAAGTACGGTCTTGCCGGCTTTGAAGGCGCGGGCCGGCGGTTTGATTATAAGGGCAAGTTCCAGGGCGCGGATCTGTATGACGATTATGCGCACCACCCGAGTGAGCTGCGCGCGCTGCTCGACGCGGTGGATACGCTCGACTATCAGCGCACGATCGTCGTGTTCCAGCCGCACACCTACAGCCGCACGGCAAAGCTCTTCAATGATTTTGTGGAGCAGCTGCGCCGCCCGACGATCGTCTATCTGGCGGAGATCTATGCTGCGCGCGAGAAAAACACCATCGGCATTTCTTCTGCCGATCTGGCCGCGCAGATCCCGGGCGCGAAGTTTTACCCGACGTTTGCGGAGATCGAGGCCGAGCTGCGCCGCATTGCCCGCCCGGGCGACATTATTCTGACTGTGGGCGCCGGCGACGTGTTCCGCATCGGCGAGCACCTCCTGTACCCGGCGGACAATAAGGACTGAGCCCACGCGATTAAAACGGAATTTCATCAAAAGCTGTCGGTTTGCGGCCGGCAGCTTTTTTGCGCCCAAAAGCAAACGATTCCTGCGCAAAGACATTTTCTGCGACAGCGTGGAATGACAGTTTTCATAACAATGAAAATCTATAATTTATGTAAACTGTTTTGCGTCAGGAGGAACCGTTATGAATGTCAAGATCGCGGGACACGACCGGCCGGTGCGTGCACCCGGCGCCTTGCCGAGCCCAATCGGGCTGCTGCCGGCAAGTGAAAATGCCAAATGGGTCGGTATGCTCGTCAGCTTTGCGCTCGGGCTGATCCTGTCAACGGCGCATATCGCCGGGTCGCCGGCGCCGTTCGGTCTGGCGTTCCTGGCGGCGATGGGGTATGGCTCCGGCGGCGCGCTGTGCCTTGCCGGCTGCGCGCTCGGCTACTTTGCGGCCTTCGGCGTTGCGACCGGCACGCAGCTCGCCGCCGGCTGCTGCCTGATTTTTCTGACGGCATATTTTCTGCGCAGTCATCCGTTTGTGCAGACGCGCTGGTATCCGTCGGCTGTCTCCGCGGCGGCTTACATACTGACGCGGCTGGTGCTGTGTCTGCTCACGGGCGGCCTGTCGCTGCTGCTGGTGTCCCGCATGGTACTGTTTTTGCTGCTGTGCGCCGCATCGGCCTATGGGTTTGACGATCTGCTGCGCGCGCAGGAGCCGCGCACGGTCAATGCGGAGATCTGCCGCAATGTCTCGACCGTGTTTCTGCTGGCGTGTCTGCTCATGGGCGTGAACAATCTGCTGCTGTTCGACACGCTGTCGGTCGGCCGGGCGCTCTCGGTGCTCATTCTGCTCATCCTCAGCGGGACGGGCGGCGCGCTGTGTGGGGCATCGGCCGGGCTGATCCTCGGCATCGCCATGGACGTGGCCGCCGGTGCGGGCGTCCTGTTCTCGGTCGTCTATGCCGCTGCCGGGCTGCTGTCCGGGCAGTTTTGCAAGCATCGGCGTGGGTTTTATCTGCTCATATTCGCGGCGGCGTACCTGCTGACGCTGTTTTGCATCCCGCTTCCGGAGCTGCGCATCGGCGCGGGCGTGGAGCTGGCGCTTGCCATGGGCGCATATCTGGTGATCCCGAAGAAGTTCGTGGTAGCGGTCGGCGCGTTTTTGCAGCCGCTGCGCGGCGGGAGCGGGGAGTCCGGTCTGCGCCGCTATGTCGCGGGGCGCGTAGGCGGCGTGGCGCATGCGTATCAGCAACTGCATGACACGGCGTGTCAGGCTGCAAGTACGGCAGAGAATGATGCCGATGTGGCGAAAGTCTTTGACCGTGCGGCCGACCGCGTCTGCTGCCGGTGCAAGTTGCAGCAGGAGTGCTGGACGCGCCGGGCGCTTGATACGCTCAACATCATGAACGATGTCACGCGCCGCATTCAGGCGCGCGGCCGGCTGCTGCCGGAGGATTTCCCGCCGTACTTTCGTGACCGCTGCGTCCATCTGCACGAGTATACCGAGGTCGTCAACGGCGAGCTGCGCCTGCGTGCCTACCGGCAGCGGATGCAGGAAACGCTGCAGGAAAACCGCACCGTGCTCTGGGAGCAGTATGCCGACTTTGCGCAGGTGCTCACAAATGTTTCCCGTGAGCTCGACAGCAGCTACGGCGCTGACCCACTGGCGGAGCAGCGCCTGATCCGCTGGCTTCGCACCATCGGCGTGGAAGCGGACGCGGCCGTGTTCCGCGAGAGCACGGGCCGCCTGCGCGTGACGATCGACAGCCGCTATCTGCGCCCGCTGCTGGAGCTGCCGGACTATCTGGATAAGCTCTCGGCAACGCTGGGCGTGCGCCTGTGCATGCCGGAAAACGCCGCGCGTGACGACAGCCTGCTCCTGCTCGAGGCAGAGCCGCTGGCCGTCTCCGTCGGCATTGCGTCCATGCGCAAAAAGGGGGAGACGGTCTCCGGCGACCGCGGCACGTATTTCAAGACAGACGCGGGGCAGCTGTGCGTGATCCTGTCCGACGGCATGGGCTGCGGCGAGACGGCGGCCGACGGCAGCATCAGCACGGTCGGCATGCTGGAGGAATTTTTGCGCTCCGGCGTCAGCCCGGCGCTGGCGATGAAGCTGCTCAATTCCGCCATGCTCCTGCGCGACGGGGAGAACTGGGGCTATGCCACCGTGGATCTCATGTGCATGAATCTCTTCACCGGTGAGGCGGATTTTTATAAGTACGGTGCTGCGCCGACGTATGTCAAGTCCGGCGGCGCGCTCAAAAAACTGCGCTGCACGTCCTTCGCGCCCGGCCTCGAGCAGGAGAGCGGCAAAGCGCCGGACGAGCTGCACATGCATCTCAAGCCCGGCAGCGTGGCCGTGATCGCAAGCGACGGCGTTGTCTCCGACGGCCGCGACGAGTGGCTGCGCAGGCTGCTGAGCGATTCGGACGACCGCGATATGAAAACGCTGGCGGGCAGCGTCGTGCGCGCGGCGATCCGCGAATACGGCCGCAGCGACGACATGACCGCCCTGGCGGTAAAAGTGGAGGTGCGCAGCTGATGAAACGAAAAAACAAGCCCATCCGCAGACCGGACGCCGTGCAGCCGCTCCCGCTGCCGGCTGACGCGGACGAGATCGCCTTCGCCCACGGCGTTTCGCGCCGCGTCGTCGTAGTCGATGCAGCCGAAAGCCCGCTGTTCGAGCAGATCATTTACATCGTGCGCGATGATGCCGCCAGCGGCGGCGTCACGGCGGCGGATCTGGTGCAGCAAGCACGCGATGCCGTCGGACATGTACCGGCAGCGCCCGCGCCACGGCCGCGGCAAAAATCCTATACCGGTCTGCTGATCTGGCTGTGTTCCGTCGCCGGCGTGCTGGCGGCGGCCATCGGATACTGCCTGTACTGCGGCTGGTGATGGTACAAATCTCCTGCGACCCGGAGGGATATGCATCCTCCGGGTCGTTTTCTGCGGAAAAACCGGTTGTCAACGCTTGACGAAAGTGTTAGAATAAAACGTCTAAAACAATTTTTACAGCGGGAGGTTACTTTATGAGCACGATCAAGGACCTGAACCTGGCGCCATCCGGTGAGCGGAAGATCCGCTGGGTGGAAGCACATATGCCTGTTTTGCGCGATATCGGCAGCGATTTTGCACGCGAAAAGCCGTTTGCCGGCCTGAAGATCGCGCTCTCCGTGCATCTGGAGGCCAAGACGGCCTACCTGTGCCGCGTGCTCGAGATGGGCGGCGCGGAGATGCACGTCACCGGGTCCAACCCGCTGTCTACGCAGGACGACGTTGCCGCAGCGCTGGCGGCGAAGGGCATGGACGTGCACGCGGTCTACGGCTGCACGGACGAAGAATACCAGGCGCACCTGCGCAGCGTGCTCTCCGTCGGGCCGAACATCATCATTGACGACGGCGGCGATCTTGTGCACCTGATGCACACGGAGTTCACGGATCTTATCCCGCAGGTTATCGGCGGCTGTGAGGAGACGACGACCGGCATCCACCGCCTGCGGATCATGGACCGTGCCGGAACGCTGCGTTTCCCGATGATCATGGTCAATGACGCCGACTGCAAGCACCTGTTCGATAACCGCTACGGTACGGGTCAGTCCGTGTGGGACGGCATCATGCGCACGACGAACCTCGTCGTGGCCGGCAAGTACGTCGTCGTGAGCGGCTATGGCTGGTGCGGCAAGGGCGTGGCCCTGCGCGCCAAGGGCCTCGGCGCGAAAGTCATCGTGACAGAAGTTGACCCCATCCGGGCGCTCGAGGCCGTTATGGACGGCTACGAGGTCATGCCGATGATGGATGCCGCCGCCATCGGCGACATTTTCGTGTCCGTCACGGGCTGCAAAGACGTCATCACGCTCGAGCACTGCGAGCGGATGAAGGACGGCGCGATCGTCTCCAACGCCGGACACTTCAATGTCGAGATCGACATGGAGGCGCTCGACCGCTGCGCGGATGAAATCTATGAGGCGCGGCACAATATTGACGCTTACCGTCTGCCGAACGGCAAGACGATCTATGTCATTGCGCAGGGGCGGCTGGTCAATCTGGCGGCTGGCGACGGCCACCCGGCGGAGATCATGGACATGAGCTTTGCCGTGCAGGCCATGAGCGCGGAGTATCTGGTGCGCACGCGTGGCCTGCTGAAACCGGGCGTCGTGTCGGTCCCCGCGGAAATCGATGACAACATTGCGCGCCGCAAGCTCAAGGCCATGGGCGTTTCCATTGACAGCCTGAGCTGCAGCCAGAAAGAATACCTGAACGGTTGATGCTTTGAGACCGGACGGAAAGGAGGGGCAGAGAGATGGACGATCAGAACCGGGAATACGAAGATTACGAGGCACTGCACGACGAGCTCTTTGCACTTCTCGATCAGCACCGGATGAAGGCGCTGAGCCAAAAGCTCGGCGAGATGAACGAGTTTGACATTTCCGAGTTCCTCGGCGAGCTGTGGGAGGATAACCCGCAGCGGATGGCCATGGTGTTCCGTATCCTGTCCAAGGAGATCGCGGCGGCCGTGTTCGCCAACCTCGAGGTCGAGGAGCAGGAGACGATCATCAACTCCATCACCGATACGGAGCTTGCCGGCATCATCGAAGAGCTGTATGTTGACGACGCCGTCGACATGATGGAGGAGCTGCCGGCCAATGTGGTCAAGCGTGTCATGCGCACGGCGACGCCTGCCACGCGCAACCTCATCAACCAGTACCTGAAATATCCCGAGAATTCTGCCGGCAGCATCATGACGGCCGAGTTTGTGGACCTGAAAAAATACATGAGCGTGCGCGAGGCGTTCGCCCGCATCCGCAAGATCGGCGAGGATAAGGAGACAATCTACGTCTGCTATGTCACGTCGGCCAAGCGCAAGCTCGAAGGCGTTGTCACGGTCAAGGATCTGCTGTTGTCAGACGATGACGTGATCCTGGAAGACATCATGGACACGAACGTCATCTATGCCTCCACGACCGACGACCAGGAAGAGGTCTCGGAGATGATCTCCAACTACGACCTGATCGCGATCCCGGTCGTGGATAAGGAAGGCTGTCTCGTCGGTATCGTCACGGTCGACGATATCATCGACGTCATGGAGCAGGAGACGACGGAAGACATCGAAAAGATGGCCGGTATCACGCCGTCCGATAAGCCCTACTCCCGCACGAGCGTCGTGGATATCTGGAAAAACCGCATCCCGTGGCTGATGTTCCTCATGCTCTCGGCGACGTTCACCGGCATGATCGTCACGCACTTTGAGGACGCACTGGCCACGCAGGTCGCGCTCGCGTCGTTCATGCCCATGCTCATGGGCACGGGCGGCAACTCCGGCAGCCAGTCCTCCACGGCGATCATCCGCAGCCTGTCGCTGGGCGATACATCCCCTTCGGACGCGCTGCGCGTGATCTGGAAGGAGCTGCGCGTTGCGTTTTTGTGCGGCGTCTCGCTCGCGGCGGCCAACTTCATCAAAATGCTGCTCGTTGACCGGCTGCTGCTGGGCAACACTGCCGTCACGATGCCGGTCGCGGCGACTGTCTGCTGCACGATCGTGTTCGTGGTCATGTTCGCAAAGGTCGTGGGCAGTCTGCTGCCGATGATCGCGGAAAAGATCGGCGTCGACCCGGCCGTCATGGCAAGTCCGCTCATTTCGACGATCACGGACGCCGTGTCGCTGCTGATCTATTTCTCCATCGCAAAAATGTTCCTGCATTTTTAATTTGCATACCTGTAACGCCCCCGGAGATACCGGGGGCGTTTTGCCATGGAAAAGCACTTGCATAATGCGCAGAAAATCATTATAATAAAGTGTCATATTTTGCGTATGACCACTCTCACGAAACAGCGAGGTGCGCTATGAAATCAAGCCTGAAACGAGTGATAACGGTGCTGCTTGCCGCCGTCATGCTGGCTGCGATCCCCTGTGTGCCGGCCTTCGGCGCGCAGGAGTATTACGTCAATGACGGAGAAAACACGCTGGCGCTGGCGGATGCGTATGCCATCGGCGCGGACGGCAGCACGGCGAAGCTGCCGGAGCGCGGCGTCTATGCCGCCACGGCGAGCGGCACGCAGCTGCTCGGCGGCAGTGAATACGACGATGAGCAGCCGAACATTCCAAACGGTATCGTCCGCGTCGGTCTGGCCTTTGGCTCGACGGCGCTGGATGCGGTCCATCTGCAGATCAAGACCGGTTCCGGCTTCGCCTTCGGATACTATGACTCCGATCGTGTGTTCCAGTCCGTCGGTTCGACGGCGGAGAGCGCCGTCACCGTTATTGCGGATACGAACGTCACGGTTGGGGACAGCGCGTTCGGCGCTTATCATGTCCAGCTCGGCGATACCTATGCGAGCTTTGACGCTGCGCAGGCAGCGGCCAACAGCTGCGGCGGCTATCCGGTGTATTATAACGGCAGCTACCGCGTGCGCATCGGCAGTTACCGGAGCGCGGACGATGCACCGGCGGGGCAAGGGACAGTTGTCTCCGGCGGCGCACGCAGTGTGCTGGTCGTGAAGGCCGGCACGGAGCAGATCCTGTTCGGCTTCGACTGCGGCTCGACCCGCTCGCTCTCGCTTGCACCGCAGAACGGCAGCGGTGCTGCCATCACGCAGGTTGCCGAGTGCAAGGAGCGCAACGGCAGCCGGTCGTGCACGTATTACGGCGATTTTCAGTTTACCCGCCTCAGCACACAGGAACCGCAGAAGCTCACGCTGGTGAATTTCGTCGGTCTGGAGCCCTATGTCAAGGGCGTCACGCCGTATGAAATGAGCAGCGGCTGGCCGCTCAGATCGGAAGAGCACACGTCTGA
>ERZ809146.927-NODE-927-length-13804-cov-3.847916_pt1 | contig 13804 bp, 8 predicted proteins | sample MGYA00520794_ERZ809146 | MGnify/ENA primary metagenome ERZ809146 (study PRJEB31570, sample SAMEA3212995) | Homo sapiens | biome: human-gut; feature: human gut; material: fecal | place: Sweden | collected 2011 ... | reverse complement strand
ACCATCAAGCATTTCTCTAATTTGCTGCAAATTTGGACTTAATGAAATTGAGTATAAACGGAACCTGATGATGGCTTTCTGCCTTCGCCTGATTGGTCAATATTATTACCTACCATTGCACCATTGACATAAATATCACATCTCGCTTTGCCGTTTTTCTTAAAAGTGATGTTATAGAGTCCTTCTTCAAATTCACCTAATGTTATGCCGTTATTGACATTCTGTACATTTTCATATCTGTAAACAGGTACAATCTCCACCTTATCTGCACCGATTGTTTCTGTATAAACTTTTTCACTGCAAGGCACACGATTTTTTCTCAATAATTTTCCGCCTTTTGAAAGTGTAATTTCATATTCGGATACATTGCCGCCTGAAGGCAATGTACTTGTATCTATTGCTGCCATATTGCCTGACACATCAGCAACAATATTTTTTCCCGTACCTGTTCTTATAGAATTTTTTGATGCACTTATACGAGTTGCAACCTCACTTGTGATATATGACGCAATTTTTTCACCTAATGCCTGCTTGTAATGATTATGGTCAGGATACCAACTCTGCACAAGCTCTAAAACATTTTTAAATCGTGCCGCTTCCGCATCTGCTTGAGTCAATGAATTAAAGTAATTATCACACCACGCACCAACCTCAATAACCTCTAAGTTGAGTTCTGATGCAACTGCACGCAAATCGCTGTTATGCGCATCGTCATATAACGAATTATCATATTTATATGACCTGTCACAATGGAATACACCGTTTGAATACGCTTTGGAATATTCTCTGCCGTCAGCAGTATCAACCGGGCCTCGAGCTGTTGCAGTAAGTATTATTGGAATACCGCCTCGTTCAATAATGCCTTTACAAAAATAATCTTTTATGAGTGTTTTATATGCTCCCGACTCATTTGACACTTTGTTCTTATTGATACCCATATTAACCGTTACATAATCGCCCGGACAAATATTTAAAAGTACCCTGTCAAGATAGCCATCGTTATAATATTTTGCCGAGTCTGTACCTGCGTATCCGCAATTTACAAAACTGCCTATATTATCAGGCAAGGTTACATATTTGGCATCTATGCATTTACCCCAAGTGTATGAGTTATTTTCGTCAGTATTTACTGTTGAATCTCCTATGGCATAAAGTGCAGGCTGTGCGTTTGCCGCTTTTGCTTCTGCTTTTTCAACCGTCAATCCGCTTATTGACGCACCGCCCGGAATCGTTATATCCAAAACGCCGTCGCATACAGCAGCGGTAAATGTTTTTTCGTTTGTTGTCCTTTTTACATCTGCCGAAATATTCGGTACTTTTTCGTATGAAATTTTATCTGCTGTGGTATCTATTGTAACATTATAATTGCCGTTTTCAACAAGCACATTAAAAGTATAATCGCTTGCTGATGATATGCTATTATCGCTTATGCTTAATCTGCTGTCATCAGTAAAACCATATTTCGCAGTTTCACTGTATTGACCGCCCTTAACTGAAATACTGCCCTCCGCATTTCCGCTGCCAAAACTGAATACAGCTTTGCCGTTTTCAAATATGTTTTCTCTCGGTGGGTCGGTAGGGTCAGGCTCATCTGTCGGAGTTGTCGTTGGGGACTCTGCTGTTTCTGTATATTTCACAGAAGCTACCGTTGCTGATTTTGCTTTTGTGAAAATATAATATGTAGTTCCTGCTGTACAGTCCATTGATACAGTAGATGAAGAAGTACTTGTTGTGCTACTGGCCGCAACAAAAGTTCCTACATTAAGAGATGTGGAAATACCCCAACGTCCACCTGTTGCATTTAATTTTCCTGTTGCAGACAGCGTTCCATTCTTTGTTGGTGTATATGAAATATAACGTGTGGTGCTTTCACCGCTTGACGCACCACCGCGCCAATATACACCACCTGCTGAAATACTATCATCACCGTTATTTGCAATGGCAATAGTAAGACCGTCATAGCTTTCAGTAAAGTCCGCTTCGATTGTCGTTATCTTGTCTGTGTACTTTGAAAAATCCCACAGATATGTTCCTGAATTTTCAGCGCTCTCCGCTTGAGCATCGATATGAAGTCCGCTTATAATATTTATAAAAATACTAAACATTACAATCATCGATACAATTTTTTTGTTCTTCATAATTGATTGTCCTTTCTGTAATTATTTTTATATTTATATTCTACATCCTGTTGTTTCTTATTTCAATACAGCAAAAGGCATTGTTCAAAATAAACGTGTAAAAGTTCATAATAAATCGTTAGCTTTCTTGACATTTTTTTGGTGTATGATAAAATATTAAGCGGAGGTATTAAAATTTTTCATATCGTCTGTCAGTGTAAAGGTTTTTCTGTACCAACCTGTACCTCCATCAAGAAATCCAGTCGTCTGTCCTGCTCTCGAATTTGTATTAAAATTAAGTCCTATTGACCAATCGTGCTGAAGATTCAGTGTTTTCCACGAGAAATCATTATAATTCTTGCTCTCCGCACTGTTTACATCACTTTGTATAAATTTCCACGAATCATTAAAATCAATGCTTCTTTCTTTGTTATCCGCCGCGCTTACCGCAAAGCTACATAATAGAGAAATCAACATAATTATGATAGCTGTTTTTATTTTTAAAAATTTTTTCCACATTATTATATCTCCTTTACTTTAATCTCACATATATCTTGTTTTAATCCGCTTGATTGTGCAGTTATTTTGATAAATCCTTCTTTGTCTGTTACCTTAACCAAAAGCTGACATAAGCCATTAAATGCACGTCTTACAGGGATTTTATCACTTTCATGGCTGCCCGGATTTCCGTTACCGCATCCCAAGAATTGTCCGCCCTCAACAGTAAAGAATATTTGATTATCCGCTGTCGGAACAGTTATACCGTTTTTATCGGCTATCCTTACATTTATAATTGCGGTTTCTCCAACTGCGATATTGTCCTTGTCTGGCATAAGCTCGATTTTATACGGTGCATCAGTTGTCTTAATCGTCTGTGTCATAACTTCTTTTCCGTCTTTATATCCCTTTGCAGTTACTCCACCTGTTTCATAAACAACATTTTCCCAAGTCAGATACCAATTACGCTCCATTTGCTTTTTACCATAGCTTTTGCCGTTTACAAACAATTCAATCTCATCAAGATTACTGTAACAATATACATTTATCTTTTCGCCGTTTTCAAAATTCCAATGCGGGAATATGTGCAGTGTCGGCTCATCTGTCCACCAGCTTTTATAATAATAAAAATTATCCTTTGGAAAACCGCAGTAATCGAATATTCCGAATTGTGTTGATATTGCAGGATACACAAGCGGTGTAGGCTCTCCGCGATAGTCCATTCCCGTCCAAAGAAAAATTCCCGCAAGGTAATCACGCTCGGCAAAATATTTCCATTCACTTTCACCAATATCTTTCCTCTGTGCTTTTTGTGAGTTCTTGCACTTTATCCCATTGTCATCGTCAAGAATATAATACTGTCCGATTGTTTCATTTGTACTGTAACAGCCGCGTGTACCACTATTTGAGCTTGCCTCGGTTATGATAATCGGTTGATTTGGCATATGCTTATGATAATCGTCCCATGCCGTCTTACAGTAGTTAAAGCCCATAACATCAAGATTTTTTGTAACGTCTACATATTGTTCTGCGTTGTCAAAGCGTTCTTTCCCATTCCAACATACAACCGCTGATGTTATGTTTCTTGACGGGTCAAGCTTTCTGATTTCTGTTTTCATAGTAACAGTTGTTCTTGCTGTTTCTTTTCTGTGCTGTGAAAATATTTCCTCATTCCCTATACCGTACAAAAATACGGACGGATGATTTCTTGCGTGTTTTACCATTGTTCTAAGACATTCCAAGTCCTGCGGTGCACTCGACATTCTACGTGTTTCATCAAACACGAACATACCAATCCTGTCACATATATCTAATAACTCATCTGTCGGCATATGATGTGCACTTCTATATGCATTTGCACCCATACTTTTCATTTGTGCTATTCTATATTCAAACACATTCTTATTCTGTGCAATACCTAAGCCCGCATGGTCATGGTGACAACACAAGCCTTTTATTTTTACATTTTTTCCATTTAGGAAAAAGCCTTTATTTGCATCAAAATAAATATCTCGTACTCCAAAATTTGTTGTAACTGTATATGTTAATTTTCCGTTAGCATAAATATTAGTTTTAAGGCTGTACAAATACGGATTTTCTATATCCCATAGCGTAACATTATTAAGTACAATGTTTTGTTTGCAAAAAGTATTATCCCAAGCATATGACAACACTGTATTTTCGGTTTGGACGATTTTCTTTTTATCTGCATTATATATAATCTGTTCAACTGTGACATCACAGTCATTCAGCTGCTTGTTTTCAATTTCGGTTTGTACATTCAAAACTGCCGATTTTTCTTCTAAAGCAACATCTGAATATATAAATACACCGTTATATGCAGCTGATATATTCTCTTTTATTTCAAGCCATACATTTCGATAAATACCGCCGCCTTCATACCACCAGCCTTCACGACCTGTCGCATCAACCCTAACCGCAAGCAGATTTTCACCGCCGATATTTACAAAGTCGGTAATGTCATAATAGAAACTCGTATATCCGCTTTCATATTTTCCTATATAATATTCATTGAGATATATTGTACAGTTGCGGTACACTCCGTCAAAATGTATATATATTCGCTTATTCTCGCAATCCTGTGGAATATCAAAGTGTTTTCTGTACCATGCAATACCGCCCTCCAACGAACCGCCGGCAAAATGACGGCTGTCCATGCTCTCCATTTCGGGGATTTTTTGCATATCAGAACCCTGCACTTTCTTTTGTGTATAGTCACCTTCCACCACAAAATCATGTGGAATATCCACACTTCTCCACATACTGTCATCAAATGTTTCTGACACCGCTCCAAAGCTGTATGCTCTCGCTTTTGCCCCACCCCAACCGTCTGTGCTGTTTTTAGGGAATACGTCACCCAAAAAGAATTTCCAATCATTATCCATGTTTATACGCATAATCTATCAGCCTTTCAGAAATATTTTCAATAAGCGGCATAGCCGCGTCATTCAACATTTTCAGTGAGAGATTATACTCTCGCTGAAAAAAAATCAAGCAGAACTCACCACCTATAGAGGCGAGGAACATCTTAATTTAGTTATATTTTAATTATACTATTCTTTTATTTATATACAATTAACTATTCTAATCTTTTCACGATTTTTATTGATGTAAACTAAACAATTTATTGATTTTTTAGCCAAAAGTATATATAATATCTTTGGGGGAATTATCATGAACACAAAAAAGAGATTTATATTTGACGATTTTAGAATATCGCAAGAAAGCATAGACTACGGTTGGACTATGCCATATTCGCATTGCCATGTAGCATATGAAATATACATATTAAAAAGTGGAGAAAGAACGGTTACAATAGAAGATATGGAATATACTGCAAAAGCTATGGACGCAACACTGTTTTCTTCTAATACTTCTCATAAAAGCAGAGGAGATACTCCGTTTTCAGGAATTTGTATCCATTTTTCAGAGAGGTATATTGATTTGTATTTCACCACCGCAGCGAAAAAACAGCTTATGAAAAGTTTTAAGCACAAAGTAATAAGTTTAAGTGATACTGATTTTGAAACAATACAAAGAATTTCCGACAACTTTAAAGAAAACGCATCAAACAATTTCTTAATTCTTGCGTTTATTTTGGATATTCTAAACCGTTCCGTTAATTCAGTGGATTTAGGAGTATCTGCAGGCAGTGAAAAAAAGATTAAAAAGTCGCAGAGAGTAATTGAGTATGTCAATGAAAATTATGTTTATATAAAAAAAATAAGTGACATTACAGATATTTTTAATCTATCTGAAAACTATGTTTTTCAGATATTCCGAAAAAACTATTCTATGACACCGAAACAGTATATAAATAAACTTAGGATTAATAATGCTTGCCATAGATTAAAATATGAAAAGAAAAGTATTAAATCAATAGCCTTAGATTGTGGCTTTGATAGTTATGAGCATTTTATAAATGTATTCAAAAAAGCAGTTGGCTGTACGCCAAGCGAATATAAAAAAATGTTTTAATGGAGGGTGTGAGATTACTTCTATAAATTAAACTTGTCTGCGGTAAAATATTCCATCCCAGAAGGGTGAGAAAAATTATAACAAGCGCATGAATAAAATCATTTCTTTATATCAGGATTAAAAAAATCATTTGAATCGGACTTTTCATAAAATCTAATACTCGCATAATCACTCACATTAATGCCCATATTCTTTTTATAAATTTCCCACTGATTATACTCGCCCATACCAAGGTGTTTTAATATATCATCAATATTTTCCCTTGTTTTCGGAACAACGCAATCACTTATATACAGCCTTACGCGGCCATCCTCCACAACGTCGGATATTTTCAAAATTCCAAACAGACCTCTCGGATTAGGATTTTCCCTATCCTTTAAATATGCTTGAAATTTATCTGTTTTCGTATTATATTCCAAATATCCCGTAACGTCTTTATTCCGCCACACTATCTCGTAAATCTCTAACATATTCAATCCTCCAAATTATAAAGTCTATAACTTTTTCCCACCAAATATCTTTTAGCTGAATGTTATTTATATCCGCATAAACCAATTCGCTGTATGTTTTCTTTACCGCCATAACCCTATCTGCAACTTGATTTCTTTCAATATTAAGATTAATTGTAGGCACATATATTTTAGACATTTTCTGAAATATTCTTTCCGCCGCATTAAATCTTTCCTCATACAACGGTGCATTACAAAGACAGTATCTATATGCCGATTTAAAATCATTCAACATTCCTTTTATATCATCATAAAGCAAAGAATACCCATTATCATATATAGGCGATAATTTAAGCTCACCGTTATCCGACATAAGAAATCCTATATTACTGTTATGTCTGTCCTCATTCATTATAATCAAATCAAATGCCAACAGATTTATTAAATTATTTCCGCAACCGGTATTTCTGCAAAGCTTTTCAAAGTCAATATTACTTTCATCTTCCGCATATAAGCTTGCCAAATATATTAACGTTTTTCCGTTTCTGAAGTCGGGAGAACTGCAAACCAACGTTCTGAAATTCTTACCGTATCTAATTCCCTCCATACCAATAAGACTTTGCTCCGCTACATTTAATCCCATTAGCTTGCCTATTTCATAACATAGCACCTCAATAACAGGTTCAATTCCCCACTTCTCAGGAAAATCACGAACCTGTAAACGTCCCGATTTAACAAAATACACTATTCCGTCTTTCTGATATTCAGTTTTAAGTAAATTACCCTTTAAATTACTGTGTATTGAAAAATTGTTTCTTGTAATGCTACTCATTATAATATCCTCCGATATTGATATTATATCAAACTATATAGTGTAAATGGCGAAATAAAATTCTACCGCAAACAAACTAAATATACAACTAATATATCACAATGAAAGATGAATTGCAAATGAAATTGGTTTGACTAATAAATACGTTCAAACGCATAGACGAAGAATTTGCTATTCTAATCTCAAAAATAACGAAATTAAACGGTAAATTATAAACAAGCCGAATTTATCAAATCAAATCGACAAATTCGGCTTATTTTATATGAATGTAGCTTATAAACTAATTACTCACTGATTACAGGTCTCATATTTTCGAACGAATACCAATATGTAATAAGCGAATTTTTACTGCGTTCTGCCTTTTGTGCCTCCGACACCTTTGCAGGTGTGGTTGTTAAATTGACAAGTGTGCCGTTATCGTCATATTCCGCTTCTATTTTAACGCAAGGTCTGTTTGCACTTTCTGTCAGCACTCTTACAAGCTCTGACACAATACCCGGCGTTGTTCCGTAGCCGTTAAGCATTAAATCGCCCGCGAGCTGAGAGCGTCCCGCATTTCCGTAATGATTATGGTCGCCGAAGCAATCAATAATTGCCTGTGCCGCTGCATTTTCGTCAGTATAGCCGTTCTTTGCATAGTCCGCGACATATTCATTAAACGCATTATCGGCGTTAAGACCTATATCAATAAACCCGAGAATATCGGGATTATCTTTTCTTTCCTCATAGATAACTCTTATACCCAAAGAGTCATACGCGTCCTCACGGCAACCGTGAAATGTGTGCGTTGTCTTATCATACACATACTCATATCCCTCAACGCAGCCGTGCGGAGTATAGCTTGTAAGTATCACCTTTGCGCCCATTGCAAGGCACGCGTCAACATAATAATCAAGCGGAGCTTTAAACTGTGTGCCTGACATACCGCCGGGATTTGTTCCCATATTTCCGATGGTAACAATATCTCCCGGTCGTATGTTTATCAGAATATTATCGAGCCAGCCCTGCGTATAATATGTTTTCAGATTTCTTGAACCTTTACCGTTATTATGGTAATCGGCAAGCGCGGTAAGCTCGGGATAGTTTGCTTGGTCGCGCGCTAAATTATAAGCGTACGAACCGTTGTTTCCGATAGTTGAGTCGCCGACAGACCAGATATTAGGTTTTTCGGCGGCGGTTTTTTCAACCTTTTCTATTGTGATATAAGCAACCTTTGCGCCCGTGAATTTCAAGTCAAGCACATCGTCCACAACAGGAATATCATATATCTGTTCCGTTATTTCCGCTGTTTTAACGGTATAGCCCGTATGCGTTGTGCCCTCTGCCTCAAGTGTTCTTTCATGACCTGATAATGCTTCGCTTACATATTCAGATACCAAATCACCGCTAAACGCAACCTTTACTTTATATAGCTTTCCTTTTGTTACCTTTGCTTTAAATGTAAAATCGCCTGACAAATAATCTGATGTTGCATTATCAATGCTCGGCGTGCCCTCCGACTTCACACTGCCCTCAATTCCGTAGCCTCTCTGCTCGGTATAAGTGGTTGACGGATTAACGTCTGTATAACCCTCTGTAACACTTTCGTCCTCACCGCTTCCAAAGTCAAAGGACAGACCGTGAACAGTAACCTTAACGCTTCTTGACAATGTTTTTCCGTCACTGCTTTCACCTGTAGCTCTGACAGTAAATACGCAGGGAACCGCTGCTGACGTAACGCTTACAATACCCTTTGATGCGTCAAATGATATGCCTTCGGGAAGTGTGTACTTATTCACATTATTTCTGTCATAGATTTCGAGCGTCACATTTCTGCCTAAATCTGCGCCCTCGCCGTTAATGACAGCGGCGCTGTATTTAGCTGTTGTTACCGATTTTTCGTCAAGCGGTATCGCAACGCTTCCTTGTGATGATGTAAACTTTATACTTTCAGCCGAGTCGGTAATATTGAGCTTGACGGTTTTTGTATAGCCGCCTATACTAACCTGAACAGTCGCTTCACCTGCCGAAGCACCCTCGCCGAGAGTTATAGTCGCTTTGTGAGAGTCAAGCTTATCAGGCGTTATTATAACAGACTGCATATCTTCCTCCAGCACTCTCCACTCTGCCGCACCTGTTATATTATATCCTTCTTTGCTTTTTACCGATGCAGATAATGTTGCAGTATCTTTGTTTGGAATTGACAAAGTTTCCTGTGAAATATTGAGTGTATAGGTTGAAATATCCGCAGCCGGATAATATGCTCTATATGCATCAAAATCAACCGTTCCTGTCTGCTTATTTGCAAAACCGATTGAGTAATATGTCGGCTCCGAGTTTTCAGTCCACGCTATGCTATCGGTTTCACCGACAAACTGACCGTTTAAGTCATACACCTTTACAAAACAACTTTCGGTAGTCTTGTCAGCCGACAGTACAATTTTATACCATTTGCCCTTGTTGACTGTAACATCAATATCATTATTTTTTATAGCTATGCCATTTAGCTTTATTGTTGTTCCGTCAAATTCAAGCGTTACAGGCGTTGTATAGCCTTCCTTATCCGTCCAATACGGCTGTTTTGATGTAAGTGTAATACATCCATTGCCATTAAAGCGTATATTCTGCTCAAATATAATTTGTTTTTGCGGTGTATCTATTGAATTTGTGAACATATGTGATTTACTCGATGTTGGGCAATTAATTCTAAGGAATTTGTTATTCTCCTCTTTCATAATAACTGCATCACCGCTATCTGAACCGGACATACCCCAGCCGCCGACCATAATATCGTTACCGCCGTAAGTGTCCTTTAATGTAGTATATCCAACAAGACTGTCGGGATATTCGTCAAAGTCGGATGGGTAGCCTGCTTCAGGCAAGATTTGGTTATCTGCCATGCTCTTATCACCTGTTGCGGCAACATACATTGACGCTTCAATCGTCTCACCATTATATGTAACAGTTGCTTTGAGCTTACCGTAGAAATTAAAGTCGCACTGTCTGAGCATAAACGAAACTTCTGTAGCGCTGTTTGTATGCTCGGCAAATTCACCGTAGCTGTCGCAATACTTGTCGGTATCGTTTACGGTCTTAAATCCGTCTATATCCCACTCAATATTAAAATCCTCTATGCGGCTGTCTATTGTCTCTGCGGTTATAATCGTTCCCGCTTCGCCTGTAAGAGTAAGCGTATATTTGTTTTCGGCGGCAGTGTCGGGACTATCGCCGAAGGTCATCAGGGAATTGCCCTTTATTTCGGCAGAAACGATAGGCTCAATATACTCTGTGTCTTTTTCATAAACTGCCGTAAATTTTGTGTCGGCTGTAATTTTGTATTCCTTTAAATCGTTAATCAGATTTTCGGTATCGTCATTTACCTGCCAGCCCTTAAAGATATAGCCATAATTTGTTAAGTCGGGAATATTTAACGGGCTTGCATTGCCCTTTACGGCTTCTTCGGTGGTATTGCCTTTTACATCATAAGTTACGGTGTAATATGCGCTTCCTGCGTCAAGCGCGCTATCGTATGCGCGGACTACGATATTGTCAATGCCGAATGTAGCCGTACTCTTTCTCGCCTCACAAATCAGAAGCTTACCGATTGCCGTTCCGTCTGTCCCCATAGGAACTTTGTTGTCAAAATATATTGTTTCGCCGTCAGGGCTCGACAGTGTGATTGTCGAGCTGTGCTCCGCAAAGTCCATAATCGCTTTAGCGTGAGTCCAGCCTGATTTGTTTGACCATTCCTTTGTTGCGTATGACGCGCTGCTGCCGTCGATACTGTTTATAATAAGACTGTCTGTGTTCTTTGGCTGTGTGAATGAAAAAATATAATTTCCGCTGTAATTTGCGTTGCCCTTAGGCTTACCTATGGCAGAGTCCAGCAGTACGAGCTGATTTATATTTTCATTACCCGTATTCGTCATATAGAAATCAAATTCAATAACCGACTTGTTATCCTCTGTTGTCTGTGCATCAGCGCCGAAGGTGTAGTACGCGTTTCTTGTTCCGCTGCCGTTTGTGTTGGCAAATTTGAAATACTTGTTAATCTTACTGTCTGTATCGGTTGCTATTGACATATTGCCCGAAGCATACTCCGATGTCCAGCCTGTTGTATCTGAGGCGGCTTCAAAATTGATTGAAAAATACTCCGCCGCACCCGCAGTAATAACAAACGACATTTGCAGGGATAGCGATATTGCTGTTATTACTCCTAAAAATTTTTTTAATTTGTTTTTCATTTTCATAATTATTAACTCCTTTTTAGTTAATCGTTACCGCACCGCATAAAGGTTTCATTCCGTCCTCCCATAAGAACAGCTTGACATATACAGCTTCCGAGTTATCGCTTATATTCATATTTTCCGTTCTTATCGTACCATTATTATTAGGCGTGGCTGTTTCATTTTTAACTCTTACAGATTGGAGTATGCCGTCTTTATCATACAGCACCATATACAAAGTTAATTCCTTGTTCTTGGAGTCTTTATTTATATATGCGGCTTCAGCATATACTTCACCGCTGCCAAGCTCGGTAACCGTTTCGCCCTGAGCATTCTTCAGCGTAAGAGTGTTTGTTACGGGGATATTTTTATTGAGCTTACCGTCAATTACTGTGCCGTCATAATTTCTCGTCAAATATAAATCATCAATTCTTACATAACTGTTTGCAATCGCGTCCGAGTAAAGACCGACCTCACATTCGCCGTTTTCAATAACAATATCCTTTACGACAATATCCGTCCAATTACTCATTTTTGATTTGAGCGATGCAGTGTACTCTTTATTTCCCGAGTTTGCGTAAAGCACACATTCATTCTGTCCGCCGCTTGACATAACGCTTGCGCGCAGCGTATATGTACCGTCGGGCAAATCCTTAATTGTCTGCTTCATTCTTGCTGTATAATCTGTATCCGCGCTGTGCTTTGCCGCGTAATTGCCATGAAAACGCTTCGCCTTTACATTTCCGCCGGCTGCGCCGCCTACACTGTCGCTGTGCTCCCAGCCCGTAAGAGATTTAACGTCAACTCTGTCCGCGTCAAATTCATTATTAGCGATATAATTATTTCCGTCGCCGATAGTCCATTCGCCCGTTTCGGCATCTAGCCGCCACTGACTTAAATCATTAAAATGCGGAGTATATCCGTCCATTGTAAGCGGAACCCACTGATTATAGCCTATGCCGTGCGTTCCGAAGTCGCACCAGCGGTCGCCGCAATAAATAACGGTGTCCTGCTTGCTTCCGTGAAGTGTGTAATAAAAGCCGGTCTGCGAATTATGGGCGTAGCTGTATTTTGCTCCGGGCATTATGTACGGAAGGTTAGAGCTTGCTTTTGAAGCGTCAACATAATCGGGCTTGAGCTTGTAATCGCCAAGTATATCTTCCGACTCGAAAACATAAACTCTCGAACCGCGCCAGCCGTATAAATCCGATCCTGTGAAATAATAGTGGTCTTTGTACTTAAACATACAATCGCCCTCAATTCCGCCCTTGTCTTTCTTTTGTACCGAGCCGTCCTCGTCATAATACGAGCCTGTCGAACCGTTAAGCTCTTTTATATTATCAAAATCAAAGTCGCAGTAATCTTTTGCCGCGTCCATAGGCGCAATATAAAGGTGTCCTCTGCCGTTTGCGCTGGAGCATATCATATAACCTTTGCCGTCCTCGTCGTAGAACATTGTCAAATCGCCCGTGTCGCCGTTTGCGATAACGGGGAGCGAGGTTCCGCCCCAGAAATATCCCTTTTCTGTTTTAAACGGTCCTTTCGGATTATCCGCGCTTGCGATAATCGTTCCGTTAAACTGCGATACGAGGACATATTTGTTTGCTTTTTCATTGTAGACAACACCGCATCTGCCTGCCCAGCCGCACCAAGTCTGACCGAGAGTTTCAAGCGTTGCGACATCGCCCTCATATTTCCAATTCACCAAATCGTCCGAAGTATATAAGGTGTACGCCTCAAATGCAGGGTGTTCCACCGTTTTGCCCGAAAGCGGATCAGCCGCGTATGATACCGCTTCCTTATAACGAACGCCGTACCAATAATATTTATCGTCATTCGGGTACTTGAAAATACCTCCGCCCTGCGAATACAGAATGTTGCCGTCTGTATCGGTATAGAAACGGTCATTTGTTATAAGCTGTTTATCCTCTGTTACGGTTACGGTACACTTTGCCGTTTTGCCGTTTGATGTCGCCGCTGTTATTTCCGCTGTGCCGACTTCGCCCGCGACTATAACTCCGTCATAAACCTGTGCAATTTTTGTGTCGCTTGAAGTCCAAGTAATTCTGTCATCAGCGCCTGTGGGCTGAACCTTCGCGTCTAACGATACTGTCGCGCCGAGCTTCGGCAATGATACTGTTTCCTTATCAAGCGAAATGCTGTCGGGCTGTACCATTTCCGTTACCATCACGGTACAGGAAGCCG
>ERZ809146.905-NODE-905-length-14029-cov-3.877487_pt1 | contig 14029 bp, 3 predicted proteins | sample MGYA00520794_ERZ809146 | MGnify/ENA primary metagenome ERZ809146 (study PRJEB31570, sample SAMEA3212995) | Homo sapiens | biome: human-gut; feature: human gut; material: fecal | place: Sweden | collected 2011 ... | reverse complement strand
TTGCAGAGATATTACCGCCGATACCTGTAAGAGAATGAACGGTTACACCGTTTTCTTCTCTGTCAGTGCCGTCTGTCTGCTGGAATGTAGAGTTGAAGTTATAATCAGCATCATAAAGAGCATTTCTGAAGCTTACTTCACTTGTAAGAAGCTTATAAGCTGTTACAGTATTGCCTCCATAAAGAACATTGCCCTGATCATCAACAATATCATAATTTACAACAACACGGCATGTATTTGTTGTATCAGAACCTGAAACATCGAACGGAACTGAAATATTAATTTTAGCACTCTTACCCGGATCAATAGGAGTTTCAGGGAAATCTATTGTATCATCAGGCATTTCTTCGTTATAAACATCATATTGAAGCACGCTTGTAATCTTTACATAGTAACGTGAAAGCTGAGTAGGCTTGCCGTCCTTAATGTAAGATGCATTGATACCTACCGAGTTGTTTGTAACAGTAAGTGCATCATCATAAGGTTGACCTGAAATACAGCCTGTTACGGTGTTAGAACCGAATGAAGCAGTAGCCATCTTGAGCTGATGCTGACCAAGTGTAGTCAATGCATTAGGAATGAAGCTGTTAACTGCCTGTACTGCAAAACAGATACCTCTGATAATAGAATCAGAGTAGGTCTTAGGACCGTTTGTACCGTATCCGCCGAACTCTACAAAGTTACAGATAAGCTTTTGGAATGCACCCAAGTCCTTACCGCTTGTACCTGCGAGTACCTTAACTTGGAAGAAATCATCAAACGGATGAGCACTTGTAGCATCAGGAACGATTGTCTTAAAGCTCTGTCCGCTGTAACGTGCGCCAAACAATCCGTTAATGAGATCCTTAAGTAAATCATAAACTGTTACGACGAATGAAGTCTTTTGGATAGGCTCTGCAGAAACGATTGTAAATAACTGGTTAAGGAAGTTAGATACGCCGCAAAGACCTGTCTTTGAATTTTCTTTACCAATATCAAGGAATGAAAGAACGATGTTGTTCCAAATAAGTTCCTCTGAATTGAATTTAGCATAACCTGTACCCTGAAGTGTACCGAGAACAGGCATAAGCTTATTAGCTATTGCATTAATGTTTTCCCAAAGAGTATTCTTTGTTGTGATAAGGCTGTTGCCGTTTTGATCACAAATACCGAGGAGAGCACCTACGCCCATAGCTCTTTCGCCCTTATTTACAGCCTTCTCCATTGCATGGTCGCCACCGTAGTAGCAAACTACAGAATTAAGAAGGTCAAAGAGTGTTGTTTTAGAATCAACAGCTGCTGACTCTGTCTTCCAAGTATTGCCGTTTTCGTCCTCAAGAGGAACGTAAGCCTCAATTACATAAGCAACTGCGTCACGAGCCATTGGAAGAATTGTGCCTTCAAGTGTTGCATTGATTGTTCCGTCGCTGCCAATCTTTACAAGCTTTGAATAATCCTTATTAGGCATTGAGTATGATAAATACTCCTTAAGGCATACATAAGCTACTGCTTCTGCATCCTTACATCCGTCCCAATCAGAAGGATGGATAATTTTCTCAAGCTTGCCTGAGCCAAGATTTACCTGACCGATACAAGCAACGAGCATAGGAATCATTGCTTCTTCAAGATTCTTCTCTGTAAGAGCAGCGCTGGCACCGTTCTTTGCGTAGAAAGCTTTAAGAATGTTAGCGTCTGTAGCGTCTGCTGTGTACTGAACCATCTTGCAAGCGTTGCCAACAAGTGTTGAAACGATTGACTTAATTGCTGCTGCGTCAATAGTTGCAAAATCACCGGTTGTTGTCATTTCAGGACGTGTACCGATAACGTTGCCGCTCTGCGGGAACAAGTCCTTAACTGCTGCAACAAGTGCGTCATTAAAGCCTGCTACCATTGAGCTGTACTTTGAATAGCTTTCGCTAAAGAACTTATCGAGGTTTGGAGTACCTGTTTCTGCAAAGTAAAGATTGATAGGACCTGTTGTTACTTTAAAGCCGTAATCAGCAAGTGGGCTGTATCTTAACTTAGCGAAAAGTCTCGTTGCGTCGATATCTTTCCAAGAACCTGTTGAGTCCTCGGCAGCTGTACGATCATAAGTTACCGTCTTCTTAACATAAGCAAGGAAATCATCTGCTGTGTCAAACTTATAATCCTTATATACTGCATTTGCCCATTGATTGAGCTTAGCCGGTGTATAGTTTGCAGCAACATCATTATCATTCCACTCGCCCTTTTGGTCGAAGAAATAATAATAGTTGTTATCAAAGTTAGCGCCGTGACCCTTATCAAATCCATCATTTACGTGAAGGAGTTTGACTGTACCCTTGAGAACTGTATCCCAAGCAAGGTCAAGAGCTCTGTAACTGAAATCAAAAAGATTATCGGTTGCCTTAAGTGTTACCTTTGTGGTTGATGCTGTTGCATAACCGTTTTCGTCAGGAGCACCGTAAGCAAAGAGAAGAACGTTAAGAGGATTACCCTCATCATCTTTAAATTCATCTGAATATATAAGGTTAGGGTCATAACCAAGCTTTGCAGCTGCAGTAGCATAGTCAGAACCGCTTGCCTTCATTTCAGCTTTAATCTTCAAATAACGTGTAGCCGATGTATCCTGAATTGCTGTTTGCGAATCAGCATCTGTGTATTCTTGATTATATGTAACAAGTACACTAATCTTATCAAGAAGCTCTGTTGTGAGTTTATTAATAAGCTGATCATCATAAACCCATGTTGCAGTACCGTTCTTGAAATTATTAATTTCCTCTTCTGTATACCAATTAGTATATTGGAAAATAAGGTTTTGAGCAACATTGTATACTAAGTTAGTCTTATACTTCGTATCTGTAAAGCCCAAAAGATTACCTACAATCTTATATACGTCAAGGTTTGCAACGTTACCGAGAGTACCGAGAGTAAAGTTACCTCTAAGCACCTGGCCTAAAATATCAGAGCCGTTATAGTCGCAAGAAAGGTTTTGTAAAATACCGATTACACTTCTTAAAATATCAGTTGAAGATGCAGTTTCTCTTGAAATACTCCAATCCTTAGTGGCAACAGCCTTAAAGTTAAGGTTGCCGGCATCACCGAGTAAGTTACCATATGAGTTAAGAAGATCAGCGACACCCCTAAGTGTATAGAAAAGTTCATCAACACTGTGAGTACGTACCGGAATGTCTTTTTTAACAAGACCAAAAGCATTAAGCTTAAGTGTACGGCTGTTGCTGTCCCATGTGATATACTGGGTAATACTTGATGGAAGGTTTTCAAGAAGCTTATCAATCTGCGGACCGTATTCGGCAAGCATCAAATCAGCATAGTCAAGTAAAGCTGTAGCTACCTGTTCATCGGAAAGAATAGCCCACGCCAAATCGTTATATTCGATTGAATCGTCGGCATATGTCTTTTCACTGCTCATAGTATCAGCATAAGCAGTTAAAGCACCGGTAAAGCAGGAAGCTGCCATAAGCACTGCCATAAATAATGCCAGAAGCTTATGTGAAAACTTTTTTGCCTTCGTTTTCATTTTTTACCTCCATTAAATTTAAAATAATTGAATAATAAAGTGTTAACATATTGCAGGGGAGCCTGTCACAATCTCTGACCATCAGGCAATCTGAATTAGACTGAAGGTCGGCAAAGCCAAACCGTTGCACCAAAAACTGCGCAATATGTGCTTTAAACACATTATAATTATTACATAAGGCAACAAAAAAGTCAATAAAGACAAACGACAAATGATATTTTTGTAACAATGTCCAAAAATGCAAACTTATTTTTGACACCTTGCACAAATTATTAACTAAAAGTTTACAATTTGTTTATAATTCGGTGCCAAAAAACTCTTGATTTTCCGCAAGTAAAGCTGTGATACTTTACATAAAATTTACATTTGTAAAGATGTTTGCCTTTACAAATCGAACAGAATTTTACTCGACTTTATATGGATTATATTACGTTTTACAGTCAATTTTCTGTCGAATTATGTTTGTTAGACTTTTTATGTTGTAATGTCTATTTTGCAACTCTCTATCGTCAAAAATCAATGCTAAAATATGTGAAAATTCACAATAAATTCAAAATATGTTATAAAATTATTGACTTATAAGTTTTTATTTGTTATAAATATATTGTATTTGTTAATACGCGTGTGGATATCCTGCGCCTAAAAAGCAGTTTTTTGTGTAGAAACTGTGAACAAATACTGCTCGGCGCATTATCCAAAAAATGCGTTACCATACGACAAGTTCGTAAATCATATGTAAAGGAGAGAGAGATTTATATGAGAACGAGCAAAAAGATACTCAGCTTTTTCTTAGCTGTAGTAATGGTCGTGACCACATGCTCGGTTGGATTTACTGCGTTCGCCAAGAGTAATGACAACCCGCTTTGGAAAACGACAAGTGTTGACGCCGATTCGGCATTCGACACACTTAACAAATTGGCAGACCAGCTGCCTTCCCTTCTCATGGGCATTGAGGCAATAAGCAAGCCTGTTTATGAAAAGGGTGCTAAAAAGTTAGGTAAGACCGCAGCGGAACTTACCACCAAAGAAAAAGAGCAAATCGTAAGTGAAACAACACTTCAGGATTTACTCGGCGTATTGCAGCCGACTCTTATCGGCGCACTTGCAAAGACAAGCCAGTCAGACTTTGTAACAAGTTATATTCAGAAAGGTATGGGTAATCCTGAAGATTATAACTACTTAAGCGGTTCAACGGGCGCAATTGATTATTTTTCACTTACTGCCCTTTGCTTAAAGTACAAAGACAACAAAGACTTATCTAAAGACACGAGAAATCAGCTTGACGAATGGTTATACGGTAAAGAAAGCGAACGTACCGTTTCAGGCTACAATGCCGCAGGTCAAACTATCAAGTTCTCAACAAACAGCCTTTGGTATTTAGCCGACCTTTATGCTCAAAAGATAAAGCAAGGTACAGACAGTGATAAGGTAGAAGCAATTGCTAAGCGTTATACCGAAGCTGTAAAAAGCGGTGCTGTTGAAACAGTTAAGCTTAACGGCGAAGCTATCGGTGACACTTATGATACTGCCACACTTTACCAGTTGAAGAACTTTGATTTTAAGCTCACAGCTGATGAGCAAGCCGTTGTTAACAACTATATGGGCACACTTAACGTTAAGTATGCAACATACGGTATCAACGTTAAGCTTAACGATTTGGCTGACGTTATTTATTACGACTTCGGTGTCGGTCAGAGCTTCATCTCAGCAAGCGAATTTATCAGATTGATAAGCGACGGCGGTGCAACATTTAACCAAACAGTTGACAGCACATCGCTTTATCAGGTTCCTATGACATTTAAGGGCTTCACAGTAAGCGACACCGAAAACAATGTTTATGACACTGTTAAGGAAATCGCAAGAAAAGCTGTTGCCGCTAAATTAGGAGTTGCCGAAGATGCTTCTTTCGAGACTCTTGCACAAAAAGAGGGCATGACAACAGATTACCAAATTGAGTCATATACCGAATATGTAGTAGGCAACACTATTATGACCGATTTGTGCAAAAAAGCACTTATGAACGGTAATGTCGACACAACCACTTCTCCGTATTACACTGATATACTTAAGGGTATGGTTGTACGTTTCGGTAATAACGGAAACGGCGTTGACCTCAACAAGCTTAATTCCGAAATCAATGCTAAGCTTCCAAAAGGATATGATGCAAATTGGCAAGAGGGTGACAGTTTCTTCATTAGCGATGACGAACTTACTCAGTTGCGTGCATTCTTCTCCAGCGTCGGCGGTGCAAACGCCACCACTAATGTTGTAACAAACTACTTTAAGGACGGCGAAGTTACCTTTAACGATAAATATGCCGACAAAAAGAACAAGACAGTCATTGTTCCTGCTTCACTTAAAGGCAGTTACACTTCAGAGTTTTGGTCTCTTATTGCAGCTAACCAAAAAAAGAATTCAACAAATTACAATAATTTGTTAGGTTCATTTGGCGGCTTTGCTATAAACCGTTCACATATTGACAAAACAAAATACTTGCCTGTTAATTCACTTGTTGATGCTTCACGTTCAGACCCGGGTGTCGGCATTAATGCACTTAAGTCTGACCCTGTAACTAATTCAAATAATTACAGCAAGCCATTAATCAACGAATGGGTTGCAGCTTCTTACGACTACATTGTTACTAAGATTGCATCTGAATACTTAGGCGTTGATACAAACGACCTTGGCACAGATAGCACCACTTATACATACAGCTATAAGTATTCTTTCAAATTCCTTCTTAACGTTCAACTCGTACTTGATGATATTGTAAAGAAAAAAACTTCTCAAACTTCAGGTATCGTTCTTACCGACGCTCAAAAGGAAATTCTCAACGGTAAAAATGTTGACCTTACAGGTTCGGCAGGTACCGAGATTACAAACCTTATTCTCAACAACACAATCGGCGATATCGTTGACCCAAGTACAGATATCGGTAAAACGGTTGACGCTGTGCTTAAGTCACTTCTTAAGACAAACGTAAATCTTAAGGACGCTCTTACCGATGTTTGGAAGAATCTTGTTAACGACCCGATTAAGACAGTCGTAAACCTTCTTCCTTTACTTACAGTAGTAATTAACGAGCTTCTTGAGCCTATTCTTTTCTCTGAAATCGGCAATTCGCAAAGAAATAACCAAGAAGGCTTCCTCTATTCTGTTATTGACCTTATTGAGCCACTCAAAAATATGACTGCAGACACCGGCTCATACATCGGTATCAGTCAGCTTGCTTGGGACCTCAACGCTATGCTTCCTCAGCTTATGCATTGGCTCCAGAGAGATGGCAAGTTTGAGGAATTCGGCGGTACTTATTGGAACGGCGGTAATGAGAAAACAGGCTACATTTCAGAATCTTCTGACGATACCTTTGTAACCAAGAACTTCTCAGCCGGCGACATTATCGCAACTCCTGACTACGTACTTAAGTATGACAAGGTTGTAGACAGCTACGGTAAAGCAATCACATATACAAAGAACAGCGACGGTTCTTATACCTATTCTTATAATGGCGTAAGCGGTTCTCTTGCAGATGTACTTGCTAACGTTTCAAGCACTACTAAGTTTAATGTTAAATACACATATGAAGCAGGCGTACCTAAGATTACAGGTATTTACATTGCCGATAAGGCTCTCAAGTATGCTAAGCTCAGCGACCTTGAGGGTATCCTTAAGAAAGCAATCACAGCTTCGAACGGACAGGTTGGCGCAGGTCTTTATGAATTGGTAACAGAAATTGCTGGCCTCTTCACTACTGCAGTTGACACATACGTTAGCACTCCTAAGTACAGAGACCAGGTTAAGGGCCATGATGACGGAGGAAAAGTCATCAACTCAGGTCTTAACAACCTTATGGTTGCAATTCCTCAGCTCTTTGACATTATGGAAAACCTTGCAGCTGACAAATACGGCGTACGCAAGGATGCATGGACATATTGCTACAAGGGCAAGATTGTTACGGATTCAAACGGCGCAGTAAGCAACTCTAAGATGACAGAGTTCAAGGATTTTGCCGCTAATCCAAACCCAACAAAGATTTTTGACTGCTTTGTAGGTGTATTCGTAGAGGATTGGCTTGACGCTATTCTCGGTCTTGTAAACAATGTAATAAGCTCTAAGGGCAGTGAATTTGAAAAGAACCTTCCTATTATTACAGGTCTTCTCAATTCAGTAGGCGGTTTCACCGAAACAAGTGCTCTTACAGACCTTTTCAACAGCATCTTCCAGATTACACGTGACAGCAAGTACAGCTTCACATTTGAACCGCAGTCAAGCGGATTTGTAGGTCTTGACAGAGATAACGCTTACTTCCTTATTACTAATGTAAGCAAGCTTGTTGACGTTGTTAAGGCACTTATCAATTCATTCAAGTCAAATAACAACAATAACAACAATAATAACAATAATAACAATAATTCTTCATCACCTGCCACTACACAGGCAGTTGCAACTCCTAACTCTTCAGTTGATATTTCAGCACATAAGAGCAGCGATATGAAGAACGTTGATAACACAATAGCTAAGCTTGATAAAACATTGTCATCTCTCCTTACGGATTCAAGCGTAAACGGCTATTCAATCAACAAGACAAGTAACATTATTGCCGGCGTAATTTCATTACTTTCAAATTACATTGGTGCAAATGCATCAAACGCAACAATTGATTTACTTAATACCTATTTATATTATCTTAATGGCGAGGATGCACGTACTCCAGATTCAAATGGTAACGTTAATCCTAAGGATATCTACACAAACGAAGGTCTTACAACAGTAGTAGTAAGAACCTATGCTCTCGTCGAAACACTTGTTGCAGGACTTACTGACAAGTATGCATACTCTTATACATATAATAATGGTACTGCAGACGTGACAGCAAAATACAATCTTATCAGTGAAGCAGTCAACGGACTTATTTCTCCTGACTCATTATCTGTAAGAATTAAGGACACAGGCATTAAGAACGCAAGCAAGAAGCTTTCTAAGCTTGGCAGTTGGAGTGACGCAGTTAATGACAACGGTACTCTTAACGTAAGCATTAATTGGGGCATCACAGCAGGCAACAGAGATGAATTTATGACAGGTCTTTCAACCTCACTCAGACTTCTCACCTCTATCCTCGGCGTAGTTCTTATTGATACAGGCATTTATGAAAATGCTCTCTACCCTGTTCTTAATACAATAGCTCAAAAGACAGGCATCACAGTTGATACTCCTACTAAGTTTGCTGATAAGAGCAATCCATACCGTGATGAAGTATTCACCGGTATTGTTAATCCAATAGTTTCACTTCTTGACAAGTTCCTTGAAAAGCCTGCAACAACATTGCTCAATCTTGTGTCGGCTATCGGCGTTGTATTAGACGATACAACAACTCCTACACTTGCTTCTGTTGTTTCAAGCGCAGTTAAGGCTATTGCAAACGAGCTCAACGGCGCAGCTAACATTCTTAAGATTAAGAGTGATAAGCTTGGTGCCGCATCACCGTCACTTGCAGCGCTGCTTGAAGGTATCGTTTCTAAGACGTTCGGTGATTTAATCACAGTTAACGACAAGCAAGAGCTTGGACTTAAGGTTAAGGGCTATGCTCTTTCAGGCAACAACATTATTCCTATTATTAATACCCTTCTTGCAAAGACAGGTATTAAACTTAACAACATTAATTGGAACAAGCTTGGCAAGACAACAACTCCTGCTCAAACACTTGTATACGTACTCGATTATGTTGTTGAATTTGTAAAGACAAATCATAACCTTTCCACAATCATCGGTTTGATTATGGGCAACAACAAGGTAAGCTCAGGCGTTAAGAAGCTCATCAAGTATATCGAAACAGGTAAGCTTGACGGTATGGGACTTCTTAAGATTGTAGGCAAACTTCTCGACTTCACACAGTCACCTACAGAAGTTTATTGGGCTTACAGCAAATACAAGGGAACTTCATTAAAGTTCAAGTACCCTGACGGTATTTCTTCTTATGATGCCGAATCAGCTATCACCCAGCTTGACAGTGCAGTTGACGCAGTTATGGCTCTTCTCACTAACTTTGGCGTAGTTGACGCATCAAATCTTAAGGGTGTTGTAAGCGGTTTGGTATTTACAAACGCTAACCTCACTTCACTTGCTAAGGCACTTTACGGTGCACTTGACAAAAAGACTATTTCACCTTATCTCAATATGGCAGGCATTACTGTTTCACCTAAGGGCGTTGCAGGCTTACTTATGGATAAGAGCTATGGTAAAACTTATTCTTCAGCAGCTAAAACCCTCAAGAAGGTTAAGAGCTGGAAGAAGGTTAAAACAATCAACTGGGGCTTCAAGGATGGCTCCGCAAAGGCTGAGCAGGGCTTCGTACATGCACTCGTTGCAATTCTTCGTCCTCTCAACAGTGTTCTCAACGTATTCCTTAATGAAGGAAAGATTGACCTTAGCAATATCACAATTGCAAAGGCTTCAACATCTCTTGATATTAAGGGAAGCGATGGCAAGGTAGCAAGCAAGATTGCTCTTACCTATGAGCTTAAGAACGGTGTTCTTACTCTTACAGCTAAGGATTCAATGAATGCTGACTCTAAGCTTTCAACAATTAAGCTTGACCTTAACGCACTCAATGTCGGCGTAAACGGCATTAACGGCTATGAAGGTGCAATCATTCCTCTTCTTGATGTTCTTCAGGTAAGCAACAGCAAGATTAAGACATTTGCACAGTATCAGAAGGATTGCAAGAAGGCTAAGGATAACGTACTTCTTGATGTTCTTAATCCTCTTATGAGCTTTGTTGACCAAGTTCTCGACAAGCCATTTGAAACAATTACATCAGTTCTTCCTAACCTTGCATACTTCATTGATAACAACGGTATCGGCCAGCTTCTTGATAATCTCCTTGCTCCGATTACAAACATTGTTAAAACTGCTAAGTCAGCAGGTTTAGATGTTGATAAGATTATTTCAGCGGTTCTTGGCAAGGACCTCGGCAAGTATTTAACAAGCAAGCTTAAGGTTAGAGGCGTTAAGCTTAACATTAAGCTTGCAGACCTCAAGTCTTGCAACATTCAGGACATCGTTGTTCCGCTTATTAACAGCTTACTTAAGAAAACAGGCATCAAGCTTCCTGATTTCAAGTGGTCAACAATCGCTGCTCACGGCAAGGTTGTAACCTCTAAGTCACATGCTAAGAATGCCGAAGGCAAGTTCACTAATAAGGAAGTAATTGCTGACAAGGGCGAGGTTCTCGTTGCAGTTCTCCGCTATGTGGCAGACACTCTTATTAAGAACGCTAAACCAATCAAATCACTTGTTTCTTCAATTGGCGCTATTAAGAAGAACAGTATGCTCAAGTCAATCATCTCAAGTGTATTCACTACAATCAGCATGGCTGAAAAAGATGATATCGTTCGTGCAGTATTCTACTTCTTAACAGGCGAACCTACTAATGCATTCTGGGATTACACCGCATATAAGACAGGCTCATTCGACTTCTCATATCCTAAGGGCGTAGACGTTGACTTCCTTAAGAATCTTCCTCCTATGCTTGACGGCCTTGTTGGCAGTTTAATTAAAGGCGGTCTTAACAACTTAATCAGCGGCCTCCTCTTCAAGGATGACATTGTTAACTCACTTCTCACCGGTCTTTACGGTGCAGTTGAAAAGGTTAAGGTTGGCGACGGCTCACTCGTTTCCCTCCTTGCACAAACAGGTATCGACTTCTCAACAAGTAATGTTGCTAAGCTCCTTACAGACGAAACTTACGGCAAAACTTATGCAGCTAATGCAAGCGTAATCGCTAAGGCTGGTTCTTGGTCAAAGGTTAATACATCAGCTCTTAAGTGGGGCGTTAAGGACAGAGATACATTCTTCCATGCACTCGTTGCAGTTCTTCGTCCTGTATTCGGCGTACTTGATGTACTTCTTAATGACGCATACCTCGGTCTTTTCGATATCGTAAGAATCCCTGGTTCTAACGGTTATACATCATCAATCGTTCCTCTTATGGAAGCATTCTCAATGTATAACGTTAAGACTCAGTATCAGTACAGAGAAGATATGAAGAAAGCTTATGATAATGTTCTTCTTGACATTATCAATCCTATCTGGGATAAGGTTGAGGATATTCTCAATGCTCCTCTCGAAACATTATTTGAAATGCTTCCAAACCTTGCACTCTTCATCGGTAATAACGGACTTTGCCAGATTCTTGACAATCTCCTCACTCCTATCTCTGCACTTATAGACGCTGTCAAGCCTGTAGTTGACCTCAACACTCTCTTACCTGCCCTTCTTAAGGCACTTAAGGTTGACCTTAACTCTCTCCTCGGCAAGATTGGCGTATCAAACTTCAAGCTTGATATCTATGATATTAACGCAACACTTAAGCCGCTCCTCGGCGCTGACGCTATCGTTCCTCTTCTTAATAACATTCTTGGAATGATTAAGATTAAGGGCACACCGCTTGGAATTAAGCTTAACGACATTAATTGGTTACAGCTTGCAAGCCACGGTAAGGTAATTACCGACGCATCACAGGCTGCTACCTACGGCACAAGAATTTACGTTAAGGGTAACTCTTCAGAAACTCTCATCGCAGTTCTCAGCTACTTAATCGAAACTGTAAACGCAGGCGACAACTTCAAGAAGATTAGTTCACTTGTAACCGGTCTTGTTGGCGGCAACGAAACAGTTTCAGGTGTTGTAGACCAGGTACTTCCTGTTCTTCAGGGTGATACCGATACGGTTATTGCTTCACTTGTTGATTTACTTCAGACAATGGCATAAACCTAAATCTGCAAACCGAATAAAAAATAAAAACGGGCAACTCTTCGGAGTTGTCCGTTTTGCTTTATATTAAATATCATTTTTCACGTTTTTATAATAAAATTCTTGTATTACAATATAAAATAAGATATAATAAATACGAATTATATCTTTTACTTGGTGGTGATGTTATGTTTCTCGGCAAAACAGCCCAAGGAAGAGTTGTTAAAACTATTAATTCTGTCGATGAGAACGGTTATGTATATCCATTAAACTTAGTTCAAATCAAGGGATACAAAAACCGTTACGCTTTTGTTATGGGAGTGACTCACACGGTTTGCAATTTCGACGGACGAATTATAGCAGCACTCGTTCCTAAAGACCCGGAGAACACGGATTTAAAAACTATTTGGATTATGGCGTCAAGAAGTTCACGCTACATTAATCAAGACATTTATCAATACATTGATGTTAAAAAAGATTTTCCCGAATATGAACTTGTCTGCTACTACGAATCAAGCGCAGGCGCAGTAGTATACAGGAGTATTAAAGGCAAGCTTCGCTTTTTGCTTATAAAAAATAAGCGCTCAGCGAATTGGGGCTTTCCGAAAGGTCACCTCGAAATGGGTGAAACAAAATACGACGCAGCAAGAAGAGAAGTTCTTGAAGAAACGGGGCTTCACATTAAAATTCATCTCGGCTACGAGGGTATATCGAAATATACGCTTCGCAATAATGTTGACAAAAAAGTTTCTATATTCGTTGCAACGACAGACGATTTAAAAACAACAATGCAAGAGGAGGAAATTGACGATTACAGATGGCTTGCGTATGACCAGGCTATGGGCCACCTCTCATTTGAAAATGATAAAAAAATACTGAGGGAAGCCGTTGATTTTCTCATTAAGCAAAAGCTTATTGTAAATAAAAACACTCCCACTGCGCAAGCTATTGACAGAGAAATCGAACTTAAAGAGCAAGAGCGCAAGGAAAGAATAGCCGAGTACAGGCGCCAAAAATGGATTGAACAGCAAAACAAACTCAGGGCTCAACGCTATTATGAAAAACACAAAGAGGAAATTGTGCGCCAAAAAATAATAAAAAAGAGAAAAAGAAATCAGGAAAAAAAGCGACTTCAAAATGCGGCAAACAATAACGTTAATGCTCAAAACAAAAATAACGAGTCGCAATCAAATGCAGATAAAAAGCAAAATACAACAACCGACAAAAAGGAGAACTGATATATGGTACAGGAACTTTGCAGAAACTTACAAGAGTTTTTAACAGCGCACGGAATACCCGATTGGCTTGTTGTGTTTATTATTTCACTCTGCCCTATCTTGGAATGCAGGCTCGGAATGTTTACAGCCATTGTGCTTTTGCAAATGAATCCTTTTGTAGGATTTATTATCAGCTTTTTAGGTAACATTTTACCTATACCGTTCATACTTTTATTAATCAATTGGATTTTCGATTTATTAAAAAAAGTTCCCGGAATAAACAAGTTTGTTTATTGGCTTGAGGACAAAACGCTTAAAAAGCGAGATAAAATTGATAAATACGGAATTTGGGGGCTTTTGATTTTCGTTGCAATACCGCTTCCGGGTACAGGTGGCTGGACAGGTGCACTTCTTGCATCTCTTCTCCATCTTGATAAGAAAAAGAGCTTTTTTGTGATTTCGCTCGGTGTATTTATTGCCGGACTTATTATGACTGTTTTAAGTCTTGTTGTCGGCAACGCAGTTTTCAACTGATATGGATAAGGAATATGAGGTTTTAATT
>ERZ809146.897-NODE-897-length-14169-cov-4.899036_pt1 | contig 14169 bp, 11 predicted proteins | sample MGYA00520794_ERZ809146 | MGnify/ENA primary metagenome ERZ809146 (study PRJEB31570, sample SAMEA3212995) | Homo sapiens | biome: human-gut; feature: human gut; material: fecal | place: Sweden | collected 2011 ... | reverse complement strand
AAAATAAGATACGATTGGCAGATAAGAAAAATGCTAATAGAGGCGAAGAAGATTACCTGATGGTATCACCGGGAGCTAGCGAAATCTTATTTACAGCAGTTTTATTATCAGCTATAAAATTCTTATTTATAAAAGCAGGTTTTAATCCGGCAGTGTGCATCAATCTTTATGGAAAAACAGGAAGTTATAAGACCGCTTTAACGCAGGCAATGATGTATATGGAAAATCCTTCGCAGTTCATGTGTAGTTTGGTAAATGACCAAAAGAAGATGGCGGTGAAGAAAGTACAACAATGTTATGGATTTCCTATGGTATTGGAAGATTATCACCCTGCGGCAACTGGTTACGATTATAAACGGCAGATTTCTATGATGGATGCAGTGGTACGTCATATAGAGAGTAATCCTCAAAGTGCAGTTGTGTTTATTACATCAGAATTTCTCGATGGGGTAGAAAGTTTACAGGCAAGAACCCTTCAGATAGAGGCTCAAAATGTAGATTTGAAAACTCTTACTAAAATTCAGCAGGAGCAGACGATGGCAACTATTGTAATGAATTTTTTGGATAAATTATTAGGAAACATGAAAGATGCAATAGAAACCATTCAGACTCAGTATGAGGCTTTAAGCAGGCATGGAGAGCAGTCTATGCGAATTGAGGAAAGCATAGTTTTTCTTAAAATAACAGCTATTTTATATGGAAAATATGTGGACAATAGTGACAAATTAAAACTTAAATCTAAATTGGATAAAGCACTTACACTTCAAAAGGAGAAGCAGAAGTTACATTTAGAGCAGCTCAGTATGTCAGAGGAAGACAGGGTCATCAAAGTTGTTTACGAATTAATAAGTGATAAGGAACTATATAGAAAATGCACTTATAAAGATAAAGCATTATATCGAGGAGATGCCGAGGAGATGCTGATTGGTAATAGAGGGGTATTTCTTAGTAGAAAAGCATTGGTTTATGGACTTAAAAAGCATAATTGTACAGGTATTAGTGTAAATAGGATTATTTTAGCATTATCGCAGATGGAGCTTTTAGATGAAGATCGGGGAGGAACACATACTACAAAAATACAAAATGTGCGGGCATATTGCATTTTATATCATGAGTTGAAAGAACGGTATGAGGAATTAAGAGGTACAGGGGAATAAGACCATTGTAGGTAAAATAAGGAGCGGTAATTATATATTATCCTTCTGAAAGATTCATGGGAGACTATATACCTTCTGATATATGGTTACCTATGAATCTATCATTTATCGAAATCAAGTGTCTGTATAGATTCAAGCGATACAGTCATAAGACAACTCATGATTTCAATACGATGTATAGGAGGTTTTTGTATGAATCAGACAACAAAGCGAAGTAAAGAATTAAAAGAAGTCCGTGTAGGCAGAAATGAAGTAGGTAAGTCAGTTACAGGTATTTCTTTAGAAGCTCCAAAGTATTCCTGCATAGAAACAAAACAGGATGGTGTAAAAGTTATCTTGGAGTTTCCAGAGTTTGGTAAGACAAAGGAGTTAACAGAAGCAGGATACCATCAACTGGAGATTCAAAAAGAAGTAAATAATGTGCTGTCTCATACATTAAGGGAGCAGATTAAAAATCATCAGATTTATCATGTAGAAAGGATTTCCTAAGATGGGCGAGAAAAAGAGAGTACGGATGCTGCTTCGTGTAAGTTCTAATCAACAGTTAGAGGAAGATGGAGACTTAGGTATCCAGAGACAGTTGGTGAAAGAATTTATCGCACAACATGAGGAATGGCATCTGGATTCAAAGGAATACTTTGAGGGAAGTAATAGTGGATACAGCAATGCCGTAGAGAATCGTGATATTTTACAGCAGGCATTGCGAGATGCACAAAGAAACGAGTATGATATTCTTGCAGTCTATAAGGATGACCGAATCGGTAGAAGAATGTGGGAGATTGGTGCATATGTTATGCAGCTTAAAAGCTATGGTGTGGATATATATACGGTAAAAGATGGCTGTATCTCACCAGAGAGTGATGACATTATGGGGCAGATGATGTTAGCTCTGCGTTATGGCAATGCACAAAAGAGCAGTTCTGATACGGGAATGCGAGTGAAGGATACCGCACAAAAGCTAGTACAGCAGGGGAAGTTTGTCGGGGGGAAGGCTCCGTATGGATATAAATTAGAGCTGTCTGGAGAAATCAGTAAGCATGGAAGAGCATTACATCATCTTGTGATTATTCCCGAAAAGGCAAAGGCAGTAAAACATATATACGAGCTTTCTCTTGATAAAGAGTACGGTTCTTCAAAGATTGCCAGAGAGCTGAACATGGATGAAGAATATAAAGAACTTGCTCCATCTGAGGTATGGAGAGGTGGAACGGTAACCAGCATTTTAACGAATCCGATTTATGCAGGTTATACAGCTTATAAACGTAGAGAAAAGAAAGAAAACGGAAAAAGTAAGCGGTTAGATAGTTCTGAATGGATTCTCTCGGAAGAACCAAATCCAGAGATACAGATTATTAGTCCTGATGACTGGAATCTGGTTCAGATAAAAAGAAAGCAGAGAGGGATGAAGTATCGTACCGCTCCGCAGAATAAAGGTGTAAAGGTTATCGCAAGAAATGAGGGGATGCTTCCCCTCATTGATGTTATTTACTGTGGATACTGTGGCTGCAAATGTACAAATGGAAGTAGATATAACTATTGGACAATTAAAGATACGGGAGAAAGGAGGGCGAGCAGACAGGCAATATATAAGTGCCAGGATGCATGGCAGGGAGTTCCACATTACAAAGTCTATCAATTTAAAGCAGAAAGAATTGAAAAGATTGTGTTTCAGGCGATTGCCGAGTACATAGATAAGCTTCAGGAAAACGAGGATATTTTCGAGCAGATTTCCGAGAATGGGCGAAAGGCAAAAAAGGAGAAAGCGAAAGAACTTTCAAGAGAACAGGAAAGACTCAAGCATATCCAGCAAAAGATTTCTGTCATGGAAGATAAGATTCCAGAAGCGATGCTTGGAGAGTATCCTGTACCTATAGATAAGCTGGTAGAACTGATTGAAAAGCAGAAGCAGGAAAAGGAACAGCAGGAAAAAGTGATTGCAGAGAAACAAAAGGAACTTGACGGAGCGGATGTCTCTTTTAATGAGTGGGATAGTCTGCGTATGCAGATTCCAACATGGAAGGATGTATTTCTGAATGCTGATAATCCAACAAAACGTGTTCTTGTGAATAAGCTTATTGAAAAAATATCTGTAAAAGAGGATGAAGTTGTGATAAGATTTAAGATAAATATAAACGAGATACGGTCAAAAGCTTTAAAGAAATCAGGAAGTATAGTGCCGGAGAATAAGCTGGAAGATAAGTCCGTTATCTTAGATAGTCTCAAGATTTATCCAAAGAAAGAATGACAAGTATGCTAAAGTGATTTTAAGATAGAGAATTTATAGAAATATAATAAACGTAAGGAGGGAAAATTTGGTCGATGATATTTTGAGGAAAGATGGTTTATCTTTGAAAAAATTAGAAATACTTTCTTACCGTTCTAATCTTGGCATTAATCTAAAGAAAAATTTGCATTATTTTATCAAAGAAGAATTATTTAAAGAATTGAAAGCGGTTAATCAATGGTATGATTTATGTACAGAATTGGAAAGTGTTGCAATAGATTATCGTATAAAAAGTATACAATCAGCAAAATTAAAATATGCACGTTATTATCCTGACCATCAAACAAGGAAAGTATTTGACGACCTTTTGGGATTTCGAGCATTGTGTGATAATTATGAGGATATACATTCTCTTAGTAAAGAAGAACATATTCGCATTGCAAATATGAGTTGTGGGAAAGCTCATGATGATGGGTATAGAGGAGTTCATGTATATTATCAATTAAGCAATTGTCATTATCCGATTGAGATACAATATAATACTTATTATGACCGCCAGCTAAATAATTGGCTTCATAAGTATATATATAAACAGAAATATGATAATGAAATTGGTTGTATTTTGCGAAGACTTTATGAAAATGGAAGCATTAAAACAGAAAGTGAATTTAAAAAGGAGTTAGATTATGTGTTATCTGGTTGCTAAAAAGTTTGGTAGCGTAGGATGTTCTGCTTTACAAACTACTCATGGACAACATTTAGTGGATTTGAAAAAAAGAATAATTGATAAAGTAGGAACAGATAAAATACAGTTGGTCACCATTAGTCGTCCATCTGCATATGGAGAATATGAGCCGTATCATTTTTGTGACACAGAAGATGAATTTGAGAGAACAGTAGCAAAGATGTAAGTGCGAGCAAAAATATTCTTTTTACTTCTATAAATAAGTCTATATGAATGGAAGTCTCAACAACCCTGAACCCAAACCCCGAATGAACGATGGTTTCGACGTATCGGGGAAAGGGAAAAGACTTCACCATCACATCATCCACCGCCTTTGACCAAAAGTGGATTAACGGCAAAAACACCTATGATTCCATCAGCAATGTAGTAGATGAAATTTTCAATTCCTACCTTTCAAGACCAGAAGTGACACAGCCAATACTCACACAGTACTGTGACGGCAAGCGGGTAAGCTGTCCGGAGTTTATGAGCCAGTGGGGTTCGAAGGCATTAGGGGATGACGGGCTTTCTGCGATTGAGATTTTAAGATACTATTATGGGGATGATATGTATATTAATGAAGCGGAGACGATTTCAGGAATTCCGGCGTCATATCCGGGATATGAGCTGACAATTGGAGCTTCGGGACAAAAAGTGAGACAAATGCAGGAACAGCTCAATGTAATTGCAGGGGACTATCCATTGATTCCTAAAATCAGGGTGGACGGCATTTATGGACCGGCAACGGCAAATTCTGTAAAGATTTTTCAGAAGATTTTCCATTTGCCGGAAACGGGAGTTGTGGACTTTGCAACGTGGTATAAAATTAGTCAGATTTATGTCGCAGTAAGTCGAATTGCGGAGCTGAAATAATTTCTTGCTGACAGAAAATTAGTTATCGGAATTATGCACAAAGCAACATGGTAATAAGGGGGGGAATGGGCGGCGAAAGATAGAAATTGTAGTTTTTCGCTGTTCCTCTCTTGTAATTGCATTCGATGTATGCTAGAATTTGTACAATTTAAGTATTTATGCAAAGAGCGGCAACGTAGATGTCAGTTTTTTTCGCAAGTCTGAAAAGACACGTTCCCGGCCGATTTGTTTGATAAGCATAGTTTTCGCACAATGAGCCGGGGGAACCCGTCTTTTTTTTTGCAAAGAACTGTAATTAGGAGTGACTTACTCCAGTGCTGTTTTTGCATTTTCCTTAATATGCAGTTGCAAATGATTGAATATAGAAAGGAACGTGAATCATGAAGGCATTTCTAATCTTAGAAGACGGAACTGTGCTGACCGGCGAAAGCTTTGGAGCAGCCAGAGAGGTAATCAGCGAGGTAGTTTTTAATACTTCCATGACAGGATATCTGGAGATATTGACAGACCCATCCTACGCAGGACAGTCCGTTGTTATGACTTACCCATTAATTGGTAATTACGGAATCTGTATGGAAGACATGGAGTCCATTCATCCGTGGCCAAAAGCTCTTATTGTAAGAGAATGTGCCAAACTGGCAAGCAACTTCCGTAACGAGATGACATTAGATGAATTCTTAAAGAAATATGATGTTCCGGGAATTTCAGGAATTGATACTAGACATCTGACACGTATCTTAAGAGAGTACGGTGTTATGAACGGAATGATTACAACAAGAGAAGATTTCGACCTGGACGAAGTAGTAAAGCAGTTAAAAGAATATAAAGTACAAGGTGTTGTTCGTGAAGTTAGCTGTAAGGAAAAGAGAGTGCTTCCAGGAGATGGTTTTAAAGTTGCCCTCATGGATTTTGGAGCAAAGAAGAATATTGAGAAGTCTTTAAATAAGCGTGGATGCGAAGTTACGGTTTACCCTGCTTACACAAAGGCAGAAGAGATTATCGCAGCAAATCCAGATGGAATCATGCTTTCGAACGGTCCTGGAGATCCAAAGGAATGTGTGGAGATTATCGAGGAGCTTAAGAAGTTATTTGCTACGAATATTCCAATTTTTGGTATTTGTCTTGGACATCAGCTCATGGCACTTGCCAACGGCGCAGATACAAAGAAGATGAAATACGGACATCGTGGAGCCAACCACCCGGTAAAAGATTTAAAAACAGGAAAGGTTTATATTTCCTCACAGAACCATGGATACATGGTAATGGAAGATTCTCTGAACAGAGATATTGCAGAAGTAAGCTTTATTAATGTAAATGATGGTACATTAGAGGGAGTTCACTATCTTGGAAAGAACGTTATGACAGTACAGTTCCATCCGGAAGCTTGTCCTGGGCCAAACGATTCCGAATTTTTATTTGAAGAGTTTATCAATATGATGGAGGTTGCAAAAGATGCCTAAGAATACCAGTATTAAAAAAGTCCTTGTAATTGGTTCCGGTCCTATTGTTATCGGACAGGCTGCAGAGTTTGACTACGCGGGAACACAGGCATGTCGTTCCTTAAAAGAGGAAGGAATTCATGTTGTCCTTGTTAACTCTAACCCTGCAACAATCATGACAGATAAAGATATCGCAGATGAAGTATACATTGAGCCATTAACACCAGAAGTTATCAAGAAGCTCATTTTAAAAGTTTCTCCGGACAGTCTTCTTCCAACATTAGGTGGACAGGCAGCGTTAAATATCGCTATGGAGTTAGATGAGTGTGGTTTCTTAAAAGAGCACAAAGTAAAGCTTATCGGTACAACAGGTAAAACAATCCGTAAGGCTGAGGACAGAGAAGAATTTAAAGAAACAATGGAAAAGATTGGAGAGCCAATCGCACCAAGCCAGATTGTTACGAATGTAGAAGATGGTCTGGAATATGCGCAGAAGATTGGATATCCGGTTGTTCTTCGTCCGGCATACACTCTTGGAGGAAGCGGCGGCGGAATCGCAGATAATGAGGAAGAATTCGTGGAAATCATCCAGAACGGTCTTCGTTTGAGCCGTGTAGGCCAGGTATTAGTAGAGAAGTCCATCGCAGGATGGAAGGAAATCGAGTACGAAGTAATGCGTGACGGAAATGGAACATGTATTACCGTATGTAATATGGAGAACCTTGACCCGGTTGGTGTTCATACCGGTGACAGTATCGTAGTTGCTCCTTCTCAGACTTTAGGAGATAAAGAGTACCAGATGCTCCGTAATTCTGCATTAAATATCATTGACGAACTTGGTGTAGAAGGTGGATGTAACGTACAGTTTGCTTTAAATCCAGATACATTTGATTATTGTGTAATCGAGGTTAACCCTCGTGTAAGCCGTTCTTCTGCATTAGCTTCTAAGGCAACTGGTTATCCGATTGCCAAAGTTACTGCAAAGATTGCGCTTGGTTACCACTTAGATGAGATTAAGAATGCCGTAACAGGTAAGACATTCGCAAGTTTTGAGCCAGCACTTGACTATTGTGTAGTAAAGGTTCCAAGACTTCCATTTGATAAGTTCATTTCTGCCTCCCGTCATCTGACAACACAGATGAAGGCAACTGGTGAGGTAATGAGTATCTGCACTAACTTTGAAGGTGGTCTCATGAAGGCTCTCCGTTCCTTAGAGCAGCATGTAGACAGCCTGATGCATGGCGATTTTGACAAGTTAAGCGACAAAGAATTAGAAGAACATCTTCATATTGTAGATGACCTTCGTATTTACTGTATCGCAGAGGCACTCCGCCGTAAAGTGAATCCACAGAAGATTCATGACATTACAAAAATTGATTTATGGTTCATCGATAAGTTAAATAACATCGTTGAGATGGAAGCAAAACTTAAGAACGCAGAAGAATTAGACCGTGACCTTTTACTTAAAGCAAAAGAAATGGAATTCCCTGATAAAGTTATCGGAGAGCTTATCGGTCAGAGTGAAGAATATGTAAAGAACTTAAGAAGACAGATGGATATCGTTCCTGCCTACAAAGTTGTTGATACTTGTGCGGCTGAGTTTGCAGCAGAAACACCATATTATTACTCTTGTTTTGGAAGCTTTAATGAAGTAGAAGAAACTTCTGATAAGAAGAAGATTATGGTACTGGGTTCTGGTCCGATCCGTATCGGACAGGGTATTGAGTTTGATTACTGTTCTGTACACAGTGTATGGGCATTTAAAGAAATGGGTTACGAGACGATTATCGTAAATAATAACCCTGAAACAGTAAGTACTGACTTCGATATCGCAGATAAGCTTTACTTCGAGCCTTTAACAGAGGAAGATGTAGAACATATCGTAGAATTAGAGAAACCGGACGGAGCAGTTGTACAGTTTGGTGGACAGACAGCTATCAAGTTAACAGAAAAGTTAAATAAAATCGGTGTTCCAATTCTTGGTACAAGTGCTGAGAACGTAGATGCAGCCGAAGACAGAGAACTTTTTGATGAGATTCTTGAGCAGTGCTGTATCCCAAGACCAAAGGGAGGTACTGTATTTACAAAAGAAGAGGCAATCAAGACAGCCAACGAGATTGGTTATCCAGTATTAATCCGTCCTTCCTACGTACTTGGTGGACAGGGTATGCAGATTGCTATTTCAGATGAGGATATTTCAGAATTTATGGATGTTATCCAGAGATATGCACAGGAACATCCAATCCTTATCGATAAATACCTGATGGGTGTTGAGGTAGAGGTTGATGCCGTATGTGATGGTGAAGAAATCGTTATCCCAGGTATCATGCAGCATGTAGAGAGAGCCGGAATCCATTCTGGAGACAGTATTTCCGTATATCCTGCAAGAGACCTTTCTCCTAAGATTAAAAAGGTTATCGGACATTATACAAAGTTACTGGCAAAGGCTTTACACGTTATCGGTCTTATCAATATCCAGTTCATTGTATATCAGGATGAAGTATATGTCATTGAGGTTAACCCTCGTTCTTCAAGAACCGTTCCTTATATCAGTAAGGTAACAGGTATTCCTATCGTTGACCTTGCAACAAAGGTTATGACAGGAATGAAGTTAAAAGACTTAGGTTACGAGTCAGGACTTCAGCCAGAATCTCCATACTGGGCAATCAAGATGCCAGTATTCTCATTCGAGAAGATTCGTGGTGCGGATATCAGCCTTGGACCAGAAATGAAGTCTACAGGTGAGTGTCTCGGTATTTCTAAGAACTTTGAGGAAGCGTTATTTAAAGCATTCTTAGGTTCTGGTGTAGATTTACCAAAGCATAAGAAGATGATCATGACTGTAAAGGATTCTGATAAGTTAGATGCAGTAGAAGTTGGTAAGAGATTTACAGCACTTGGCTACGAAATCTATGCGACAAGAAATACATGCAAGACATTACAGGAAAGCGGTGTGCCGGCGAAGAGAGTCAATAAGATTGAGGAGTCACATCCAAACCTGCTGGATTTAATTTTAGGACATCAGATTGATCTTATCATCGATACACCTTCACAGGGTATTGAAAGAAGCAAAGATGGTTTTGTTATCCGTCGTCATGCGGTAGAAACAGGTGTGAACTGTCTGACTTCTCTTGATACAGCAAACGCCTTACTTACCAGCTTAGAGTCTTCCTGCCGAGAAGATTTATCTTTAGTGGATATCGCAGAAATTGATAAAGAGATTGAGAGCAAGATTAACGAGGCATAAAAAGGGAAGTGAATCCCTGATATAAATAAATATGTACTCATGGAGTCTTTTATGCATTTACCCTTGCAAAAGATTTCATGGGTACATAGCATAATTGGGAGGATACCAATGGGAAATTATACAAAGCAGGATATTATTCAGCTTGTGGAAGAAAAAGATGTACAGTTTATAAGACTTCAGTTTACAGATGTATCTGGTACCTTAAAGAATGTGGCAATCACAGCCAGCCAGCTTGAAAAAGCATTAGATAATAAGTGTATGTTTGATGGCTCATCTATTGAGGGATTTGTCCGCATTGAGGAATCCGATATGTACTTATATCCAGATCTTAATACATTTGAGATTCTTCCGTGGCGTCCACAGCATGGCAAAGTTGCCCGTTTCATGTGCGATGTATATCGACCAGAGGGCGTGCCTTTCGAGGGAGACAGCCGTTATGTATTGAAAAATGTATTAAAAAAAGCGGCAAAGATGGGATATACTTTTGATGTAGGACCAGAATGTGAATTCTTCCTTTTCCATACGGATGATAATGGACAGCCGACAAATATCACACATGAAAAGGCAAGTTATTTTGATGTTACTCCATTAGATTTAGGAGAGAATGCACGAAGAGATATCGTTCTTACATTAGAGAGTATGGGCTTCGAGATTGAGGCTTCTCATCATGAAGTAGCTCCGGCACAGCATGAGATTGACTTTAAGTATGATAATGCATTAGTAACAGCAGATAATATCATGACATTTAAGATGGTTGTAAAGACCATTGCAAAAAGACATGGATTGTATGCGACCTTTATGCCAAAGCCAATTACAGATGTAGACGGTTCTGGAATGCATATCAATATGTCCCTTGAAAAAGATGGAAAGAACATTTTCTTTGATAGGAGCAATCCGATGGGACTGAGCAAAGAATGTTATCATTTCATTGCAGGTCTTATTAAGCATGCTAAAGGTATGTCCTGTATTTGTAATCCTCTTGTAAACTCCTACAAAAGACTGGTTCCGGGTTATGAAGCACCGGTGGCAATCTGCTGGTCATCCATTAACCGAAGTCCATTAATCCGTATTCCGGCATCGAGAGGTGCAGGAACAAGAATCGAATTTAGAAGCCCTGATCCGGCAGCAAACCCATATCTTGTTATGGCACTTTGTCTTGCAGCAGGTCTTGATGGAATTGAGAACGAATTAGAAGCTCCAGAGCCAATCGGTAAAAATATGTATTTACTTACAGAAGAACAGATTGCTGATATGAATATTGATGTCCTTCCGGCAACACTTGGAGAAGCCTGTGATGCCTTTGAAGAGGATAAATATATTCAGGAAGTTTTGGGAGAGCATATCAGTAAAAAATATTTGGAAGCAAAGAGAAAAGAATGGCATGAATATTGCAGACAGGTTTCTGATTGGGAAACAGAAGCATATCTTTATAAATACTAACAGCTCAGCTGCCTAAAATATCGACTGTAGATTGAAAAACTGGAATCCTTATGAGGGTGAGTGGAAAGTGTTGAATATTGTTGTTGTGTTTCCGAAAAAGGAAATTGTACTAAAAATGAAAAATGTTCTAATAAAGAATGGCTTTGATGTGTCAGCTGTCTGTGTTACCGGAGCACAGGCAATTCAGGCAGTGGAAAGACTGGAAGCGGGTGTTGTTGTCTGCGGCATCCGCTTTGCTGATATGATATATGATGAATTAAAAGAGTGTATTCCAGATACTTTTGAGATGGTCGTTATTGCCAGCAATGCCCAGTGGCAGGAATATGGAGATGATGATGTCATTTATCTGCCATTGCCGTTAAAAGCATATGATCTGGTAGATACCGTATCGGATCTGCTGACAGATATACATAGAAGATTAAAGCGGGAAAGGGAAAAGCCGAATAAGAGATCTTCTGCTGATCAGGGAGTTATTAATCAGGCAAAGTCTTTATTAATGGAGAAAAATGAATTGACAGAAGAAGAGGCGCACCGTTACCTTCAGAAGAGAAGTATGGATAATGGAACGAATATGGTAGAAACGGCATATATGGTTTTGCAGGTTTTTTGATCCGGCATTTTTGAAACTGTATAGAATGAAAGTAGATTTTTGCGCTTTTTAATAAGTTGTTTTGGAAATCTTTGCTTAATTTCATAAGTAAAACACACTTTATAAATGAAATCTTGCAGGTGAAATCTAAATAATTGTAAGAATTTTATTGAAAAATGAGGATAACTCTTGTTAAATAACGAAGATTATCGTATATTTTAAGTTGCTTATATGTGCAAAAGAAGGGAGCAGCCTATGAAGTTTACAAAGATGCATGGAATAGGAAATGATTACGTTTATGTAAATTGTTTCGAAGAATCAATAAAGAATCCTGCAGAAGTATCAAAGTTTGTCAGTGACCGTCATTTTGGAATCGGTTCAGATGGATTAATTCTTATCAGTCCGTCTGCAAAAGCAGATTTTCGTATGAATATCTATAATGCAGATGGTTCTCAGGCAGAAATGTGCGGAAACGGTATCCGTTGTGTGGCAAAATATGTGTATGATTATGGTCTGACAGATAAGACAGAGATTTCTGTCGAAACTTTAGCGGGAATCAAATATTTAAAACTTCAGGTGGAAAATGGCAAAGTAGCAACCGTAGAAGTAAATATGGGTGCACCAATCCTTGAACCAAAGAAAATTCCAGTTGCAGTAGAGAATAATCCAGTAGTGGATGTCCCTGTTGAAGTAAAGGGAAAAACTTACCATATGACATGCGTATCTATGGGGAATCCTCATGCGATTATCTTTATGGATAACGTAAAGGAATTAGATATCGAAGCTATTGGGCCATATTTCGAAAATCATCCGGTATTTCCGAAAAGAACAAACACAGAGTTTGTGGAAGTGTTAGACAAAAACACAGTAAATATGAGAGTATGGGAGCGCGGCAGTGATGAGACACTCGCCTGTGGAACAGGTGCCTGTGCAACTACCGTTGCCTGTATATTAAATAACAAGACAGAAGACGAAGTTACAGTACACTTACTTGGAGGAGATTTAAAAATTCGCTGGGACCGCAAAGAAAACTTAGTTTATATGACCGGTCCGGCAACCGTTGTATTTGATGGGGAAATTACTCTTCCGGAAGGAATACTGTAATAGACAGCAGTAGGCGAAAGCCAGTTAGGAGCAGCTATGTTTAAAGTAAACGAGAATTATTTAAAACTGCCAGGAAGCTATCTTTTTTCTAATATTGGGAAAAAAGTAGCAGCATACAAAGAGGCAAATCCAGACAAATCTATTATCAGTTTAGGAATTGGTGACGTAACACAGCCATTAGCACCAGAGATCATCAAAAGTCTTCACAGTGCAGTAGATGAAATGGGGAAAGCAGAAACTTTCCGCGGATATGCACCAGACCTTGGATATGAATTCTTAAGAAATGCAATCGTAGATGGTGACTACAAGAGCCGTGGATGTGATATCAGTGCCGATGAAATCTTTGTCAGCGATGGTGCAAAATGTGATTCCGGAAACATTCAGGAAATTTTCAGTGTAGATAACAAAATTGCTGTATGTGACCCTGTATACCCAGTTTATGTTGACACAAACGTTATGGCAGGAAGAACAGGAACATATAATCCGACAACAGAAACATGGAGCGATGTAATCTACATGCCATGTACAGCAGAGAACGATTTCGTACCAGACTTCCCAAAAGAAGAACCAGATATCATTTATCTTTGCTTCCCAAATAATCCAACAGGAACGACAATCACAAAAGCACAGCTTCAGGAATGGGTTGACTATGCAAACAAAATCGGTGCAGTAATCATCTATGATGCCGCTTATGAAGCTTATATCAGCGAAGATGATGTAGCACATAGCATCTACGAATGTGAAGGAGCAAGAACTTGTGCAATCGAGCTTCGAAGCTTCTCCAAAAATGCAGGATTCACAGGAACAAGACTTGGTTTCACCGTTGTCCCTAAAGACTTAAAAGCAGGAGACGTTGCTTTACATTCCTTATGGGCAAGACGTCACGGAACAAAGTATAATGGTGCTCCATATATCATCCAGAGAGCCGGCGAAGCTTGCTACAGCGAAGCTGGAAAAGCACAGTTAAAAGAGCAGGTTGCGTTCTACATGAACAATGCCAAAATCATCAAAGAAGGCTTAAAAGACGCGGGATATACTGTATTTGGCGGAGTAAACGCACCATACATCTGGTTGCAGACTCCAGACAAAATGCCATCCTGGGATTTCTTTGACTTCTTATTAAATAAAGCAAACGTAGTAGGAACACCAGGTTCAGGATTTGGACCAAGCGGAGAGGGATACTTCCGACTCACAGCATTTGGCTCCTATGAGAATACATTAGAAGCTATCGAGAGAATTAAGGCTCTCTAAATTCTGGTTTGCGTAGCAAAACAAACAGACGCCGCTACAGAAGCATAGCAATCGGATTGCCAGAAGAATTATTAAGAAGAAGCTCTAAAAAATTTATTGATTTTGTTCCGTTGTGCTAAAC
>ERZ809146.888-NODE-888-length-14229-cov-8.483350_pt1 | contig 14229 bp, 7 predicted proteins | sample MGYA00520794_ERZ809146 | MGnify/ENA primary metagenome ERZ809146 (study PRJEB31570, sample SAMEA3212995) | Homo sapiens | biome: human-gut; feature: human gut; material: fecal | place: Sweden | collected 2011 ... | reverse complement strand
CTGCGCGATATTGCATATAAAGCCATGCAGGCAAAGGAACGGCTGGCAAAAAATGCACAAAAGGAACCGACTCTCGAAGAGATTGCAGCCGAATGTGAGATTCCGGTGGAGGATGTGGTGTATGCCCTGGATGCCATCCAGACGCCTTTGAGTCTGTTTGATCCGGTTTATACGGATGGAGGGGACACCCTGTATGTGATGGATCAGATTTCGGACAAGAAAAACAAAGAAGAGCACTGGGTGGAGGATTTGTCACTTTCCGATGCCCTGTCACATCTGAATGAACGGGATGAGCATATCATCCGTCTGCGTTTTTTTGAGGGAAAGACACAGATTGAAGTCGCGGATGAAATTCATATTTCGCAGGCGCAGGTGTCGCGGCTGGAGAAAAATGCGTTAAAAAGTATGCAGGGGTATCTGCGTACATGATAGCGGCCTGTTGTAAAATGGTTTTGTTATTGCTGTAATGTGGAATATACAAAACGGAGAGGAAAAGAAATATCCGGCCGTAGAAAATTGCATTCTTGCTTTTTGCGGTGTACTGTGCTATACTGTCAACCGTTGCAGAGCCTGTAAACAGGGGATTGCACGAAAAATTACCGAGTGTTCGAGACCTTCCACTCGTAAAACAAAACTAAAGGAGACAAATGGATATGAGAGACAAAAAGGTAACATTTATTGTTCAGGCTGCTGTGATTGCAGCACTTTATGTAGTGCTGACTTTTGTAGCCAACGCACTGGGACTTGCATCCCACACGATTCAGGTACGCTTTTCCGAAGCACTGTGTATCCTGCCTGTTTTTACGCCGGCAGCGATTCCGGGACTGTGGATTGGCTGTCTGCTTGCGAATCTGCTGACAGGTGCCGTGATTTATGATGTCATTTTCGGAAGCATTGCCACGCTGCTGGCAGCGGTATGTACCTATCTGCTGCGCAATCACAAGATTGCATGCACATTTCCACCGGTTATTTTTAATATGATTATTGTTCCGTTCGTGCTGGTCTATGCGTACGGTATTCCGGCGGTATATTTCCACGGTGTGAATGTAACCATCCCGTTTAATGCCATGACGGTCGGAATCGGAGAGGTGATTTCAGTATGCGTTCTTGGAAGCATTCTGATGCGTGTACTTGCAAAATACAGAAATGTCATGTTCCGTGCCACCGCACAATAAAAAATTATATCTGATAGAAGGTTCTGGAAGTCCCTGCGAGAGCAGGGGCTTTTTATTTTAAGAAATTCTGTAAATAAGCCAGACAATTTTAAGAAAACCTTAATGTCATTCCAAAATAACGTATGTTATCATAAATGACAGGAAACCGTAAAGAACATTTATGGAAGGAGAAGATTATGAAAATAAGAAAGACAATCTGCAGTCTGCTTCTGGTATGCCTGGCATTTTTAGGCATATTTTGTGGCAGAGCAAATGTATATGCAGATCAGAAACAGGCATTGTCGGCAACGGTGACTCTGCTGAAACAGGAAAAAGACTGTGTCGTGCAGGTGGAGGCCAAAAACAGTGGGGCGGATTTTTCCGGAAAGGTGCGGCTGGTGTTTTCCGGTACAGACAACTCCAGCGGCTGTGCATTTGAACAGTGCCTGACATTGCCACAGAACGGAAAAAAACAGTATACAATGACCATTCCGTATGCCGATGTCAGCCAGACGCGCGGAAACGGAATTGTGGCGTTTGTCGATGAAAAGGGAAACGTTGTGGCAAGTGAAGCATTTGCCAGTATTTTTGGCAAAGAAAAGCGCGGTATTGGTGTGGGAGTGCTTTCAGATCATTATGATGCGCTTGGCTGGATGAGCATGAGCGGCCAGACCTATTATCTTCACGGAAAAGACCAGAATGTATATCTGACACAGATGGACGCAGATACATTGCAGGCGCAGCTGGATGAACTGTATTTTCTTGTGATTGATTCCTACGATGTGAGTTCACTTGGAAAAGAGAAGATCAAAGCAATCGAGAAATGGGTGAAAAACGGTGGATGGCTGCTGATTGGAACCGGAGAGCGCGGCAAAGATACACTGGGTGGTTTTGATTCCTCATTTATGGAGGTCAGCTGCAAAAGCGTCAGCAAAGTGGGAGAAGAAAATGAGGCATCGAAAGAAATGCAGCAACTGGGAAGTTATTCCGGATTTACCGGGATTGATTTTTCACAGATGCCGGTTGCAAAGCTGCAGCGGAACAATACAAATGCAAGCAAAAGCGAAGCTTATCCGGGGTGGGTGTATGCCTGTGGGGATGGTGCCATCGGTGTATGTGCCATTTCTTTTGGCGAAAAACAGATGCAGAAAGTTTCCCCGGATCTGTGTTACGGAATTTATGACCAGGTGGCAGGATATTCCATGAGCTATTCCCAGTATGTCAATGACGAGGAATGGGGATGGAGTGGGGAAAATGCATTCGGTGTCATTGACCACCTCAATACGGCATTGGATTTTTCCTGGCTGAAAGTTCTGATCGTGGTCTATGTGATCGTTGTTGGACCGGTGCTTTATCTTCTGCTTTGCAAGATGAAAAAAAGAGACTGGTACTGGCTGGGGGTACCGGCGCTTGGCATAATCTTTATCGGTGTGGTATTTATCGGCGGACGGAATTTAAAGTTGCATGAGACACGGGTTTATTCGGTGACCGCACAGCAGGCGGATGGAAAAAGTACCACCGGTATCACCACCTATTACAATGCGTATCATTCCGGGGTAAAACCGTGGAAAGTACGGCTGAATGATAATTACACATATGGCGGTTCAGGTCTCAGTGAATCATACAGCATGGCATCTTCCGGCAGGGTATATGCAGACCGTTATCACTATTTGGTGGAATATGACAGGGGTCTGTCCCTTGGGGTAAAACCGCAGAGCAATTTTGAAAATGCCTATCTGTTTGCGGCAGGAACTGCCAAAGGATGCGGAAGCATAGACACCAGTGGTCTGGTGCTCACGCAGCAGAAACAGGGGGGAAGCATAACAAACAACACGTCCTATGATTTCCCTTATCTTGTCTGCGTGTCGGATGATACGGTCATGGTATTTTCGGATGTAAAAGCAGGTGAGACCATAACGATAGATGGGAAAAGTAAAAAACCACTGCTGTCCCAGCAGATTTCTTATTTTGATGATGTCTACAGCGTGTTATCGCAAGACAACATGAATGGAAATACATATTCGTATAAGCATAAGGATATGGCAGCCGCACTGTATCTGGGACTGTGCCAGATCCGGCGGCAGAACGATGTGTCGGGTACTGTTGTAGTGGAAGGAGTAACTGCAGACTACGGAAAAACCATAGAGAGCAGGTGCTCGGAAATTTCGTTTGGCTGTCTGTATACGATTGCCGGTCAGGAGGTGTCTCATGCTTCAAATTAGTCATTTGTATAAAAACTACGGAAAATTTCAGGCGGTCAGGGATCTGAACCTGCATGTGCCCAAAGGGGATCTGTTTGGCTTTGTGGGACCAAACGGAGCCGGAAAGACAACAACAATCCGGATGGTATGCGGACTTATGCCGCCGACAGAAGGAACCATTACGATCCATGGCGTGGATGCCCTGCTGCATCCGAAGGAAATCAAAAAGCAGATCGGTTATGTGCCGGATTTCTTTGGTGTGTATGACAATTTAAAAGTCAGCGAATATATGGATTTTTACGGTTCCATGTACCGTATGACTTCCAGGGAGATCGCCGCGGTATCCAATGATCTGCTCGAGCTGGTCAATCTGTCAGACAAAAAAGAGGTTTATGTGGATACGCTTTCCCGCGGAATGAAGCAGCGGCTGTGTGTGGCACGGGCACTCATCCACAATCCTTCCCTTCTGGTGCTGGATGAACCGAATTCCGGTCTGGACCCGCGTGCGCGTGTGGAGATGAAAGAACTTTTGCAGAATCTGCGCAGCATGGGAAAAACCATAGTGATCAGTTCCCATATTTTGTCGGAGCTGGCAGAGATGTGCAACAGCATCGGTATTATGGATCACGGGAAACTCGTAGAAGCAGGAAACATCGAGGATGTCATGGAACATGTTTTCGGTGGAAACCGGATCGTGGTTTCGGTTCACGGGGAGATGGAGCCGGCAGTGCGCATGCTTAAGGAACACCCCCAGATCCGTGTGGAATCGGTGGGAGAAAAGGAAATCCATATCTCGCATGCCATGAAAGAGGAAGAAATCGCGCAGTTGATCGCACAGATGATACAGAATGGAATTATCGTGACAGGATTTTATAAAGAAGAGGGAAATCTCGAATCCCTGTTTATGCAGCTGACAGGAGGGCAGGAAGATGAGAATTAATCCAATGGTAAAAAAAGATATTAAAGTACAGGCGCGCAGTATGCGCTGCTGCTGGGAAATATTTGTTTATGAGGCGATTATGGCAGTTGTATTTTTCTTTGCCATGTTTTTGTTTTCCCAGCAGATGACCTATTCGTCTGCAAACATATACAGCAGCATTGTCTGGCTGTATCCGGCACTTGCGGTCACGCAGATTTTTATTCTGGGAGTGGTAGTCCCGGTGCGCACGGCTTCTGCAATTTCGGGTGAGAAAGAGCGGCAGACCTTTGATATTATGATGACAACCAGCATGACCGGATTTTCCATTATTATGGGAAAGGTGCTCACCGCGATGATCCAGAGCATGTTTTATGTGGTGGCAGGACTTCCGATCGTAGCACTGGCATTTGTCATCGGCGGACTCTCATGGGGCAATCTGTTCTGGTTTCTGACGGTATCATTACTGGTTTCGTTCGTTTCTGCAAGTATTGGAATTTTGTGTTCTTCCATCTGTAAAAAAACGATCAGTGCCATAATTTTATCGTATGGTATCTATGTTCTGCTGTTTATCGGAAGTTTTCTTCCCTATCTGGTCACCTCGGTTGTCCGCTTGTCAGGTGGGGTACCGGAAAAATCCTGCTGGGTGCTTCTGGTCAATCCGGGCATGTATCTGCTTGAATTTTTTACATGGAGTATGACCGGAACATCCGTGGCGGAAGAACTGATCACAAATTACGGGAAAACACTTTCTGTTTCGGGTGCTGCCGTACATTATGGATGGATGGCCGTTTCCACGCTTTTATTTGTGGCACTGGCATTTGTCTTTCTTCTGATTGCGATGCGGCGGATCAATCCGATGGCAGGATATGGAAGAAAACATGCAGGGGGAAAGCAGCATGGATGAAAAAGCATTTCTGCTGCAGGAAATCCGTTACAGCAAAAGAAAACAGAACGTAAAAAAGTTCCTGCGCTATGAAAGCACAGGAATTGCCGCAGGTGGAACCATCGCCATGGTGCTGGAAGGATGTGCGGTGTTTGTCCCTTTTTATACGGTGCATGTGTGGGCTGTTTTGGCAGTTTTATGTGGTGCGGCAGCTGGAGGCATTTATACGGTAATGAAGAGATGTACCATGGTACAGGCAGCACAGCAGATCGACCGTTTCGGGTTTCAGGAACGGATCGTGACGGCATATGGGCGTATTGGAAAAGAGGGCAGTATCGACCGGATGCAGCGCAGCGATGCCGTGCATATGTTACAGGAAGACCATGCATGGAAAAAGGCGCGTGTTTGTCCGGACCGAAGGAAACTTGTGGCACTTTTTCTTTCCCTTGGGCTGGCTCTTGTTCTTTCGTTTGTGCCGTCCCCCGCGCATAAACAGGTGAAACAGCGGCATGCCATCCGGCAGGAAGCCCGGGAAAAGGAAAAAGAAATCCAAAAAGTGATGGATGCCTTAAAACAGACCGACACCGCTTCCATGACAAAAGAACAAAAGAAAGCCCTGCAGGAACTGATACAGTCACTGGCCTTATCGCAAAAAGAAATGCAGCAGGCAGATACGAAGCAGGCACTGGCATCTGCCGGGCAGAAACTTTCTTACAAGTATGGACAGGCGGCACAGATTTCCGGGACGGATGCCCTTGCATCGGTACTTAAAAATATCCAGGTGAATACCAATACAGGAAACCAGCTGGCACAGGGGGATGTACAAAGCACTACACAAAGCGGTACGCAGCGTGGGGAATCCACGCAGTCTTCGGAAACCAGTTCCCAGGATTCCGGGGATGGGGAAGATTCGGGCAGTGGAAAGGACGGAAGTGGAAGTGGCAATGGAAGTGGAAGCGGAAACGGCAAGGGGACAGGAAATGGAAACGGAAGTGGAACAGGAAACGGAACAGGCGGCGGACGCGGAACCGGATCCGGAGGGGGAACACATGATTATGTGAGTGTCCCGAATAAACTCGGAAACGACAGCAGTATCACAAAGGACAAGGGGGATTCGAAGAATTCCGATTATTACAAGGCGAAGAATGGTCTGGCATGGAAAGGAGAACACGTGGATTTAGATTCCGTGGTCGGCGATTACACGAAAGAGGCCTACGAAGGCATTGCCAATGGAAAATACCCGGCCGGCATGGAAGATGTCATCCGGAATTATTTTGAAAATCTGAACTGATGGAGAGGAGATCTTATGACAGAATATGAAGTATGCCAGCAGAACACCATGGCATGTGAACAGGAAATTGCAAAGGGAATTATCGGACAAAAAGACGTCATCCGCCAGGTCATGCTGGCACTTCTGGCGGGCGGAAATGTACTCTTAGAAGGTATGCCGGGACTGGGAAAGACCATGCTGGTGCGCACGATCAGCCAGGTGTGTGATCTGAGTTTCCAGAGAATCCAGTTTACCCCGGATCTGATGCCGAGTGACGTGACCGGTACCAACATCATCGTAAAAGAAGAGCAAAAAAGTGCATTCCGGTTTGAAAAAGGACCGATTTTTGCCAATCTGGTGCTGGCGGATGAGATCAACCGTGCCACGCCAAAGACACAGTCAGCTCTCTTAGAGGCCATGCAGGAACACACCGTGACGATCGGAACGACCAGCCATCAGCTGCCGGAGCCGTTTCTGGTGCTTGCCACACAAAATCCGATCGAAAACGAGGGAACTTATCCGCTGCCGGAAGCCCAGCTGGACCGTTTTTTGTTTAAAGTGCTGGTAAAATTTCCGGACCGGCAGGAATTGCGGGAAATCGTGGAACTGACGGAGGGAAACCATCCGCCAAAGATCGCAAAGGTCATGGACCGGGAAAGCCTGCTTGCAGCGCGCGCATGCGTTGCACAGATTCCGATTGCGGATGCCGTCATGGATTATATTCTGGATCTGGTTATGGCAACTCATGCAGACAATCCGTATATCCGGGAGGGGGCAAGCCCGCGTGCGGCACAGGCACTGATCCGCACAGCCAGGGCACGCGCGTTTATGGAAAACCGCCTGAATGTCTCGTTTGAGGACGTCAAATGTGTCGCACTTCCGGTATTGCGGCACAGGATTCTGCTCAGTTTCGATGCAGTATCGGAGGGGATTACGGAAGATGCGGTGATTGGGCAGATCTTAACAGAAAAGGAACAGGGACTGTATGCTTGATGCGGGAATTTATGAACAGCTGTCGCGGCTTGTGATCGCGATGAAACAGAAAAGCAGCCAGAATATGGCAGGAAACCGCAGATCCGTACAGAAAGGGACTTCTGCGGAATTTTCCGATTTCCGGGAGTATATGCCGGGAGATGATCTGCGCAGGCTGGACTGGAATGTCTATGCGCGGTCGGAGCGCATGTATATCCGGGAATATTTCGAAGAAAAGGAAGCAGTGGTATCGGTTATTTTAGATACCAGTGCATCAATGCACTATGGAAAAAAGAGCAAGGCAGAACTGGCACAGGATCTGTGCGCGGTGATTGCCTTTCTGACTTTGCACCATATGGACCGGCTGGTGCTGTATGACAGCAGCCAGATGGGAACTCCGCTTGTGGTTTCCGGGGGAAAGAATGCACTGCCAAAAGTGTTTGGATGGCTGCAGGCACGCACATTTTCGGGTACAGAGACGGATTCTTTTTTCACCGTGCGCCAGATGCAGAGGCGTGGGGCGGGAGTTACCGTGATCGTCAGTGATTTCCTGACCGAAGCAGCGACAGATCCCACGCAGGATTGTCTGGAAAAAACGATGCAGTATCTGGACTTTACGAAACAAAGACCCGTGTTGCTTCAGACACTGTGTGCGGAAGAACTGCGTGTGACAATGGACGGTACGCGCAATCTGATAGATATGGAGTCCAAAGAAAAACTGCGCGTGACGATGCGTGCGGATGTGATTGCGCGATATGAACAGGAACTGCAAAAGCTTTCTGTGCGGCTGAAAAAAAGTGCATCGGCTGCCGGAGGCACTTATATACTCTGTGATTCCGAAAAAGAGAGACGTGCGCTTATTTTAGAAGATTTAAGACCTTTGTTTGTCTGAGAAAAATTTGAGGATGGATTATGATATTTGAGAGTTTGTGGCCACTGGCATTTTTGCTGGCGGTTCCGGTTGTTGTGATTTTATATCTGCTTGTGCCAAAGGGGACAGACACACCAGTGTCTTCGAACCTGTTGTGGAAGAAGCTTTTTTATAATGAACAGTCTAAAACGTTCTGGGAAAAGTTTTTGCACAATCTGCTGATGTATCTGCAGATTGTGATCCTTTTGCTGCTTATTCTGGCACTGATGGCACCGTTTATACAGCGTAAGGGTACAGGCAGTACGGACGTGGTGTATCTGATTGACACCAGCGGAAGCATGAAGCATCTCACCAAAGGGGGCAATACCCGCTTAGGGGAAGCCGTAAGTGAGATCAAAGAGCAGATTGCCGCTTCGGATGGGGCAAAAATATCCATTGTTACCTGTGACGGCACGGGAACCAATCTGCTTGCCGTCCATACTTCCGAAAAAAAAGCACTGTATCGGACGCTGGCAGACATCAAGGGCACGGACACAGCCGGATCGCTTTCTGATGCACTGGCAACCGTACAGACGGTGCAGAAAAAAGACAAAAAGAACGATCTGGCAGATGTCATCGTCTATACCGACGGCATAGGGGCAAAACAGACGAAAAATCTCAAAAGTCAGCTTCAGGCAACCATCCGCGTGGTGGGAAGTCCCGTTTCTAACGTGGCGAATACGTTTCTGTCCTGCACCAAAGACAGCAGCGGGGACACGTATACGGTTGCATCAGGCGTGACAAATTACAGCGATCATGCGGCAAATATGGAGATTACGCTGTATGAGGGAAAGAAAATTCTTGAAGTGCGTACACTTTCCCTTGCCGCAGACGAGACATATACCTGCCTGTTTAAACAGGTGAACTGGGGAAACCAGCCGCTGCATACCGAACTTTCCGCAGTGACATTTGCCGGCAGCAGCCAGAAGGATTCCTTACATGAGGATAACTGTGCCTATGCACTCAAAGACCAGGTTTCCACGAGCAAAGCCACACTGATCGGGGAAGGAAATACCTATATCGAAAAAGCGTATCTTGCCGTGACCGGAGAGAATCTTTCCAAGGCAAAAACAACGGATGCACTTGACCGTGACGATCCGGGGATTTGTATTTTTGATGCGGATACGGCAGTGCAGGAATCTAATCAGCAGAAGGCGCAGATGATTTTTGCCAAAGAGGGAAAGAACGAGGAAAAAAATGTCAGCCTGTCCGCCGGCGATACCGAACTGACTTCCGGAATCCGGGACTTTGCGCTCGGGGTAAATCAGACGTATGTGTATGATCTGCCGGTCTGGGCCACGGGCTTTCTGTGGAACGGAAAGCAGTGCGCCGCATACTACGGGGAGCATGACGGAATCCGGGAGGTGGTACTCGGATTTGACCTGCGGGAATCGGATTTTGCCCTGCAGCCGGAGTTTCCGGTATTTATGAACCATGCGCTGCACTATCTTGAGGATAGTTCCCTTCTTTCCCAAAACGTCTATGATGCCGGAGATACCGTGCAGTTTCATGCATTAAACGGTGTGGACGTGCAGCAGATTGCAGCACCTACCGGTCAGGCAGGACTGTTTAACGTAAAAGCAGGGGACAGAAAGGAATCCTATATTGTAAAATTTGCATGCAGCAGCCAGTCGGATGGACGGATCACGGCAGGCGATTCCGGAAGCCGCAACACGATGCAGCGGCAGCTTGTGCGAAAGCAGATGCGCAATGTCATCCTTATCCTTGTGCTTCTTCTTATGATATTGGAGTGGATCTGTTATGTCCGGCAGATGCGTTACCGTGGGCGGTTTTATCTTGCGGTGCGTCTGGTGGGGCTTGCTCTTTTGGTGCTGGCTGTCTGTGGAATTTCGGTGCCGCTTTCCCACGCGAAAGACACAACCGTTTTTCTGGTTGATCTGTCGGAGAGCAATGCCGCAAATCTCACGCAGATGGAGCAGTATATGAGCCGGCAGGTCAAAGACATGCCAAAGAACAATCAGTATGCCATCGTAACGTTTGGAGCCAATGCGGTTGTGGAACAGTTTCTGACCAGTGAGAAACACAGTTTTCAGATTCTCTCGGCACCGGAGGCGGATGCAACCAACCTTGAGGAAGCCGTTTCCACAGGACTTTCCATGATCCCGGACAATGCGGCAGGACGGCTTGTGGTGCTTACGGATGGAAAGCAGACAAAGGGAAACATCGAGCATACGGCATCGGCACTGACGGCAAAAAACGTGCAGCTGTATTCGGTTCTCTATGAAGATACAAAGCAGGGGAGCGATGCCTATATCGAAAACGTGGAAATGCCGGAGTATCTTTATCCGGGTGATTCCTATTCCATGACCGTAACTGTGGAAAGCAACTATGAGACCGATGCGAAGCTGCAGCTTTTGCAGGGAACGGAGATGGTCAGTCAGACAGGCGTGCATTTAAACAAAGGCAGCAACCGTTTTGTTTTGAAACAGAAGGTAGTCGGTACCGATGCGCAGCAGTATACCGTGCGCGTGAAGGCACCGAAGGACACCTGTGAAAAAAACAATGATTATGGTACGTATGCGACGGTGGATTCCCTGCCAAAGATTCTGCTTGTATCCGGAATGGGAGAGGACAGCACACCGTTTTTAGGACTTTTGGATGCTGCCGGATGCAATTACCGGCAGGGATCCGCAGTCAGTGCACCGGATACTTTAAAAGAGATGCTGCAGTACAAGAGCATCATTCTGGAAAATGTGTACCGGACAGATCTGCCGGAGGGCTTTCTAAAAAATCTGAAAACTTATGTGAAAGACTACGGATGCGGTCTGGTGGCATGCGGCGGTGAGGACAGTTTTGCACTGGGCGGATATCTGGATACGGAACTGGAGAAACTTCTTCCGGTCGATATGCAGTTGCGTGGGGTGAATGAGAAACAGAATCTGGCAATGGTCATGGTGATTGATCATTCGGGCAGTATGTCGGAACAGACGGAAGGAGGCACCAATCTGGATCTGGCGATCGCGGCTGCCAAAGCGGCTGTGGATCAGCTGGATACGAAAGATGAAGTCGGTGTGGTAACCTTTGATGATGGTTACACCTGGCAGGTGCCGCTGGAAAAAGTGAAGGATAAAGACAAGATCCATCAAAGCATCGAGACGATCAGCGAAGGCGGTGGAACGACCATCAAACCGGCCGTGCGTGCGGCACTAAATGAAATCAAGAAGAGCAAGGCGCAGCTAAAGCATATTGTGCTTCTGACGGATGGACAGGGGGAAACCGGAAATTTTGAAGATATCATCAAGGACTGCAAGGATGCCGATGTAACTCTTTCCACGGTAGCGGTTGGAGAGTCGTCTGACAGACAGCTTCTGGAACGACTGGCAACGCAGTGTAACGGCCGCTATTATTATTCCGATATCTCAACCGATATCCCGAAAATCTTTGCACAGGAAGTATTTTTAAATGGAGATACCTATTTGCAGAACGGACAGTTTTCACTGAAAGGAAACAGCAGCAATGCCATCACGAAAAATCTCTTTGCCGATGGCTGGCCGAAGATCAAAGGGTACGTGAGTGCCTCTCCGAAAACCGGAGCCAATGTGCTGCTGGCATCTGCCGAAAAGGATGACCCGATTTTGTCTGTCATGCAGTATGGACTGGGGCATACGGTTGCGTGGAATACCGATGTGACAAACCGCTGGACTGCCGGGCTGGCACAGCAGAATGATTACGTGCAGCTGTGGAAGCGGATCATCGATTACAGTGCGGGAAATACAGCACTCGGCGAAGACCGTGTGGATGTAACTACCGTAAACGGAACAACAAAAGTTACCTATTATGCCAAAGACTACGCAGAGCAGACACAGGTGGAGGCTGTGTACACGGATCCGGATGGAAAAACGCATCAGGCGAAACTGACCGCAAGTGCGCCGGGAACTTATGAGGCACAGCTGGATACGACAGTCTCCGGTGTCTACAATCTGAGCGTGCAGCGGAAAAACGGCAAAAAAATCGAAAATGCCCTGACCACGGCAGCCGTGGTACAGTATTCGCAGGAGTACAAATTTGCTCTGACAAACGACAGCTTTTGTGCGTTCATCAAACAGTATGGAAAGATGCTTTCCCCAAAGAAGAATGTATGGAAGAAGTTAAAAGCTTCCGGGCGGGCACGGGTTTGTCTGACCAATCCGCTTTTAATCCTTTTGCTTTTCGTATTTCTTGCAGATATCGCCATGCGGCGGTTTGCCTATGTTCCGCCAATGCCACACTGGACGAGACCGGCAAAAAAAGCTATAATGACAAAAGAAAAAACAGCAGAAGACGGGCAGCCGGAGCCGGAAGCAGAAAAACCAAAGGAAAAGACAAAGAAAGCAAAACCGGAGGAAACGGCTTCCCAGGCACTCGATACTTCTGCGCTGTTAAAGAAAAAAGAAAAGCGGAATCATTCCGTTTAAAAGAAAACAGGAGTTATTATGCAATCAGACAGCAATTTACGAGAAACGTTACGGAGTATCGATCATAAAAGTTATCCGGCATACAAATCCCTGCGGGGAAGTTACCGGTTTGCAGACTATGTGTTATCCATCGATCATGTGCAGGGAGATCCTTTTGCGGCACCTTCCCATGTGCGCGTGACCGTGGATGCAAAGGCAGCGGCATTTCCGGAATATGCCATGAAAAATACACGGACGCGCACAGCACTGGCAGATGAACTGCTGCGCACGTTTGCCGCACAGATCAACCACTTTACCTTTAAGGCGAAGGGATCGGGCAAGAGCGGCCTGATCTCGGTAACTCACTGCGGACAGGAGATTCTGACCCGGACAGCCTGTGAAGTGAATGAAAAAGAAATCACCGCGCGTTTTGCGGTAGGATTTCCGGCAAACGGACGGACGATCAATGCCAGGGAACTGGAGAAAATTCTGTTTACCTATCTGCCGGAATGTGTAAAGCACTCATTTTATTATAAAAATCTCGATGCCCGCAGAATCCAGGATGCCGTGGAACTGGCAGAAGACCAGCAGGCAGTCCGTGACCAGCTGAAAGAACAGGGGCTGGTTGCATTTGTTGCCGATGATGCGGTACTGCCGCGGGAGAGCGGGATTTCCTCCCGGCCGATGAAACAGTCTGGAGGCTTTACCTCTCCGGAATCCCTTAGGGTGACGATGCAGCTTCCGCACAGGGGTGCGGTCACCGGTATGGGAATCCCGAAAGGAATCACACTGATTGTCGGTGGCGGCTATCATGGAAAATCCACACTTCTGACTGCACTCGAACTGGGCGTTTATAACCATATCGCAGGGGACGGCAGAGAGTTTGTGATCACGGATGAGACCGCCTTAAAACTTCGTTCGGAGGACGGACGGTTTATCAAAGATGTCGATATTTCCATGTTTATCAATGACCTGCCAAACGGAAAAGATACCCATCATTTTTCAACGGAAGATGCCAGCGGAAGCACATCGCAGGCAGCCGGGATCGTGGAAGGCATGGAGGCGGGAAGCCGCCTGTTTCTGCTGGATGAGGATACGTCCGCGACGAACTTTATGGTAAGGGATGCATTTATGCAGAAAGTAGTCAGCCCGGACAAAGAGCCGATCACGCCGTTTCTTTCCCGTGCGCGCGATTTGTATGAGCAGGCAGGAATTTCTACCATCCTGGTAGCGGGCAGTTCCGGAGCCTTTTTCCATATTGCGGATACCGTGATCCAGATGGACCGCTACAAGCCGGTTGACATCACAAAAAAGGCGAAGGCATTGTGCAAAGAATTTCCGATTTCAGAGGAAAAGCCACATCCGTTCGCCCTGCCACACAGTCACCGGATCATGGAAAAAGATAAAAACGGTGCCACAAAACGCAGGGATTACCGGAGCGGAGCCGTGCGCAAAAATGAGCCGGAGCGGTTAAAATTAAAAACCATGGGAACGGATGGATTTGCCATCGGAAAGCAGACCGTGGA
>ERZ809146.886-NODE-886-length-14235-cov-4.257052_pt1 | contig 14235 bp, 10 predicted proteins | sample MGYA00520794_ERZ809146 | MGnify/ENA primary metagenome ERZ809146 (study PRJEB31570, sample SAMEA3212995) | Homo sapiens | biome: human-gut; feature: human gut; material: fecal | place: Sweden | collected 2011 ... | reverse complement strand
GAGCATCAGCCTTCCAAGCTGAGGGTCGCGAGTTTGAGCCTCGTCTTCCGCTCAAGTTGCCTATGTAGCTCAGGGGTAGAGCACTTCCTTGGTAAGGAAGAGGTCGCGGGTTCAAATCCCGCCATCGGCTCAATAAATAGGAAAAATGTACTTGAAATAGTCAAACATAAATAAAAAAGCATAAAGTTATGGCAAAAGAGAAATTCGAAAGAACCAAACCGCATGTTAACATCGGTACTATTGGTCACGTTGACCACGGTAAAACTACCTTGACTGCCGCTATCACTACAGTGTTGGCAAAGAAAGGTCTTTCTGAGTTGCGTTCATTTGACTCTATCGATAACGCACCTGAAGAGAAAGAGCGTGGTATCACAATCAACACATCTCACGTAGAGTATGAAACAGCTAACCGCCACTACGCACACGTAGACTGCCCGGGACACGCCGACTATGTGAAGAACATGGTAACTGGTGCCGCTCAGATGGACGGTGCAATCATCGTGGTTGCTGCAACTGACGGTCCTATGCCTCAGACTCGTGAGCACATCCTTTTGGCTCGCCAAGTAAACGTTCCTCGTCTGGTTGTATTCTTGAACAAGTGCGACATGGTAGACGACGAAGAGATGCTCGAGCTCGTTGAGATGGAAATGCGTGATCTTCTTTCGTCATACGATTATGATGGTGACAACACTCCTATCATCCGCGGTTCTGCACTTGGTGCATTGAACGGTGAGGCTAAGTGGGAAGACAAGGTTATGGAGCTTATGGATGCAGTAGATACATGGATTCCACTTCCTCCACGTGACGTTGATAAACCATTCTTGATGCCTGTTGAGGACGTGTTCTCAATCACTGGTCGTGGTACTGTAGCAACTGGTCGTATCGAGGCTGGTCGCGTTAAGGTTGGCGACGAAGTTCAAATCCTTGGTCTTGGTGCAGACAAGAAGTCAGTTGTAACTGGCGTTGAGATGTTCCGCAAGATTTTGGACGAAGGTGAAGCTGGTGATAACGTAGGTTTGCTTCTCCGTGGTATCGACAAGAACGAAATCAAGCGTGGTATGGTTATCTGCCACCCAGGACAGGTTAAACCTCACGATGAGTTCAAGGCTCAGGTTTATATCTTGAAGAAAGAGGAAGGTGGACGTCACACTCCATTCCACAACCACTATCGCCCACAATTCTACATCCGTACGCTCGACGTAACTGGTGAGATCACTCTTCCAGAAGGTGTAGAAATGGTAATGCCTGGTGACCACGTAACTATCCAAGTTAAGTTGATCACTCCGGTAGCATGCGACAAGGGTCTTCGTTTCGCAATCCGCGAAGGTGGCCGTACAGTAGGTTCTGGTCAGATCACTGAAATCCTTGAATAATACTCAAGCGATAGAAGAATAAAAACAACAGCCGGTCGGCAACGGCCGGCTAATATACAGGACTAGCTCAGTTGGTAGAGCACCGGTCTCCAAAACCGGGTGTCGGGAGTTCGAGCCTCTCGTCCTGTGCTAAGAATTAAGGAAATGAAAGTATTTAATAAACTGTTTGCGGATATCCAGGAGTCTTATAGCGAGCTTGTCTATAAGGTTTCTTGGCCAACGAGGACACAGCTTGTCAACAGCGCAATGATTGTATTGGTAGCTTCCATCATTCTTTCATTGATTATTTGGGGTGTTGACGAGGTGATCAATTTCATAATGGAAACGATTTACGGATTACACAAGTAAGTCATGGCAGGTAAGAAAGAATGGTATGTGCTCCGTGCCATATCAGGCAAGGAGGCAAAGGTAAAAGAATTGCTCGATGCCCAAATCAAGAATACTTCGCTGGGCGACTATGTGTCACAAGTATTGATTCCTACTGAAAAGATTTATTCTACCACAAAGTCTGGAAAGAAGGTCGTCAAAGAGCGCACACTCTATTCAGGCTATGTATTTGTGGAAGCTGAGTTGATCGGTGAGGTAACTCATATACTTCGCAATACGACCAATGTGATTGACTTTCTCGGCTGCGGAAAGGGTTCGGAGGCAAAGCGTCCGGAGCCGTTGCGACCAGGGGAGGTTAACCGTATGCTCGGCATTGCGGACGAGCTTCAGGAAACTAATGAGGCCGACTTGATTGATTACAAGGTCGGTGAGACTGTCAAGGTAAACTATGGCGCTTTCACGGGCATGATTGGAACGGTCGACGAGGTCAACAACGAGAAGAAGAAGCTCAAGGTTATGGTAAGCATCTTCGGACGCAAGACACCGGTAGAGTTGGAAAATTCGCAAGTAGAGCGGGAATAGTTTTGTTGTTACGAACACGACTATGACTGTGATAATTTAACTTATCAAAAAAACAAAAACAGAAATGGCTAAAGAAATTGCTGGACAGATCAAATTGCAGATTAAAGGTGGTGCGGCAAACCCATCACCCCCAGTAGGACCTGCTTTGGGTTCTAAGGGTATCAACATCATGGAATTTTGTAAGCAATTCAATGCCCGCACCCAGGACAAGGCAGGCAAAGTGCTTCCTGTAGTAATCACTTACTATAGCGACAAGAGCTTTGACTTCGTTGTCAAGACCCCTCCTGTAGCAGTACAGTTGCTTGAGGTTTCAAAGCAGAAAAAGGGATCGAAAGAGCCTAACCGTCAGAAGGTGGCAGAGATTACATGGGAGCAGGTAAAGGCAATTGCTACAGACAAAATGCCGGATTTGAACTGTTTTACTTTAGATTCAGCTATGAAGATGGTCGCTGGTACAGCGAGAAGTATGGGTATCACAGTTAAGGGATCTTTCCCTGAAAACAATTAAAAACTTCAATTGACATGGGTAAACTGACAAAAAATCAAAAGTTGGCTTTAGAGAAGATTGAAGCTGGAAAGATTTACACACTGAAGGAAGCAGCAGAAAAAATAAAGGAAATCACCTTTACGAAATTCGATGCTTCATTTGATATCGATGTACGTCTTGGTGTAGATCCTCGCAAGGCTAACCAAATGGTGCGCGGCGTTGTTTCTCTTCCTCACGGAACAGGCAAGCAGGTACGCGTATTGGTTTTGTGCGCCACAGAGGCAGATCAAGCTGCCGCAAAAGAAGCTGGAGCAGACTACGTAGGTTTGGACGAGTATATTGAGAAAATCAAGGGCGGCTGGACAGACGTAGACGTAATCATCACTCAACCTGCTATTATGGGTAAAATCGGTGCTCTCGGTCGCATCCTCGGCCCTCGTGGCTTGATGCCTAACCCAAAGAGCGGCACAGTTACACCAGACGTAGCAAAGGCAGTGAAAGAGGTAAAACAAGGTAAGATTGACTTTAAAGTAGATAAGAACGGTATCGTACACGCTTCTATCGGTAAGGTTTCCTTCACGGCAGACCAAATGGCAGAAAACGCACGCGAGTTTATCAACACGCTGATTAAGTTGAAGCCGGCCACCGCCAAAGGTACTTATATGAAGAGCATATATCTTTCGAGTACAATGAGCTCAGGTCTGAAGATCGATACAAAATCACTTGATGTGTAACGAATTTTTAAATTAAGAGAATCATGAGAAAGGAAGATAAAGCGATAATAATAGAGAAAATCGGCGAGACTCTCAAGGAGTACAGCTGCTTTTATCTCACCGACACTACCAGCATGGACGCTGAGCAGACAAGTGCGTTCCGTCGCGCTTGCTTCAACGCGGAAGTGAAGATGATGGTTGTTAAGAATACGTTGCTTCACAAGGCTTTAGAGCAATTGGAAGGCGATTATTCAGAATTGTATCCAGCGTTGACTGGAACAACTGCAATGCTGTTCTCAAATGTAGGAAACGCTCCTGCCAAAGCAATCAAGGAGTTCCACAAGAAAGGATCAGAGTTGCCAGTTTTGAAGGCCGCTTATGTGGAAGAAACAGTTTATATGGGTGCTGATCAGCTCGACACATTGTCGAAGATCAAGAGCAAGAACGAGCTCATCGCAGAGGTTGTTGCATTGCTCCAGTCACCGGCCAAAAACGTTGTTTCCGCACTGCAGTCGTCAGGCAACAAGTTGCATGGTATTCTTGAAACACTCTCTAACAAATAATAAACAAAAAAATAACAATAAAAAATTATACAATTATGGCAGATTTGAAAGCATTTGCAGAACAATTAGTTAACCTCTCAGTAAAAGAAGTAAACGAACTTGCTCAGATTTTGAAAGACGAATATGGTATTGAACCTGCTGCTGCAGCTGTAGCTGTTGCTGCTGGCCCTGCTGCCGGCGCTGCTGCTGAGGAAGAGAAATCAGCATTCGATGTAGTATTGAAGAGCGCAGGCGCTTCTAAGCTTCAGGTTGTAAAGGCCGTTAAGGAAGCTTGTGGTCTTGGTTTGAAAGAAGCTAAGGACTTGGTAGACGGTGCACCTAGCACAATCAAGGAAGGTGTTGCTAAAGCTGAGGCTGAGGCTCTTAAGAAACAACTCGAAGAGGCTGGAGCTGAAGTTGAACTTAAATAATATTGCCTGAAATTCAGGTAATTAGGTTAAGAATCCCCTATAAAGTCGATTCTTAACCTTTTTGTGTTATTTTCAATTTCGGGTTCAATTAATATTATTTTTATGTCAGTTTCAACAGTAAAACCACGCGTAAATTTCGCCTCCGTAAAGAATCCGTTGCCCTTCCCCGACTTTTTGGAGATTCAGCTGAAGTCGTTTCACGATTTCTTGCAGCTGGACACTCCGTTAGAGAAGAGAAAGAACGAGGGATTGTACAAGGTTTTTGCGGAAAACTTTCCAATTGCCGACACAAGGAATAACTTTGTGCTCGAATTCTTAGACTATTACATCGACCCGCCGAGATATACGATAGAGGAATGTCTTGAGCGCGGCTTGACATATAGTGTGCCGTTGAAGGCAAAATTAAAATTATACTGTACGGATCCCGACCATGAGGACTTCGACACCGTAATCCAGGATGTTTATCTTGGACCGATTCCGTATATGACGGAAAAGGGCACATTTGTGATCAACGGTGCGGAGCGCGTTGTCGTGTCGCAGCTGCACCGTTCGCCAGGTGTGTTCTTCGGACAGAGCACACACGCCAACGGAACCAAATTGTATTCAGCACGTATCATCCCGTTCCGTGGCTCATGGATAGAGTTTGCCACTGACATCAACAATGTGATGTATGCCTACATCGACCGCAAGAAGAAATTGCCGGTAACAACATTGTTGCGTGCCATCGGTCTTGACAGCGATAAAGACATCATAGAAATCTTTGGTCTTGCTGAGGAAATAAAAGTAAACAAAACGAACCTGAAGAAATGCATTGGCCGCAAGCTTGCCGCCCGTGTGTTGAAAACGTGGGTTGAAGATTTCGTTGACGAAGACACCGGCGAGGTGGTTTCGATTGAGCGAAACGATGTGGTCATCGACCGCGAGACCGTTATCGAGGAGGAGCATATCCAGGAAATCCTTGATTCGGGACTTCAGACCATCCTTCTGCACAAGGAGGATGTAGACATGAGCGACTACTCGATTATCTTCAATACACTCCAGAAAGACTCAAGCAACTCTGAAAAAGAGGCTATCAACTATATCTATCGCCAATTGCGCAACGCGGAGCCACCGGACGATGCGAGCGCGCGTGAGGTGATAACCAACCTTTTCTTCTCCGAGAAGCGTTATGACTTGGGCGATGTGGGCCGTTACCGCATCAACAAGAAATTGTCGCTTACAGTGCCGGAGGAGGTGAAAGTGTTGACTAAGGAAGACATCATCGCCATCATCAAGTATTTGATTGAGCTTATCAATTCGAAGTCGGATGTCGACGATATCGACCACCTTTCGAACCGTCGTGTGCGCACAGTCGGCGAGCAGCTCTACAACCAGTTTGGAGTGGGTCTTGCACGTATGGCGCGTACAATCCGTGAGCGTATGAACGTCCGCGACAACGAGGTGTTTACTCCGATTGACCTGATCAACGCCAAGACAATCTCTTCCGTTATCAATACGTTCTTCGGAACCAACGCATTGTCGCAGTTCATGGACCAGACCAACCCGCTTGCCGAGATTACTCACAAGCGAAGAATGTCGGCTCTCGGTCCTGGCGGTTTGTCGCGTGACCGTGCCGGATTTGAGGTGCGCGACGTGCACTACACCCACTACGGACGTCTTTGCCCGATTGAGACCCCTGAGGGTCCTAACATCGGTTTGATTTCGTCGTTGTGTGTGTTTGCTAAAATCAACAACCTCGGCTTTATCGAGACTCCTTACCGCAAGGTTGAGAACAGCAAGGTGGATCTCGACAACAGCCATGTCACTTATCTGACAGCGGAAATCGAGGAAGGTCAGATCATCGCGCAGGGCAACGCTCCGCTTAACGATGACGGTACTTTCGTAAAAAACAAGGTTAAAGCGCGTCTTGACGCCGACTTCCCTGTGGTAGCCCCGGAAGAAGTGCAGCTTATGGACGTGTCGCCGATGCAGATTGCCTCAATCGCAGCATCTTTGATTCCGTTCCTTGAGCACGATGATGCCAACCGTGCGTTGATGGGATCGAACATGATGCGCCAGGCTGTGCCGTTGTTGCGCAGCGAGGCTCCTATTGTCGGCACAGGCATTGAGAAGCAGCTTGCTCACGACTCCCGCACACAGATTATGGCAGAGGGCGCCGGTGTCATCGAGTTTGTTGACGCCAGCGTTATCAGAATCCGCTATGACCGTACTGAGGACGAGGAATTCGTGAATTTCGAGGACTCGGTTAAAGAATATATCATTCCGAAATTCCGCATGACCAACCAGAGCACCACAATCGACTTGCGTCCAATCTGCAAGAAGGGACAGCGCGTTGAGAAGGGAATGATTCTGACAGAGGGTTATGCCACGGAAAACGGCGAGCTCGCACTCGGTCGCAACCTTAAGGTGGCGTTCATGCCATGGAAGGGTTACAACTACGAGGATGCCATCGTGCTTAACGAGCGCATGGTGCGTGAGGATATCCTTACGTCTGTCCACGTCAGCGAGTACTCTCTTGAGGTGCGCGAGACAAAACGAGGAATGGAGGAACTTACGTCAGACATTCCAAACGTCAGCGAGGACGCTACAAAGGATCTCGACGAGCGCGGAATTGTCCGTGTGGGCGCACACGTTGTGCCGGGCGACATCCTTATCGGTAAGATCACACCTAAGGGCGAGAGCGACCCGACGCCGGAGGAAAAACTTCTCCGTGCCATCTTCGGTGACAAGGCCGGCGATGTCAAGGATGCGTCGTTGAAGGCTTCTCCTTCGTTGAAGGGTGTGATTGTTAAGACCAACCTTTATGCAAAGGCTCAGAAGAAGAAGGGCAAGGCGGCAAACCTTGAGCTTCAGCAGATGGACGAGGAATTCGAACAGCGTCAGGTGGCTTTGAAGGCACGTCTTATCGAGAAACTCATCACGCTTACCGACGGCAAGACTTCGCAAGGCGTGAAAGACTTCCTCGGCACAGAGGTTATTCCTAAGGGCGAGAAGTTTACGGCAGAGTATCTGAAGGGCATCGAGGAATTCGACACCATCAACCTCAGCAAGTGGACAACAGACGCTCACAAGAACGATATGATCCACGACACGATCATCAACTACCTGCGCAAGTCGAAGGAAATCGATGCAGAATTGCGCCGCAAGAAGTTTGACTTCTCTATCGGCGATGAGCTTCCTTCAGGCATCATGCAGCTTGCCAAGGTTTATGTTGCCAAGAAGCGTAAGATCGGTGTCGGTGACAAGATGGCGGGTCGCCACGGTAACAAGGGTATCGTTTCGCGCGTAGTGCGTCAGGAAGATATGCCGTTCCTTGCCGACGGAACTCCAGTGGATATCGTTTTGAACCCGCTTGGTGTGCCGTCACGTATGAACTTGGGACAGATTTTCGAGACCGTTCTCGGATGGGCAGGCCGCGAGCTTGGCGAGAAATTCGCCACTCCGATTTTCGACGGAGCGAGCCTCGACGACCTCAATTCATGGACCGACAAGGCGGGAGTGCCACGCTATGGTAAGACATACCTTTACGACGGCGGCACAGGCGAGCGCTTCGACCAACCGGCAACCGTTGGTGTAATCTACATGCTTAAGCTCGGCCACATGGTTGAAGACAAGATGCATGCCCGCAGCATTGGCCCGTACTCATTGATTACGCAGCAGCCACTCGGCGGTAAGGCACAATTCGGTGGACAGCGTTTCGGAGAGATGGAGGTTTGGGCGCTTGAGGCATTCGGCGCATCCCACATCCTTCAAGAGATCCTGACAATCAAGAGTGACGACGTGGTTGGCCGCAGCAAGGCATACGAGGCAATCGTCAAAGGCGAGCCTATGCCAACTCCGGGCATACCTGAATCCTTGAACGTGCTTCTGCACGAGCTTCGTGGTCTGGGACTTAGCATAAACTTGGAATAAAACGACAAAAGAATATGGCATTCAATAAAGATAATAGAATAAAAAGTAACTTTTCGAAGATTACGATCGGGCTTGCTTCGCCGGAAGAAATCCTTGAGCGGTCATACGGCGAGGTGCTCAAGCCTGAGACGATCAACTATCGAACTTACAAACCTGAACGCGACGGTCTGTTCTGCGAGCGCATTTTTGGTCCGGTAAAGGACTATGAGTGCCACTGCGGAAAGTACAAACGCATCCGTTACAAAGGCATCGTCTGCGACCGTTGCGGTGTGGAAGTTACAGAGAAGAAAGTGCGCCGCGAACGTACAGGCCATATCTCTTTGGTCGTGCCGGTAGCCCATATCTGGTATTTCCGCTCATTGCCTAACAAAATCGGTTATCTTCTCGGCTTGCCGTCGAAGAAGCTTGATTCTGTAATCTACTACGAGCGCTATATCGTAATCCAACCGGGAGCCGCAGCCGAGCTTGAGGGTCATGAGGACCTTGCCCGTCTCGACCTCCTTTCGGAAGACGAATATCTTGAAATCGTGGACAAGTTGCCGCGCGAGAACTCGATGCTCGAGGACTCAGACCCCAACAAGTTCATTTGCAAGATGGGTGCCGACGCAATCTACGATTTGTTGAAGAGCGTAGACCTTGACAGCCTTTCTTACGAGTTGCGCCACCGTGCCGACACCGACACGTCGCAACAGCGCAAGACGGAGGCATTGAAGCGTCTGCAGGTTGTAGAGTCGTTCCGTGCGTCGAAAAACCGCAACAAACCGGAGTGGATGGTACTGAAAGTGGTGCCTGTCACTCCTCCGGAATTGCGCCCGCTCGTTCCGTTGGACGGCGGCCGTTTCGCCACCAGCGACTTGAACGACCTTTATCGTAGAGTCATTATCCGTAACAACCGCTTGAAACGCCTTATCGAGATCAAGGCGCCGGAGGTGATTCTCCGCAACGAGAAGCGTATGCTTCAGGAGGCAGTCGACTCATTGCTCGACAACTCACGCAAGTCAAGCGTTGTAAAGACCGAGAGCAACCGTCCGTTGAAGTCACTCAGCGACAGCTTGAAGGGTAAGCAGGGACGTTTCCGTCAGAACTTGCTCGGTAAGCGTGTCGACTACTCAGCGCGTTCGGTAATCGTTGTAGGTCCGGAATTGAAGATGCATGAATGCGGTTTGCCAAAAGACATGGCAGCCGAACTATATAAACCGTTTATCATCCGCAAGCTTATTGAGCGCGGCATTGTGAAGACAGTGAAGAGCGCCAAGAAGATTGTAGACCGCAAGGAGCCGATTGTATGGGATATCCTTGAATACGTGATGAAGGGTCATCCGGTGCTTCTCAACCGTGCCCCGACACTTCACCGTCTTGGTATCCAGGCATTCCAGCCACGCATGATCGAGGGCAAGGCTATCCAGTTGCACCCGTTGGCATGTACGGCGTTCAACGCCGACTTCGACGGTGACCAGATGGCAGTTCACTTGCCTCTCGGCAACGAGGCAGTGCTCGAGGCACAGTTGCTGATGCTCGGTGCGCACAACATCCTTAACCCGGCCAACGGCGCTCCTATCACCGTGCCGTCGCAGGATATGGTGCTTGGTCTGTACTACATCACCAAGCTCCGCAAGGGCGACAAGGGCGAGGGTCTTGTGTTCTACGGACCGGAAGAGGCTCAGATTGCATACAACGAAGGCAAATGTACGCTTCACGCCATAATCTCTGTTGTTGTCGACGACCTTGACGAAAACGGAAACCTCGTGAAGACAATGGTTAAGGAAACGTCTGTCGGACGTCTGCTCTTCAACCAGAACGTGCCAGAGGAGATGGGCTATGTCAACACATTGATTTCCAAGAAATCGTTGCGCGACATCATCGGCGCCGTCATCAAGCGTTGCGGTGTGGTTCGTTCAGCCAAGTTCCTTGACGACATCAAGAACCTCGGTTACTACATGGCATTCAAGGGCGGCTTGTCGTTCAACTTGGGCGACGTGCTTATCCCTGCCGAGAAGGAAGAATACGTAAAAGAAGGTTACGCGCAGGTTGAAGAAGTGATGAACAACTACAACATGGGATTCATCACCAACAACGAGCGCTACAACCAGATTATTGATATTTGGACGCACGTCAACTCCCGCTTGACAAGCACATTGATGAAGCAGCTTACAGCAGCCAACCAGGGCTTCAACCCAATTTTCATGATGCTTGACTCAGGAGCCCGTGGTTCTAAGGACCAGATTCGTCAGCTCGCCGGTATGCGTGGTCTTATGGCCAAGCCGCAGAAGAGCGGTGCCGAGGGCGGTCAGATTATCGAGAACCCGATTTTGGCGAACTTCAAGGAAGGCCTTTCAGTGTTGGAGTACTTCATCTCTACCCACGGTGCCCGCAAGGGTCTTGCGGATACGGCATTGAAGACCGCCGACGCCGGTTATCTTACCCGTCGTCTTGTCGACGTAGCCCACGACGTGATTATCACCGAGGAGGACTGCGGCACGCTTCGCGGACTTGTCTGCACAGAGCTTAAGAACAACGAAGACGTTGTTGCAACTCTCAGCGAGCGCATTCTCGGACGTGTGTCGGTTCACGATGTGGTAGACCCATTGACAGGCGACATCATCGTGAAGAGCGGCGAGGAAATCAACGATGCAGCAGCAGAGCGCATCGAGAAGTCGCCGATTGAGTCGGTTGAAGTGCGTTCGGTGCTTACCTGCGAGTCGAAGAAGGGCGTCTGCGCCAAGTGCTACGGCCGCAACCTGTCGACCAACCGTATGGTTCAGAAGGGCGAGGCTGTCGGCGTAATCGCGGCACAGTCAATCGGTGAGCCGGGTACGCAGCTGACCCTCCGTACGTTCCACGTCGGTGGTGTGGCATCCAATATCGCAGCCGTATCGTCAGTGACATCACGCTACGACGGTGTGCTTGAGATTGAAGAGCTCCGCACGGTTAAGACAGAGGACTGCGACGTAGTTGTAGGCCGTCTGGCAGAAATGCGTATTGTCGACGCCAATACGGGCATGGTGCTGACAAACACCAACATCCCTTATGGTTCGAAACTTTACTTCGGCAACGGAGCAACAGTCAAGAAAGGCGACGTAATCTGCGAATGGGACCCGTTCAACGCCGTTGTTGTCAGCGAGGTTGCCGGTAAGGCACAATTCGTCAACGTGATTGAAGGTGTTACTTACCGCAAGGAAACCGACGAGACATCCGGTTTGCACGAAAAGATTATCATAGAGTCGAAAGACCGCACCAAGGTGCCGGAGGTCAACATCGTTGACGCCAACGGACAGGTGCTGAAAACATATTCATTCCCTGTCAACGCCCACCTTATGATTGAGGACGGCGATGAAATCAAGGCAGGTCAGGTGTTTATGAAGACACCGCGCGCATCTGGTAACGCAGGTGATATCACCGGTGGTCTTCCACGTGTCACTGAGCTCTTCGAGGCACGCAACCCGTCTAACCCAGCCATCGTTTCAGAAATTGACGGCGAGGTTATGTTCGGAAAAATCAAGCGTGGTAACCGCGAAATCAGCGTGACATCGAAGATTGGCGAAGTGAAGAAATATCTCGTGCCGTTGTCGAAGCAAATCCTCGTACAGGAAAACGACTACGTGCGCGCCGGCACACCGCTTTCAGACGGTGCAATCACTCCGTCAGACATTCTTAACATCAAGGGCCCGACAGCCGTTCAGGAATACATCGTCAACGAGGTTCAGGACGTCTATCGCATGCAGGGTGTGAAGATCAACGACAAGCACTTTGAGGTGATTGTGCGTCAGATGATGCGCAAGGTCTGCATCCTTGATCCGGGCGACACCCGCTTCCTTGAGTCGCAGGTTGTCGACAAGCGCGACTTTATGGATGAGAACGACCGCATTTGGGGCAAGAAGGTGGTTACCGACGCCGGTGACTCACAGAATCTCCAGGCTGGTCAAATCATTACAGCGCGCAAGCTCCGCGACGAGAACTCCGCTTTGAAGCGCAAGGACTTGAATCTCGTACAGGTGCGCGATGCCGTTCCGGCAACATCCGACCAGATGCTTCAGGGTATCACTCGCGCGGCATTGCAGACTTCAAGCTTTATGTCGGCGGCTTCCTTCCAGGAAACCACGAAGGTGCTCAACGAGGCAGCAATCAACGGCAAGACCGACAATCTGGAGGGCATGAAGGAGAACGTTATCTGCGGTCACTTGATTCCAGCCGGAACAGGTCTGCGCGACTACAACTCGCTTGTTGTAGGAAGCAAGGAAGACTTTGAATATCTCGACAAGAGTCTCGACGCCCGTCTTGAGGCCGAAGCGGCTGAAGACGCTGCCAAAATCAAGAAGGCTGAAGAGAAAGGCAAATAAAGAAACTGATTGAAAAAACTGACAATAAAGATAGCCCGGCGATTGGTTCGTCGGGCTATCTTTTTAATGAGTGGACAAACTTCCTGTATTGGAAAAGCATCCATCATGACATGGAACATTCGTTTGAACTCACATGGAAAAGGAAAATCCGCAGTCCTCCTCGCCCGCCTGTATTGCAGCTTTTGAGTGATGGGGATTAATTACATGGCGTAAAGATGCATCTACGCGGGAGGTGTAGGGGATTGATGCTCTTGCCACTAACGTTTATTTGTCGTAACTTTGCACGGTCATCAATATCGATATGGCAAAGAAGAAGTATCAGAAAAGAAACAGCACCGCGCGTCAGGTGAGAACTGCCGTGATTGTTGTGGCGGTTATCGTGGCTGTGTGGTGGTTTATAGGACATGCGAAGGAGTTGGGCTTCAAGCGTGTTGAGAGTGGTGTGCCCGCCAGCAATGTCGATGTAGAGGCACTTATGGAGGTGAATGCTCCAGAGGGGTTGCGGCAGCAGATTGTTGCGTATGAGGGCTACACCGCGTCGTTCAACGCCGACCTGCGTATTCCCAACTATGTTGTCTACGAACTCACACGTTTCGAGACCCAGGGCGCGGAGCCGCGTCACGACAAGTTTATGTGCGACACCGACGTTGAGGGCTGTCCGACTACCGACGACTATAAGGGTTCGGGCTACGACCGCGGTCATATGGCTCCCGCAGCAGATATGAAATGGAGCAAGAAGGCGATGCAGGAGTCGTTTTTTCTGACAAATATATGTCCGCAGAACCATTCGCTCAACAGTGGCGGGTGGAAGCGTCTGGAGGAAGTGCGCCTGTGGGCAGACCGCGACAGTGCAGTCATTGTAGTTTCCGGGCCAATCGTGCAAGGCCACATCAACCGTTTGGAAAGCGGAGTGGCTGTGCCTACCGGATTTTTCAAGGTGCTGCTCGCTCCGTTTGCCACACCGAAGCGCGCCATCGCATTCATCTACAAGAACGAAGGCGGACAAAAGGTGATTGAGCGGCAGGCAGTAAGCGTAGACGAGGTGGAGGCTCTCACGGGGCTTGACTTCTTTTCTTCGCTGCCCGACGAGGAGGAAAATGAAATAGAAAAAACTTGTGATTATTACGAATGGAACAATTAGACATCAACCAGCATAACGACGACACAATATGCGCCGTGTCGACACCGGCGGGAGTGGGAGGAATAGCAGTGGTGCGCGTCAGCGGACGCGACGCCGTGAAGTGCGTGATGAAATCATGGCGCGGTGCCGATCTTAATGCCGTGCAGACCCACACGCTGCACCTCGGACGCATCGTCGACACCGACGGCGAGACGCTCGACGAGGTGGTGGCAGCCGTATTCCGCGGTCCACGGTCGTTTACTGGCGAGGATGTCATCGAGCTGTCGTGCCACGGCTCGCTATGGGTGCAGCAGCAACTTGTAGCATTGCTCATCGGCAACGGATGCCGCGCCGCCGAGGGAGGCGAATTCACGCGTCGCGCATTTATGAACGGGCGTCTTGACCTGTCGC
>ERZ809146.875-NODE-875-length-14382-cov-6.507154_pt1 | contig 14382 bp, 7 predicted proteins | sample MGYA00520794_ERZ809146 | MGnify/ENA primary metagenome ERZ809146 (study PRJEB31570, sample SAMEA3212995) | Homo sapiens | biome: human-gut; feature: human gut; material: fecal | place: Sweden | collected 2011 ... | reverse complement strand
CCGCCAGTGGCGGAAACAGGGAGTCGCTGTTGGGGCAGCGGCCAGCGAGACGCAAGCAATGCGCAGCGGATGCTGGGAGCCGCAACCCGGCCTTGTCGAGCGATAGCGAGACTGAGAGGTTATGACCTATAACAAAAGCCAGCGCACATTTCTCGTGCGCTGGCTTTTCTGCGTTTTACAGCTTACTGGATGCCGGTGACCTTGTAGTCCTGTGCCTCGACGGCGTTCTTGAGCACGTCGTCGGCGACCTCGGCGTTCAGGGTGACGATGGCGGTGCCGGCCTCGTGGCTCACGACAGCCTCGTCCACCTCGGGCAGGGCTTCCAGAGCCTTCTTCACGCGGGCTTCGCAGTGGCCGCACATCATGCCTTCCACTTTCAGGGTCTTCTTCATGGTATTATCCTCCGTTTTGACTTCGGGCGCTTCGGCGTCCGATTTTTTGTTATTTTCAGCCGCAGACTGCACCGGGGCAGCAGCGGGAGAAGCGGTTTTGTGGTCGTGCCTGGTGCTGTGCAAATCGAACAGGTTCAGCCGCAGGGCGTTGCTCACGACGCAGAAGCTGGACAGGCTCATGGCAGCAGCACCGAACATGGGATTCAGCGTCAGGCCGAAGGGGATGAACAGACCAGCCGCCAGCGGGATGCCGATGATATTGTAGATGAACGCCCAGAACAGGTTCTCGTGGATGTTCCGCAGGGTGGCGCGGCTGAGGCGGATGGCCGCAGGCACGTCCGAGAGCTTCGAGTTCATCAGCACGACGTCGGCGGCGTCAATGGCCACGTCGGTGCCTGCGCCGATGGCAATGCCGGTGTCGGCACGGGTGAGGGCGGGAGCGTCGTTGATGCCGTCACCCACCATGGCCACCTTGCCGCTGGCCTGCAGCTGGCGGATGACGGCCTCCTTGCCGTCGGGCAGGACGCCCGCGATGACCTCGTCCACGCCCGCCTGCCTGCCGATGGCGTCGGCGGTGCGCTGGTTGTCGCCGGTGAGCATCACGACCCGGATGCCCATGTTTTGCAGCTGACGGATGGCTTCGGGGCTGTCCTCCTTGATGGTGTCGGCTACGGCGATAACGCCCAGCAGACGGCCTGCGCCGCCGAAGAAGAGGGGAGTCTTGCCCTCAGAGGCCAGCTTTTCAGCCTGCTGTGCCAGTGCGGCGGGCAGGGTGAGCTTGGTCTGGATGAAGGCGGCATTGCCGGCATAGATGCCCATGCCGTTCAGCTTGGCCGCCAGACCATTGCCCGGCAGGGCCGCGAAGTCGGTGACTTCCGGGGGAGTGATGGTCTTTGCCTCGGCGTCGGCCAGAACGGCCTTTGCCAGAGGGTGCTCGCTGCGGCTTTCCAGCGCGGCGGCCAGCGTCAGAAGCTCCGTCTCGGAGACACCCTCAGCGGGCAGCAGGTCGGTGACGCGGGGTGCGCCCTCGGTGATGGTGCCGGTCTTGTCCAGCGCCACGATCTGGGTGCGGCCTGCGGCTTCCAGCGAGGCGGCAGTCTTGAAGAGGATGCCGTTTTTTGCGCCGAGACCATTGCCGACCATAATAGCCACAGGTGTTGCAAGGCCCAGTGCGCAGGGGCAGCTGATGACCAGAACGGAGATGCCGCGTGCCAGCGCATAGCCCAGCTCATGGCCCAGCAGCAGCCAGACGATGGTGGTGAGGACGGCGATGGAGATGACCGCCGGGACGAAGAAGCCCGACACGGTGTCAGCGATTTTTGCGATAGGAGCTTTGGTGGCGGCGGCATCGCTGACCATCTTGATGATCTGAGCCAGCGTGGTATCCTCGCCCACGCGGGTAGCCTCACAGCGGAGGAAGCCCGACTGATTGGTGGTGGCGGCGCTGACCTTGTCGCCGACGGCCTTGTCCACCGGGATGCTCTCGCCGGTCAGGGCGCTCTCATTGACTGCGCTGGTGCCTTCCAGCACCACGCCGTCCACCGGGATATTCTCGCCGGGGCGGACCACAAAGACGTCGCCCTTCTGCACGTCGGCGATGGCCACGGTCACTTCCGCTCCGTCCCGCACCAGCGTGGCGGTCTTGGGGGCCAGCTTCATCAGGCTCTTGAGGGCGTCGGTGGTCTTGCCCTTGGAGCGGGCTTCCAGCATCTTGCCCACCGTGATAAGGGTCAGGATCATGGCGGCAGACTCGAAGTAGAACTCCATCATATAGTGCATGACGAGCTCGTCGTTTCCGTCCACCTGAGCGCGGGTCATGGCGAACAGGGCGTAAGTGCTCCACACGAAGCTTGCCATGGAGCCGAGGGCCACCAGCGTATCCATGTTGGGTGCGCCGTGGATGAGGCCCTTGAAGCCGTTGATGAAGAACTTCTGGTTGATGACCATGACGATGCCCGCCAGCAGCAGCTGGACAAGGCCCATGGCGACGTGGTTGCCGTCGAACCAGTGGGGCAGGGGCCAGCCCCACATCATGTGGCCCATGGAGAAGTACATCAGCACCAGCAGGAAGCCCAGCGAGGCGATGAGGCGGCGCTTGAGCTTCGGTGTCTCGCGGTCAGCCAGTGCATCGAGGTCGGCGCTGGCGCCCGAAGCCTTACTGGCAGAGGCATTCTTCGGGCTTGCGCCGTAGCCTGCCTCCTGCACAGCCGAGAGGATGGCGGCAGGAGAGGCTGTGCCTTCCACGCCCATGGAGTTTGTCAGAAGGCTCACCGAGCAGCTCGTGACGCCCGGCACCTTCTTCACGGCCTTTTCCACCCGGGCAGAGCAGGCCGCGCAGCTCATGCCCGTGACATTGTATTGTTCCATTGCGGATTCCTTTCCCTCTTATAGGATGCCCGGAACGGGGTCATTTCATGAGCCGGGGCAGCAGCTGCAGCAGTTCGTCCAGCTTTTGCGTCTCGCCGGCTTTCAAATCGTCGGCCACGCAGGTGCGGATGTGCTGGCCCAGCAGCTCTTTGGAAAAGCCGTTCAGTGCAGCGTTCACCGCAGCCACCTGCACCAGAATATCGGCACAGTAGACGTCCTTGTCCAGCATCGCGCGGATGCCGCGCACCTGGCCCTCAATGCGGCTCAGCCGGTTGGCAAGGGCGCGGTACTCCTCAGGGGTACGGTCCTTGTGGCGGCAGCAGGAGGGGGCAGTGTCCTTTTCGGCAGGCTTAGCGGCGCAGCAGCAGGGCTTTTTTTCAGCATCAGTCATAGCAGATAACTCCTTTCCGGGTGTATCGGTGTGAAGAGGAAATGTACCCTGTGGGGGTAAATCTCCCGACACTCTGATTTTACCACTTAGGGGTATCTGTTTCAAGTGGGTAGGGAATACTAAATGTGAAAACTTTGTGAAAATAAAAGCTCCCGAAATGCAGAAACGGGAGCCTCCCGGTGAAGGAAAGCTCCCGTTTCTGTTTAGGATAGGAAAGAGAATGTCATAAATAGGGGGGTCACAGATTGGTGTAACCCATCAGATAGCGGTCCACCTCGGCGGCGCAGTCGCGGCCCTCCCGCAGGCCCCAGACCACGAGGCTCTGGCCCCGGCGCATATCGCCGCAGACAAAGACCTTGTCTACATTGGTGCGGAAGCCATGGTCGGCCACATTGCCCCGAGCGTTCCGCTCCACGCCGAACGCCTCGGCCACATAGTCCTCGCAGCCCACGAAACCGGCGGCGATAAAGGCCAGCTGGCAGTCGTAGGTGAACTCTTCGCCGGTGGATTCCATGCTGGTACGGCCGGTGTCGGGGTCACGCTGGGGCTTGAGATAGGAGATGACCGCGCCGGTCAGGTTGCCGGCGTCGTCCTTCAGAAACTCTTTGACGGTGGTCTGGTAGACGCGGGGGTCTTTGCCGAACTTGGCGAGGCACTCGGTCTGGCCGTAGTCCACCTTCAGCACCTTGGGCCACTCGGGCCAGGGGTTATTCGCGGCCCGCTCTTTCGGGGGCTGGGGCATCATTTCCAGTGCCACGAGGTCGGTGCAACCCTGCCGCAGGGCGGTACCCTGACAGTCGTTGCCGGTGTCGCCGCCGCCGATGACGAGGACATTCCTGCCTGCCGCGTTGATGGCCCTGTCGTCGGCAAACTTGCTGTCCAGCAGACTCCTGGTCACGCTGGTAAGGTAGTCCACTGCGAGGTGAACTCCCTTCGCGTCGCGGCCCGGGACGTTCAGATCGCGGGCTTTCTTGGCACCGCAGCAGAGCACGATGGCGTCATAGCTGTTCAAAATCTCAGCGGCATCCACAGCCCCGCCCACATCCATGTTGGTGCGGAACTCAACGCCCTCAGCCTGCATGATCTTGATGCGGCGCTCGATGACGGATTTGTCCAGCTTCATGTTGGGGATGCCGTACATCAGCAGACCGCCCACACGGTCAGCACGCTCGAAGACGGTGACGGCATGGCCCCGGATGTTGAGGTATTCGGCCACCGACAGGCCCGAAGGGCCGCTGCCGATGACGGCCACGCTCTTGCCGGTGCGGGCCGGAGGCGGGGCGGCATGGAGCCAGCCCTTGGCGTAGCCCGTCTCCACGATGGCGTGTTCGTTCTCCCGGACAGTGACGCTGCTGCCGGTGACGTCGCCGCAGGTGCAGGCAGCCTCACACAGGGCAGGGCAGACCCGGCTCGTGAACTCCGGGAAACGGTTGGTGGTGCGCAGGCGGCGGAGTGCCAGCTCCCACTTGCCCTGATAGACCAAATCATTCCACTCGGGGATGAGGTTGTTCAGCGGGCAACCGGAGGCCATGCCGCCGATCATCATGCCCGCCTGACAGAAGGGGACGCCGCAGTCCATGCAGCGGGCTGCCTGGGTCTGCTGCTCTTCCCGGGAGAGCCATATGTGAAATTCGTTAAAGTTTTCAATGCGCTCCAGCGGCGGAACATCCGTGCTGGTCTTGCGCGTGTAATCCATAAAACCAGTGAGTTTTGCCATGATGTTCCCCTCCTTACTTGTTCTTCTGCACGGCGTAGAATGCTTCGATCTGCGCCTGCTCGCCGTCGAGTCCGCGCTCTTCCATGGAGGCGATGACCCGCAGCATATGGTCGTAATCGTAGGGGAGGACTTTCTTGAACTTGGGCAGGAACTCGCTGAAATTGTCCAGGATCTCCTTGCCGCGGGGCGAGCCGGTCAGCTCGACGTGCTCACGGATGAGCTCTTTCAGGGTGGCGACGTCGTACTTGTGCTCCACCGGCTCGAGGCTGACGGTCTCCTTGTTCACCCGCTGGTAGAAGTCCCAGTTCTCATCCAGCACATAGGCGATGCCGCCGGTCATGCCGGCTGCAAAGTTCTTGCCGGTCTGGCCCAGAACGACGACGGTGCCGCCGGTCATGTACTCGCAGCCGTGGTCGCCTACGCCCTCGACGACGGCCACAGCGCCCGAGTTGCGGACGCAGAAGCGCTCACCGGCTACACCGGAAACAAAGGCTTTGCCGCTGGTGGCACCGTAGAGTGCCACGTTGCCGATGATGATGTTCTCCTCGGGCTTGAAGGTGATGCCCTCGGGCGGGCGGACGACGAGCTTGCCGCCGGAGAGGCCCTTGCCCATGTAGTCGTTGCAGTCGCCGGTCAGCTCCAGCGTCAGACCCTTGGGAATGAATGCGCCGAAGCTCTGGCCGCCTGCACCGGTGCAGTGGACGGTGTAGACGTCATCGGGCAGGTCGCTGCCGTACTTGCGGGTGATCTCGCTGCCGAAGATGGCACCAAAGGCGCGGTCGGTGTTGGAGACATCCAGCTTCACGCTCTGAGGGGTCTTGCTGCTGAGCTTGAATTTCTTCATCAGCACCTTCATGTCCAGCGTGTCTTCCAGATGGAAGTCGTAGGTGTCTTCCTTCTGGAAGTGGACATTGCTGTTGACGATGGCGGGGTTGTGCAGGATGCAGTCGAGGTCCATCTTGGACATCCGGCTGTCGGCAGGGGTAGACTTGACATGGAGCAGGTCGGTGCGGCCCACCAGCTCGTCGATGGTACGGATGCCCAGCTTTGCCATGTATTCGCGCAGCTCCTGCGCCACGAAGGTCAGGTAGTTGATGATATATTCGGGCTTGCCGTGGAAGTGCTTGCGCAGCTCGGGGTTCTGGGTGCAGATGCCCATGGGGCAGGTGTCGAGGTTGCAGACACGCATCATGACGCAGCCCATGGTCATCAGCAGAGAGGTGCCGAAGCCGAACTCCTCAGCGCCCAGCATACAGCTGATGGCCACATCGCGGCCGGAGAGCAGCTTGGAATCGCTCTCGATGCGCACACGGGTGCGCAGACCGTTGAGGATAAGGGTCTGGTGGGTCTCGGCGATGCCAAGCTCCCAGGGCAGACCGGCATCTTTGATGGAGTTGCGGGGCGCTGCGCCCGTGCCGCCGTCGTAGCCGGAAACAAGGATGACCTGTGCGCCGCCCTTGGCGACACCGGCAGCGATCGTGCCGACGCCGGCCTCACTGACCAGCTTGACGTTGATGTTGGCGTGGCGGTTGGCATTCTTGAGGTCGTAGATAAGCTCTGCAAGGTCTTCGATGGAGTAGATGTCGTGGTGCGGCGGGGGAGAGATGAGGCCGACACCCGTAGTGCTGTGGCGGGTCTTGGCGATCCACGGATACACTTTTGCGCCGGGCAGATTGCCGCCCTCGCCGGGCTTTGCGCCTTGTGCCAGCTTGATTTGGATCTCTTCCGCGCTCACCAGATACTTGCTGGTGACGCCGAAGCGGGCGGAAGCCACCTGCTTTATCTTGGAATTGCTCTCGCTGTGGTAGCGCTCTTCGGGCTCACCGCCCTCGCCGGTGTTGCTCCGGCCGCCGAGGCGGTTCAGCGCGATGGCGATGGTCTCGTGGGCCTCGCTGCTCAGTGCGCCGTAGCTCATGGCAGCGGCCTTGAACCGCTTGACGATGGAGCTCACCGGCTCCACCTCGTCCAGCGGGATGCCGCCGTCGGGGGCATAGTTGAAGTCCAGCAGACTGCGCAGATGGACGCCGTTCTGGCCCATGTTGTCCACGGTGTGGGTGAACTGCTTGAAGGTGTCGTAGTCACCGGTGAAGCAGGCTTTCTGGAACAGGTGGATGGTCTGGGGGTTGAAGAGGTGCTCTTCCTTGCCGCTGCGGAACTTGTGGGCGCCGCCGTCTTCCAGCTGCATGTTGATGTCAAGGCCCAGCGGGTCGAAGGCTGCGTTGTGCAGGGCCTCCACGTCAGCCTGAATGTCCTCGAGGCCGATGCCGCCCACACGGCTCACCGTGCCGGTGAAATACTTGTCGATGACGTCCCTGGAGATGCCGACGGCCTCGAAGATCTGGCTGCTCTGGTAGCTCTGGATGGTGGAAATGCCCATCTTGGAGGCAATCTTCACGATGCCGCCCAGCACAGCCTTGTTGTAGTCGTCTACGGCGGCGTAATAATCTTTGTCCAGCAGACCGTCGTCGATGAGTTGGCCGATGGTCTCATGGGCCAGATAGGGGTTGACGGCACAGGCACCGTAGCCCAGCAGAGCGGCAAAGTGATGCACTTCATGAGGCTCTGCGCTCTCGAGGATGAGAGCCAGTGCGGTGCTCTTCTTGGTGCGGATGAGGTACTGGGACACGGCAGAAACCGCCAGCAGGCTGGGGATGGCCACATGGTACTCGTCAATGTCCCGGTCGGACAGGATGATGATGTTCGCACCCTCTTTATAAGCGCGGTCTACCTCCAGGAAAACGCGGTCGATGGCCTTTTCGAGGCTGGTGTTCTTGTAGTAGTTGATGGAGACAGTGGAGACTTTGAAGCCCGGGACGTTCATGTACTTGATGCGGAGAAGGTCAGTGGACGTGAGGATGGGATTGTTGACCTTGAGCACCTTGCAGTTTTCGGGCTTGTCTTCCAGCAGGTTGCCGTGTGCGCCCACATAGACGCTGGTGGAGGTGACGATCTTCTCGCGGATGGCGTCGATGGGCGGATTCGTGACCTGTGCAAAACGCTGCTTGAAATAATTGAAGAGCGGCGGGTGCTGGCCGCTGAGGACGGCAAGCGGGGTATCGGTACCCATTGCGCCGGAAGGCTCTGCGCCCTGACGTGCCATGGGCAGGATGAGGGTGCTGATGTCCTCATACTTGTAGCCGAACACCTTCTGCAGGCGCAGCAGGTCGTCGCCGGTGTAGCTGGGGGTCTTGATGTTGGGGATCTTGAGGTCCTTCAGCTGGACGAGGTTGCGGTCTATCCACTCGCCGTACGGCTCACGGCTGGCGTAGTATTCCTTCAGCTTCTCGTCGTCCACGACTTCGCCCTTGACGGTGTCCACCAGCAGCATCTTGCCGGGGCGGAGACGGTCTTTGACCAGAATGTTCTCCGGCTCACAGGGCAGCACGCCCACCTCGGAAGAGAGGATCATCCTGCCGTCTTTGGTGATGTAGTAGCGGCTGGGGCGCAGACCGTTGCGGTCCAGCACAGCGCCCACCACGTCGCCATCTGAGAAGAGGATGGCGGCAGGGCCGTCCCAGGGTTCCAGCATGGTGGCGTAATACTGGTAGAAGTCCCGCTTTTTCTGGCTGATGTTCTTGTTGTTCTCCCAGGGTTCCGGGATGGTGATCATGACAGCCAGCGGCAGGTCCATGCCGTTCATCACCATGAACTCGAGGGCGTTGTCCAGCATGGCGGAGTCGGAGCCGGAGGTGTTGATGATGGGCAGGATCTTGTTCATGTCCTCCTTCATGATGGGGGAGGAGATGGTCTCTTCACGGGCCAGCATGGCGTCGGTGTTGCCCTTGATGGTGTTGATCTCGCCGTTGTGGAGGATGAAGCGGTTGGGGTGGGCGCGCATCCAGCTGGGGTTGGTGTTGGTGGAGAAGCGGCTGTGGACCATGCCGATGGCGGATTCATAGTCCTCGTCCTGCAGATCGAGGTAGAACTGGCGCAGGTCGTGGACGAGGAACATGCCCTTGTACACGATGGTGCGGCTGGACAGACTGGGGACATAGGTGCCGTTGCTGGCCTGCTCGAAGACCCGGCGGACGATGTAGAGCTTGCGGTCAAAGTCGATGCCCTTGCTCACCTTGGCGGGCTTTTTGATGAAGCACTGCCAGATGGCGGGCATACAGTCGCGGGCTTTCTGGCCCACGGCGTCGGGGTCTACAGGCACTTCGCGCCATGCCAGAAACTCGAGGCCCTCTTTGCGGGTGACAAGCTCAAAAAGCTTCATGGCCTGGGCGCGCAGGTGTTCGTTCTGGGGAAAGAAGAACATACCTACGCCGTATTCGCGCTCGTTGCCAAGGCGGATGTTCAGCTCGTCGGCTACCTTGGCAAAGAAGCGGTGGCTAATCTGTAGCATGATGCCCACGCCGTCGCCGGTCTTGCCCTCGGCGTCCTTGCCGGCGCGGTGTTCAAGGCGCTCCACGATGGACAGCGCGTCGCTGACGGTCTGGTGGCTCTTACGGCCCTTGATGTCCACGACGGCACCGATGCCGCAGGCGTCGTGCTCGAACTGGGGGTCATAGAGGCCCAGAGGCCCTTTTTGCTCCGTGAAATTTTCCATAGACTTTCCCATCCTTTTTTCGATTTTCCGGAGAATATCCTGGCAATGCTGCGGCACATTCCGCAGAGTCCCTCTTAATGCCGGTAAAAAGAAAAGGCGTCCCAGATGGGTCGGCAAAGACTCATCTGGAACGCCCTTGTTCCGGATAACAAGAATATTATACAAAGGTGCTGAAAAAGATTCAAGTGACAGCTGCACCAAATGTGGGTACACGGCGACGGTTCTTCTTGTGAAAAACAGACACGCAGAGTAGGAAATAGTATGCCTTTTCCGGCTCAGTGCCGGCCCAGACAGGCGGCAAGATCGTCCTCCGGCGTGGTGATGGGCCGGAGGTCATACTTCTCCTGCAAAACAGCGGCCACCCCGGGGGAGAGGAAGGCGGGCAGGGTGGGGCCGAGACGGATGCCCCGGATGCCCAGCGCCAGCAGGGCCATCAGCACACAGACCGCCTTCTGCTCGAACCAGCAGAGGATGATGGAGAGGGGCAGCTCGTTGACCGAGCAGTCAAAAGCTTCGGCCAGACCCAGCGCGATCCGGATGGCACTGTAGGCGTCGTTGCACTGGCCCACGTCGAGGATGCGGGGCAGACCCGCCACCGTACCCAGCGGCAGGTCGTTGAGCCGGAACTTGCCGCAGGCCAGCGTCAGGATGACGGTGTCGGGCGGGGTCAGCTTGGCAAAATCCGTGTAGTACCGGCGGGAGGGGCGGGTGCCGTCGATGAGGAAAAAGTGCCGGATGGCACCCTCGTGGACGGCTTGGACGATCTCCTCCGCATGGCTCAGTACGGCATGGTGGGCAAAGCCGGTGGCGACCACACTGCCGCCGTTCATGCCCGGGATGAGGGTGTCCTCCGGGTAGCCACCCAGCTCAAGCGCCTTGGCGATGACCGGCGAAAAATCTCGGTCCTCCCCGATGTGGGCGACGCCGGGATAGGAGACGACAGAGGTGGTGAATACCCGGTCGGCATAGCTGGGCCGGAGGGGCATGATGCAGTTGGTGGTGAAGAGCACCGGTGCAGGGATGTCCTCAAACTCCCGCTGCTGGTTCTGCCATGCGGTGCCAAAGTTGCCTTTCAGATGAGGAAAGCGCTTTTTCAGCTCCGGGTAGCCGTGGGCAGGCAGCATCTCGGAGTGGGTGTAGACATTGATGCCCTTGCCCTCGGTCTGCTCCAACAGGCACTTGGCGTCGTAGAGGTCGTGGCCGGAGATGACGATGAAAGGCCCTTTCTCGATGGTCAGGGACACCTCCACCGGCTCCGGGTCGCCAAACGCGCCGGTGTTGGCCTTGTCCAGCTCAGCCATGACCCGGTAGGCCATCCGCCCGGTGTCCTCCACCAGCTGGAAGAGCTTGTCCTTGTCCCGCTCCTGTGCGATGGCCCGCAGCGCCGTGCAGAAAAACAGGTCGATTTCGCCATCGGTATAGCCCAGCACCCGCGCGTGGTAGGAGTAAGCTGCCATGCCGCGCAGCCCAAAGAGGACAAAGGAGCACAGGCTCTTCCGGTCGGGGTCCGGCTCCTGCCACAGCTTCTGCATATCGTAGTCGGACACTGGTGCAGGTGCAGGGCTGGCCGAGGCAAAGGCTTCCTGCTTGGCCTTCCAGACCTTATCGGTCAGCTGCGCCACCGTTTGGGGGTCGAAATCAACATTGGTGATGGTGGTGAACAATCCTTCCGTCAGCAGGAGTGCCTGCGGGGGGCGGATGGGTCTGCCGATGTCCAGCAGCAGGGTGGCAAAGCCGATGAGTGCCCCGGTGAGCTTGTCCTGCGCGTCGGCTGTCTCGGCTGATTTGCCGCAGACACCCGCTTTTCCGGTGCAGGCCGTGCAGTTTGCTGCCTGCTCGCATTGATAACAGAACATCATTTCGTCCATGCAAAAACCTCTTTTCGTTTGATGAAAGGAGTATGAGCGGGGCGGCAGACGGTTATGCAGGCAGGCGGGGCAAACCAAAAAAAGCCGCACCCTCGCGGATGCGGCCCTTGTAGATCAGGAAAAGCTTAGTAGGTGATGCCCTGAGCCATCATGGCAGTAGCGACCTTCAGGAAGCCGGCGCAGTTTGCACCGACCATCAGGTTGCCCTCGGAGCCAGCGGCCACAGATGCATCGTAGGAAGCGTGGAAGATGCCCTCCATGATGCCCTTCAGCTTTGCATCGACCTCTTCGAAGCTCCAGCTCAGACGCTCGGAGTTCTGGCTCATCTCCAGACCGGAGGTAGCCACGCCGCCGGCGTTGGAAGCCTTTGCGGGTCCGTACAGGATGCCGTTGGACAGGTAGACCTCGATGGCCTCGGGAGTGCTGGGCATATTAGCGCCCTCGCAGACCACGGTGCAGCCGCCCTTCACCAGAGCCTCTGCGGACTCCTTGTTGATCTCGTTCTGGGTAGCGCAGGGCAGGGCGATGTCGCAGGGGACAGTCCAGACCTTGGTGCAGTCAGCAACGTAGGTCGCATCCTTGTGGGTCTCAGCATATTCCTTGATACGGCCACGGCGGACTTCCTTCAGATCCTTGACGTAGGCCAGATCGATGCCGTTGGGGTCGTAGACATAGCCGTTGGAGTCGGACATGGTGACGACCTTGGCGCCCAGCTGGGTAGCCTTCTCACAGGCGTAGATAGCGACATTGCCAGAGCCGGAGATGACCACGGTCTTGCCCTCGAAGCTGTCGTTGCGCATGCACTTCAGAGCCTCAGCGGTGAAGTAGCACAGGCCGTAGCCGGTAGCCTCGGTACGGGCCAGAGAACCGCCGAAGGTCAGGCCCTTGCCGGTGAGCATACCGCCCTGGAAGCTGTTGGTCAGGCGCTTGTACTGGCCGAACATATAGCCGACCTCGCGGCCGCCGACGCCGATATCACCGGCGGGGCAGTCCACGAACTGGCCGATGTGGCGGTACAGCTCGGTCATGAAGCTCTGGCAGAAGCGCATGACTTCCATGTCGCTCTTGCCGTGAGGGTCGAAGTCAGAGCCGCCCTTGCCGCCGCCCATGGGCAGGGTAGTCAGGCTGTTCTTGAAGGTCTGCTCGAAGCCGAGGAACTTCAGGATGCCCTGATTGACAGAAGGATGGAAGCGCAGGCCGCCCTTGTAGGGGCCGATGGCGCTGTTGAACTGGACGCGGTAGCCGCGGTTCACCTGGACCTTGCCCTGGTCATCGACCCAGGGTACACGGAAGGTGATGATGCGCTCAGGCTCGACCAGACGCTCGATGAGGGCGGCCTTCTCGTACTCGGGATGCTTCTCCACGACGGGCTGGATGCTCTCCAGCACCTCGCGGACAGCCTGCAGGAATTCGGGCTCGTTGGCATTGCGCTTTTCCAGGCCCTCGTAGACACGCTTCAGATATTCATTCGTCAGCATAATGATATACTCCTTTTCCCTTAACTCTATTGTGTGGAGGCTTCGGCTTTCCCGTTTCCCACGGCGGGTGCGATAAGCCTCTGACCACTTTGCTATTATAAAGCTTTATCTGCCGATTTACAAGATGGCCCGCCCCGCAAAAACCGGAAAATCTTTCAAAAAACAATGGAAAAGATGAACGCACTTCACGAAAAAGACGGGACACATCAAAAAACTGCGATAAAACCTGCTTTTGTAAAGAAACAAAAAATCCCTGCACCGGCCTGGAACAGGCAGTGCAGGGAGGAAAAGTCTTACTTCAGCAGCTTCTCGCAGGCGTCAGCGGCACCCTCGAGGAACTGTCCGCCGTAGGTCTCGATCATGCCGGCGTCGGACAGCGCAGCCAGCTGCGGGTCGATGGGGCATTTGGCCAGAACGGGCAGGTGATGCTTTGCGGCCACCTCGTCCACATGGCTGTCGCCGAACACGTTGATGTGCTTGCCGCAGTCGGGGCAGACGATATAGCTCATGTTCTCGACGATGCCCAGCATCGGCACCTTCATCATCTCGGCCATGTTCACGGCCTTGGCCACGATCATGCTCACCAGCTCCTGCGGGCTTGCCACGACGACGATGCCGTCCACGGGCAGGCTCTGGAAGACGGTCAGGGGGACGTCACCGGTTCCCGGAGGCATATCCACGAACAGGAAATCGACGTCTTTCCAGACCACATCGGTCCAGAACTGCTTGACCGCACCGGCGATGACGGGGCCGCGCCAGACGACGGGGTCTTCCTCGTTCTCTACCAGCAGGTTGATGCTCATGACGTCGATGCCCATTCGGCTCTGGATGGGCCAGCAGCCCTTGTCGTCAGCCATGGCGCGGCCATGGATGCCGAACAGCTTGGGGATGGACGGGCCGGTGATGTCGGCGTCGAGGATGCCGCAGTGGTAGCCGCGGCGTGCCATTGCACAGGCCAGCAGGGCGCTGGTCATGCTCTTGCCGACGCCGCCCTTGCCGGATACGACACCGATGACCTTCTTGACGCTGCTATTGGGGTTGGGTGCGTCATGCTGGGGCGCAGCATTGCGGGAAGAACACGCTGCCCCGCAGTTGGAGCAGTCATGGGTACATTCTTCGCTCATTGTCTCGTTGCGCACGGCCGTGGTACCGGGGTGCGCTTCCTCCTTGCATTCTTAGATCCTGTCTGGCGGAACATTCCCGCCAGATACGATATATATCATATCATAAAACTGGGAAAGAAACAACCCACGGCCCCGCTCATATTTCCCAGAGCAGTTTACATATTTATAAAAAGATACACTGGGGAAAGGGAGGGGTGCGCTGTGCGGCAGAGCTATCTGAAAAACGCAGCCCTGATGACCGGGGCGGACGTCCTGCTCCGCCTGGCGGGCATGGGGCTGCGCATCTGGCTGGCGAACGCTCTGGGCGGCGAGGGGATGGGGCTGTACCAGCTGGTGCTGGCGGTCTATTCGCTCTTCGTCACGCTGGCGACGGCGGGCGTCTCGGTGGCGGCCACCCGCCTGATGGCTGAAGAGCTGGCCCGCAGCCCGGCGGAGGCCCGGGGGATGCTTCACTGTCTCCTGCTGGCGGGGGCCGGGCTGGGCGTGCTGGCGCTGG
>ERZ809146.863-NODE-863-length-14565-cov-7.382977_pt1 | contig 14565 bp, 10 predicted proteins | sample MGYA00520794_ERZ809146 | MGnify/ENA primary metagenome ERZ809146 (study PRJEB31570, sample SAMEA3212995) | Homo sapiens | biome: human-gut; feature: human gut; material: fecal | place: Sweden | collected 2011 ... | reverse complement strand
TGGTTGAACTTACCTGGATACTCCCCCTGATAGGCTTTTCTGTCTTTTTGCGTGGCATGACATAGATTGTCATGCTTTTTGTATAATAGAAGACAGGAAAACATATTTCCTCTTTTCTCCCTGAGCCCTGGTATAATACAGGTAGTAATTGCAAGGGGGTTCCTATGGCTGACATCATTGATTTGAAGGACGGCGTATATGAGAAGGTTATTTCCCGGGACTTTGATAAAAAGCTGACGAAGGCGCTGGCAGATAAGGAAATCTGGGCGGATCGGGAGGATGTGGATGCCCAGGAGGCGGTGGGGTATTTATCCACCTATCTGGAGAAACTGATCCGGCTCTGCCTGAAGGATATTGCCGACGAGAATCATGATCACTGCGTGGATGATGAGCTGGCACTGACGAATGAGCTGGTAGAAAAGCTGGCGTCCCGGATTGCGAATCTGGGAGATGGACATGATGTGACGGCGGAGCAGTTCCTTTTGAAGTCCCTGGAGCACCGGGCCAATAAGATTGCCAGAAAGAAATGGGAGGTACCGGCTACATCCCTGGTGAATTCTTTCCTCTTTACCAATTCCCGGAACGATGTGTCCATGGTGCATGAGCTGAACCGGGAAATCATGTCCTGCGACCGCATGGATATGCTGATTTCCTTTATCCGCTTTTCCGGACTCTCCCTTATTCTGCCCTGCCTTCGCCGGTTCACTGCCGGCGGCGGTCATCTCAGAGTGGTGACCACTACCTACATGGGTGCTACAGACCCAAAGGCAGTGAAGGTACTTTCGGAGCTGCCCAATACGGAAGTGCGGATTTCCTATAACGTAAAGGAAACAAGGCTTCATGCGAAGTCCTATATGTTCTATCGGAACAGCGGATTTTCCACGGCTTACGTAGGTTCATCCAATCTTTCTCGCGCCGCCATTGCCGACGGTATGGAATGGAATATGAAGGTGACAGAACAGGACCTGCCAGGCATTATTGCCAAGATGAAAGCCACCTTTGACACCTACTGGCATTCCGATGAATTCCAGCCCTTCGAGCCCTCCGATTATGACAGGCTGAGCCGGGCCATCGACCGGGAAAGGGGGAGAAAGGAAGGGGGGAGCGACACCACCTATTCCTTTGATATTGAGCCCTATCCCTATCAGCAGGCGGTGCTGGATGCTCTCCGTACGGAGAGACTTGGGAAGGACCGCTGGCATAATCTGGTGGTGGCGGCCACCGGTACAGGGAAAACCGCCATTTCTGCCTTTGATTATCGCAATTTCTATAAAAGCCGCAAGGGAAATGCCAAGCTCCTTTTTATCGCCCACAGGGAAGAAATCCTGAAGCAGAGTATTTCCTGCTTCCGCCAGGTGATGAAGGACCCCAACTTCGGTGAGCTGGCGGTGGGGAATTACCATGCATCCCACAGCGAGCATCTTTTCATGTCCATTCAGACGTTCAACAGCCAGAGGTTCTGGGAAAAAATAGATCCCCACTACTATGACATGATTATTGTGGATGAATTCCATCATGCGGCGGCGAAGGGATACCAGAAACTCCTGACCTGGTTCCATCCGAAAATCCTGCTGGGCCTTACGGCTACGCCGGAGCGAATGGACGGGAAGAGCATTCTGAACTATTTCGGCGGCCATATGGCGGCGGAAATCCGGCTTCCCGATGCTATTGAACGGCGCCTGCTCTGTCCATTCCATTACTTCGGCATAGATGACCCGGTAAGCCTTGCCAATATCAAATGGACCGGCGGGCACTACGACATAGAAGAACTGGAAAATGTATACACCGGTGAGGGGGCCCTGGCCAGCCAGCGGGCCCGTGCCATTATCCAAGCTCTGGAGCGGTATACAGCGGATATGAGAGACGTGAAAGCCCTGGGCTTCTGCGTTTCTAAAAAACATGCCCATTTTATGGCAGACTACTTCAACCGGCAGGGCATCAAAGCCCTGGCCCTGGATGCGGACAGCCCGAAGGATGTTCGAAATGCGGCCAGGCAGAAGCTGGAAAGCGGAGACATCACCATCATTTTCGTAGTGGACCTTTTCAATGAAGGGGTGGATATTCCTGCAGTGAATACAGTCCTCTTCCTTCGTCCTACCAACTCCATGACCATTTTCCTCCAGCAGCTGGGGCGCGGCCTGCGCCTTTTCCCGGAGAAAGACTGCCTTACGGTACTGGACTTTGTAGCCCAGGCCAACAGGAAGTACGACTTTGCCTCCCGCTATGCCTCTCTTCTGGGCAAAAGTCATGTGGTCATCAAGAAAGAAATCCAGGATGGATTTCCCCATGTACCTAAGGGCTGCTCTATTCAGCTGGAAGAAATCGCTGCCCGCCATGTACTGGAAAATATTAACAGCCGCCTTCGGAAAAATGAATTTTATATGGACATGGTGAAGGAACTGGCTTCGGCCACCGGCCATATTCCTACAATGGAAGAATTTTTCAAAGCCACCGCCATCCATCCCCATACCTTTTATAATGAAAAACATACCTTTGCCCGCCTTTTGGCTGATGCCGGGCTCATTCCCGATTTTCCGGTGACCGAAGAGGAAGAAGTCCTTCGGAAAGCCCTGCCAAGGGTGCTTTCTATGGACTCGCCCAAATGGATTTCCTTCATGGAGAAATGTTATGAAACCATGCCGCCTGCCCTGACGGAGATGGAGAAAAAATATCTCCGCATGTGGCAGCTCACCCTGTATCCGGAAGGCGGCAAATGGAGCTGTCCGGCACCGGAAGACGCAGTGTGTCGTTTCCAGGGACAGCATGAACTGACCGATGAAATCAAGGCACTGCTCCGCTGGCAGTATGACTCCATCGATATCATTCCGGAAAAGCCGGACCTCCCTTACCAAACGCCTCTGGAAGTATACTGCAACTACAGCAGGGATCAGCTCTTTGCGGCCCTGGGCTTTGCCAAACCCGGGAGCATCAGGGAAGGCGTGAAATATCTGACTCCTGAAAACAGCGATGTGGTGACTGCGCCTACGGACGTATTTCTGGTGACTCTCAATAAATCGGAAAAAGAATTTTCCGATACCACCCTGTATGAAGACTACTCCATAGACAGACAAACCTTCCACTGGCAGAGCCAGAGTACCACCACGCCGGAATCCAAAACAGGACAGCGCTATATCCACCAGAGAGACAACGGGACCACCGTACTCCTTTTCGTGCGAAGTGCTAAACAGGACGCCTACAAATCCTCTATGGCCTATACCTTCCTGGGCCCCGCCCACCTCATGAGCTGGGAAGGCTCCCAGCCCATGACCATCATCTACCATTTGGATAACCCCATCCCGGCCAAGTACATCACCAAAACCGACAGCGCCGGCGTGCTGTAAGGGAAACGGGAAGCTGCATACCCATCCTTCCCGCCTGCCTTGTCATTTCGAGCGGAGGCACAAGCCGGTATGAATCCCTCTTCCCTTGAAGCCAGTGAAAGAGAGACGAGAAATCTCTCTGCACTACGTTAAGAATGGTTTATGACATTTCTAACGACATAGCCCCTTCCCGCCGGGCGGGTCATTCTGAACGCAGTGAAGAATCTCGGTACATGACGTTAATGACTTATAAGCGGTTAAATACCAGTCAGCGGGAAGAGCGGCTGCATGACGCTGCAGCCACCTGCGCCCTGGCAATTCTCAAATCTCTATATTCCCAAAGGAGACCAAATGCGTGAAAATCCAAAAGCTGGAGAAATCTGGCACCACTTCAAAAACCACGACTACCAGATCATAGCCATAGCCACTCATACAGAAACAAGAGAAAAACTGGCAGTCTACCGGGCCCTTTACGGTGACTACGGCATCTACGCCCGGCCTCTGGCCATGTTCCTATCGGAAGTGGACCATGAAAAATATCCGGACGTGAAACAGAAATACCGTTTCGAAAAGAAAATCGAAGGAAAATCCTGATGAAAACCATTCATGTGGCAGCGGCGGTGATCGTAGAAAATCATAAAATATTTGCTGCCCGCCGGGGCTATGGGGAATTCAAAGGATACTGGGAATTTCCCGGCGGCAAAATAGAAAAAGATGAAAAACCGGAAGACGCCCTCCAGCGCGAAATCAAAGAAGAACTGGCGGCGGATATTACAGTGGATCAGTTCCTTGGAACCGTGGACTACGACTATCCCGATTTCCACCTGACCATGGAATGCTACCTCTGTCACATGGCAAGGGGGACCCTGACTATCCTGGAACATTCTGCCTTCCGATGGGTCAGGAAAGAAGAACTGGAAAAAGTGGACTGGCTTCCGGCGGACAAGATAGCCGTGGAGTGGGTGAAGGGGCTGAAAATAAGCCGGTAAACAGTATTTGGGAATGGGGATGATGAATTATGGATACACAAAGAATACATCCTTATGAAAACAGGGCCGTTTTGAAAGAGTATTATGCCAAGTACCTGAAAGACGTGAGAAAAGTCAGCGATTCCACTGTGAAACACTACTTTGATGCCTTAAGCTATATTTCACGGTATCTCAAAGAAAAGAATCTGCTGAAAAGGGATATTTATGAGGTTATGGACTTGAAGGAACTGGCCGCGCTGAAGGAAATACTGTACAAAGATCCCGATTTCATTAATCTTAATAGACTGGGCCACCAGATGTACAGCGCCGGACTGAACAACTACTTCCGCTTCGCCAGCGGAGAATTCATAGAACAGGAAAATGTGGCAGCCCGGGAAATGGACATTCCCATGGCACCGAATGCGCTGACTGATACCCCGGAAAATCCCTCCGGCACCTACATGGCGAAATCAAAGCACTGGAAACGTTCCTCCATCCTGCGCCGTCAAACCCTGGCCTTTGCTCACTACACCTGTGAACTTCATCCGGAGCATAAAACATTCCTGGCTCAGAGCACCCATAAGCCCTACATGGAAGGGCACCATATCATCCCCATGGCCATGCAGGCTTCCTTTGACCACAGTCTGGACGTATATGCCAACATCATCTGCCTTTGTCCAATCTGTCATAGAAAAATCCATCTGGGAATTAAAGAAGATAGGAAAGATATGTTGAAAGAAATCTACGACCAGCGAGGCGAAAGATTTGAAAAGAGCGGGCTCATGGTAACGGAAAATGAGTTTGTGGAGCTGGGGCTCAGGTGATTTTGCTAAAAGAAAAAGAATTTGAATTATTAGTCGCTTTTTAATAGTAGCAGGGTAGTAGATTCTTATACATTCCTTGTTGTTATAATTGTCGTAGAAAGCATTCATATGATATGATTAGATTAAATCATGCAAGGAATAAATTCGTAAATATAGTGATTTCATATTGGGGGATTTTAGTATGAGCGTTCTTTGGCATTTGTTTAGTATGTTTGTTACTGGCCTTTGGTACTATATATTGTTTGTGGTGGCTTGGGTATTATGGTATGGATTTTTCAAGAGAAATTATAATCTTAAAGAAAAACAAATTAGAGAGCTTTTGACATTATTAAAAAGCTATAAAGGGAAATCCTTTAATGAATCAGGAATTTTTGAAAATTTTAAAGCGGCTATGAAGGCGTCCAACTTTAATTCTTTATGGAAACAGTATGAAACTTCTTTAATCCATGTAGGCCCGGACATGGAAGGCAGATATCAAATCTATAGCACAGAAAATGCAGAATACTATTTCAATAGTGATACGTTATCCCGTGGTCTTATGGTTGGTTTTTGGAAGAATCTGGCTGGAATATTTACGGCCATTGGTATCTTAGGAACTTTTCTTGGTCTTACGGTCGGTCTCTATGGTATCAATATTGATTCTAAGGATTTGGAAGTTTTAAGCTCCGGAATCCAGAATTTATTTCAGGGGTTATCGACAGCTTTCTTGACATCCGTAGCAGGTATAATCTGTGCTATTGGCTACAATATTTATTACTCCCACCTCATGAAAAATTATAATATTCTGATTGGTGAAGTAGCGGCAGGACTGGATTCTATTTTTACTCATAAAAATACAGAGCAAATATTGGCAGACAGCCTTATTGAATCAAAGCAGCAGACAGAACAGATGAAATTATTCAGTACACAGCTTGTGACTGCTATTTCAGAAAGTTTGGATACCAGCTTCCAGGAGCAGCTGGTTCCGGTATTTAATGACTTAAAGGAATCGATTGACAAGCTGAATAGCAGCGGGGCTGATGCTTTGGCCGGAAGCATTGACGAAAAGACAGGTAAGCAGCTGGCTTCTTTTGCTGCAACGTTGGACAAACTGCAGCAGTCCATGAATCTTGCCTTTGAAAAGTCTGCTAAACAGAATGAGGACAATGCAAGGCAGTTAAATGAGGCAGTAAAAGCGTTAACAGATGCTTCCAATACAGCTAATCGGTCAATTCTCGAGCATGCTGGGCAGGCGGCCAATACAATGGGGAATGCTTTAACGGGCGCTGCTGCATCTATTTCCAAAACCGGTAATGAACTTTCTACCGTATCGAGCAGTATGAAGAAGAGCTTGGAAGAGACTCTTAGTATGGTTCATGATGATATGGAACGACATGAAGCTGCTTTAAAGACAATGGTTGAGAGTCTGCAGACCACAATTTCCAGAAATAAAGAATTAATCAACTCTGCAGGGGATGCAGCCAGCAAATTTGCGGATGCATCACGGCCTATGGCACAGGTGTCGGAGCAGATTGGTCAGAGTTTGGATAAAGCGATTGATGTCCAGCAGTCTATCAGTAAGGAGTTAAATAGGCAGGCAGGCACTATTCAAACGGCATCTGTGGCAAATGCCAATGCAGTCAAAGAAGTGAACGATGCGCTTAAACACATTGAAACTTCCTGGAAAGCATATGAAAATAACTTCAAGGGTGTTTCTGATGGGCTGCAGAAGACCTTTGACATCTTAAATAAAGGAATTAATGGCTATAATGATGCTACGAATAAGGCACTGGTCAAGAACTTAAGTGCTTTTGACTCCAGTATCAATACAGCATTATCCGGCATACAGGATTTGAATCAGGATCTTGCTGAATCGGTAGAAGATCTGAATAAATTTATAAAGCAAAAACTTTGCTGAGGTAGTAATTTATGAAAAGGTTCAGAATGAAATCGTCGCAGGAAGCAGATGGTGACGCTTTTAGTACCTGTTTAAGTGACTTGATGGCTGGTTTATTAGGTGTCTTTGTCCTTGCACTAGCGTATTTTATGCTCAATGTAGGCGATATTCAAAATCAATATACCGGTAATACCGAAAAACGAAATGCCATGCTCAAAGAGATAAAGGCCGAAATGAAGCAATATGATGTCGATATTCAAATTGTGGAAGATCAGGGAATTATTCGAATACCGGCAGGTGTTTTATTTGAATCCGGAGAAGCAGATATTAATGGTGAAGGAGCAGAACATATCAATGAATTGTCACAAGTGCTTTATCGGGTACTCCAAGAGGATACTTATAAAAACTCGGTAGATACCATTTTCATTGAAGGTCATACAGATAGTGATCCAATAGAAAACCATCCCCGGTATCGCTCTAATTGGGATTTATCTACCGAAAGAGCCATTAATACATTAACAAAATTGGAAGAGGATAATGAATCACTGAAGCAGCTTAAAAATGCAGTAGGTAATCCTATTTTTTCCTGTTCCGGTTATGCGGATACGAGACCGGTGACGACTGATGAAGAGAGAAAGGCGGAAAATAGGCGTATTGATTTGCGTTTCACTATGATGCCACCTAAAGAATCATCGAGATAAAGGAGTTCCCAATGGAGACCTTACTAGAAACTCTTTCAAAGCTTAAAGAGAGTGGAGTAATTCTGTCTGATTATACTCGCTTATCTACCAAGGAAATGTTTGTGCAGCCTATCGCTATTAACAGACTTATAAGAAGATTGGGAGATATTTCGGGAAAACCAGTTGCAGGTATTGATGTTAATAAACTGTATGGGAAGGTTACTGCTGCTGTAAAAGGGAAAAATAAAACGATTGAGTTTAGCCATAAAGAAGCCAGATGTTTTCCTGTATTGTTATCTATGGCAAAAGACAATAATGAGGTCATACGGTTTCTGCTTGATCATATTGACTTTCAGAAGTCCGCGTCTTTCCGGCGGGCGGTAAATGCATATTTCAATATCTATGCCGACAATAATATGGCAGTTAGTTCATTGGGAAAGAAAATCAGGTCGGCTTTATCAAAGAATCATGACCTTATTCATGCAGTACCCTATTTAAGGGGACACGAGAATTTTTTATCCGAGAAAGGGCCATACTATCTGGCGGATTACATAACCGAAGGGGTTCTTGCATTTTTCAAAGATAATCCTTTATTCCCCAATTTTTTCCCCTGGACTTTATTTACTAAGAAATCTATTATATTAGCCTCAATAAAGAACAGCCAGAATGACACGCAGGAAATGAATTTGTTCAGAGAAATTGCTCATACCGATTCTTATAAGAATCTTGTCCCCCGTTTGGCAGAAAATGCTATTTTTGCAGTTGATAAAGGAAATGATATCCACTATCGTAATGAGTTGCTTTTTGAATTAAACAAGGCAATGGGGGATCCAAGAGATGATAACCAGGCATATCACTGGGCCGATGTAAATCCGAAGGCAGTGGAGATTTATCTCTATTGGCGAAAGAGAACAGACCTTGATTTGTTCTTTAATATTATCAGCCAGACAACGGTAAGAGACGTATCAGCTGATAAGATGTGGATTTATCGTAAAAGATTCTGGGAAAAATATTTAAGGGATATGAAATATACCCGTGTGGTACTAGGTCCTGAAGCAGAGAAAATTGCTAATCGTTTATATAGGAGTAAGATTCCCTCTTATGCGCGCCTTGAACGCTGCAGCCCGCTGCAGAGTCTATTCCTTTGCAGTATTGGAAACTATGTTTTCTTGGAAGTCAGCCACAATGGTTCAGTAAGAGTCTATCGAATGGGAGAAGCACCAATTCCCTTTTTTGAAAAAGCTGGGTATAGGCGGACATATAGTTATACCGATGTCACGCAGGCCAATTATGTTTACAAGAAAGCGCATCTTCATTCAGAAACTGATTCCTGGCAGAGTGCTTTGAGAAGATGGATTTTTGAACATTGTCGTGCGAATGGTATGTATTGAGTTGTGGCAGTCTTTTGGGTAAAGGGATTGCCTGATTAATAGGGGCTTGTAAAATGAATACATCTTGGAAGGTTACTGACTCAGGATATTCTTTTCAAAAGACAGATTCTGTGGATAAAGAAAAATGGGAATGGCTCACAGGTGAGCTTGAGATGTTATATTCGGAGGGCAAAGCCTTATATTTGGATTCTTGTTATGTAATCCCACATGATACGGCCTCGTCTTTTAGCGAAGGGAAAAGACATCTTTTAGGCCTGCCACCTGTATTTCCATATGATATCTATGTAATTTCCAATGGACGTATCGGCACATCAGGCTTCTCCTTTACCATCACGTACAGAGATAAGAATAATGAGCCAATTATCAATCCGGTCATCATCGGTTCCTATATTGAAATTCATAAAGTGGGGACGGGCATGTCGTTTATGTTCAATCATGCCCAGTATGATTTGGTTCGCGAGGTCATACATTTTAATAAAATGGTAGAGGAAGAAACCGATTCGAAAGAACTGGTTCCTTTAGGCTTGGAAATTATGGCTAAAGTCAAAAGCTATATTCAGGCAGCTGATGCAACAGCAGAGCCATATATCAAGAGCACTAAAATAATGGCTCCCGATGCACTCTCCGTTAAAGTAGAAAGCAATGGTGATGGAACCTACCGGGTTATGCCGGTACTCCTAAAAAAGAATATGAGCGGGGAGTATGAAGTTAATGGCGACTCTTTTTCGCGTGCTTATAATCGTAAATTTACTGCACAAAGACACTATCTGGGAGAAGATAAGGTTCAATATGTTTTCACTAAGAAACAGAAGGAGGGGTTGGCAAAAGTCAAGAAACTTGGCAAAGTCAATCAGGAAACAGCAGAAATTATACGAAAACAGCCGCAGAGTATTTTTACTGAAGACGTATTCAATTTTGATATAAATCTATATTCAGATCGCGTGCAGTGCATTGGTGATTATATACGGAAAACCAATCCATTTATGCTGAATGGATTGCATGGTCATTGGCTTCCGGATGAATCCGTTCAGCTTGAAGATGGAGAAGAGTTATCAGACACGGATGAATTAGAGATAACCAGAGATAATGTGTCAGAAATTCATGATTCTATTTTAGAGGCAATAAATAATCAAAAGGACTCATTTTCCTACCATGGGACAAAATATCTTATAACAGAGAAATTGATTGATACTGTTGATGCTGTTTTTGAACATGCGAATAAATATGCCAATGATAGTAAAAATGTGCCTGAGAATCCGGATGATACCATAAAAAGTACAAAAAATATTCTTATCATCAAAGATAATACTGATGCTTTGGAATATGTAAATAATCAAGGCAAATCAAAAGATTCGGATCAAATGACTAAGTTATTATTTGCCGGGTTACGTCCTGAAATCCGATTATTTCCACATCAGATTGAAGGTGTTCGTCATTTGGCTAACTGTTGGCTGGAAGGACATCATGGTGCTTTATTGGCCGATGATATGGGACTTGGCAAAACATTGCAGGCTTATAGCTTTATTTCCGGAATGAAGAAATCATTGAAACATATGGAGTCGGTCCTCATTGTAGCACCGGTTTCCTTGTTGAAAAACTGGGAAGATGAATATCAGAAATTTGTTAAGCCTGACGTCTTTGATGGACTATGCCTGCTTTATGGAGAACACTTATCTAATTACAAGAAAGTGGAGCGAATTGCAAATAGCGAAGAACCTATCCTGACGTTGGATTTAGAAGGATTAACGGAAAATCATATCATACTGACAACCTATGAGACTTTACGCATGTATCAGTTGACCTTTGGGAAAATGAAATGGTCCGTTATGATTATTGATGAAGCACAAAAAATAAAAAATCCACAAAGTCTGGTTTCTATGGCTGTTCGTGGGATGAATTATGATTTTGGAATCGCCCTGACCGGTACGCCGGTAGAAAATACGTGGATTGATTTGTGGACTATCATGGATTTTGTGGCACCGGGTAAGATGCACAGCCAAAAAGAATTTACTTCCCATTATGTAAAAAGTTTACAAAATATTATAAAGACCGGTGGGAATGCTGATGCTATTGAAGGTTTGGGAATGGAACTTCGACGGGATTTAGATCCTCTTTTTATACGAAGGATGAAAAAAGATGTGGCAAAGTCTCTACCGCAGAAAGCAGTTTCCAAGGTAAAGGAAATCATGCCGCCTGTACAAAAGCAGGCATATGAATCAATTATTGCAAGAGCAAGATTAGCAAAAAGAACGAAAGGGAAAATAAATCCACTGCAAATTATTAACGATTTAAGAACATCATCGTTATTCCCTAATTTAGACAGAATGAATGAAGGATTATTCCTGAATTTGAGTGCAGAGGATTTCTTTATGTCTTCAGCCCGTTTAAAACGGATGCTCTATATTCTTTACACCATAAAAAATAGAAATGAGAAGGTCATCATCTTTGTCACATTGCGATTAATGCAGCAGAAGCTTAGACGTGAGTTAAGCAAACTTTTTCAGATTTATATACCGGTAGCTATTAATGGAACTGTAGAGGCAGAATCCAGACAAAAAATTGTGGATGAGTTTAATTCCGCCCCAGGCTTTCAAATCTTGATTCTATCGCCGGAAGCAGCAGGAGTTGGTTTGAATATTACAGGAGCTAATAATGTAATTCATTTGTCGCGCAGCTGGAATCCGGCAAAAGAAGACCAGGCTACGGATCGTGTATATCGCATTGGACAGAAAAGGGATGTGAACGTGTACATTCCGATTGCCTATGATTCGGCGCTAGGCGAAGGGGAATGTTTTGATGAGAAATTGGATAAATTGCTGGATTTCAAACGTTCTTTATCAGACGTAGCTCTTTTTCCGTCAGTGGAAACCCAGAAAGATCAAGAGTATCTTTTAGGCTGCGTCTTTAATCATGAGGATGGACCACAAAGTATCTCCTCGGCGGAATCATGGGATATGGATGAATTGGATAGAGTTAATGAAAAGACGTTTAAGAGTATATCGGCAAAACTTTTGCGGAATCTTGGATATGATGTCAGCGTTGCTAATCGGCGAGGTGTGGATTTAAAAGCAGATAGGAGTAATGGAGAAGTCCTGCTCGTACGCTGTGCACAATGCATATATCCAGATAAACTCAATATTGAGGACATCATAGGCATTGCGGATGCGGTAAAAAGAAAAAGTGATATTGGGGCTTTAGTGATTACCAATTCGACATCAATAGATCAGCATATTATTGACTATGCAAGGAAAATGGATGTCCGGATTTGGAATAGACAAACGTTGGAAAATCTGCTAAGAACTCATCCCATTTTGAAGTAAGCAGCTGTGCCGCTCTGTCGCTGGCGTTAATCTGCATGAAAAATATGAGAGGGAATCGAAATATGAAGGAAGATGGTCTTTTTAGTCAATCACGAGGTTACCGTTCACTGTATTCTATGAGCGTTGTTTCCGGAAGTAGGCATATTGTGAATAGATGGACTACCTGAAACATCATTTGAGGTAAGGAGGCACTGTATGGGACATGGTATACTGTCAGGATGCCCATTTCATTTGACTAGAAGTTGGACAAACGATATGACTCTTTCTTACTCGGAGCTCCATCGATGGGAGAGGCAGAGCGCCAGAAAACGTAAGAAGAGCCATAAAAGGGCAGCTGCTTCGGCAAAGAAGAAAACTTTAAAGTCGACTTCTTCTACTATGACAAAGAAAATACCAAAAGCACCTACTACTTCAGGAGGAAAAAAGCCTGGTATGGAATTGGCTCATCTGCAAAAAGCCAAATTTATTATGCCTTCTACATATAGACAAGTAAGTGGGAATTTGGATACAGCCAAAGTTGGAACGTGGGTATTTAGCACTGCTTACGGTATAGGATTTTTTGAATCTCTAACAAAGGAGAAGGGAACGGTTCGTTTTAAGGCTTTTAAAACAGCCTTCTCTGTTAGCGTAATAAGAAAGGCCTTGGATTGCGGCGCACTTTGTTTTGTTGAAAAATTAGATGTCAATAAACAAAGAGAAAAACAATGCCATTTAATTGCTCTTGAGAAAGCAAAGATATTTCAGCAGGTTAATTTTGTGGATTCTGCCTGCTTCAAGCCGGGGCGGCTTCGACTGGGGCAGGAGATTATTGATGAAAGACTTAAGATTGGGTATGTATGTTTTCATGCTCCGAATTATGTGAAGGTAAGGTTTGGAAAGCAGGAAATCCGTTATCCTTTTCCGGATGTTTTCACCACAGGCAAACTACGGCTCTGGGGCGGATATCATGGCATAGGGTATTCTGAAAAGGGCTGTAGGATGATTCGACAGCGAAAATATGAATTACTGAAGATGATTGATCAGCTCCGTGCGAAGGAGGCTTCCGTGGAGGGATGGGAGACATAGTGATTTAAAATAGGAAGAACGACTGGAGGTAGGATCCGTCTGTTCTTTCTATTTTGTTATTGGGGATGAAATTTATGGCAGGGAAATAAAATCTTCTTTATAATCTACAATTAATTTTCCACTGTCAGGTTCTGTCATGGTGGTGAGTATAATAAGGATAGAGGTATATTTTTAAAGGAGGCGGCTGTTATGATAGCGGACAGGGCAAGGGCCATGATGGCCATAACGGGCGGAGAGATTCCGGAGCTGGAGGTGCGGGGCGCTTTTTCCGGGGAGTGGAGAAATCTGCCGGAGCGGCGGATTTCTTTCCATTTCTATACGGGAGGGGATGAGGAAATCCTCAGTTACGGTGCGTTTTGCATGAAATGCGGACGTATGCCGGTGGTCAGGGGAGCCATTGATTTCTATCCCTGGCATCTCCTGGGCCTGGCGGCTTTTTTCTATGTGGCGGACAAGCAGGGCGGCGCGGGGCTCTGGTTTTATGACCCCGACTGCAGCTGCGACGTGGTCTATCTGGAACCGGTAGCGGGCACGGGAAAGATGGTGCTGACGGTGCGCAAGAACAGGGATTATGATAATCCCGACGAGAATGTGTGCCCGGTGAAGTTCCGGTGCCTGGTGGAGAGGGAGAGGTTCCTTCGTGATTTCCGGAAGGCCCTTTCGAAAAAGGTGAGTGATTCGGCTCTGGAGAAATGGATGGTCCCGCGGGTGAACGAGGCTTTCGCTGAGGGTCTGGACAGGGAAGAGAAGCTGGCCCGGGTAAGGAAGGCGGAAGAAATCGCGGCCGGCGCGGCGCCCTATGAAAATGATTCCGGTGAAATGGAGATGTATGAGGTTAAGATGAAGTATGATAACCTGGAATACCTGGCGGCGGTGCTTCGGGAAGTGAATGTCATCCGGCAGGATCCCTGGGTGTTTGAGGAGCCTCTGTCGGAGAGGAAGCTGGAGGAGTTTGTAGGTTAGGGAGTTTGTGGGTTAGTGAGCTAGTGGGCTAGTAAAACCATACAACCGCGCCTGCGGTGCGAAGGGAAAGAGGTACCCCCTTTGGTGGCTGGCGCCACCACCTTTCCCCCTGTTCAGGGCAATGCTACTTAGTTAAGGAACAAGCTGAGGAAGATCAA
>ERZ809146.862-NODE-862-length-14580-cov-4.305129_pt1 | contig 14580 bp, 10 predicted proteins | sample MGYA00520794_ERZ809146 | MGnify/ENA primary metagenome ERZ809146 (study PRJEB31570, sample SAMEA3212995) | Homo sapiens | biome: human-gut; feature: human gut; material: fecal | place: Sweden | collected 2011 ... | reverse complement strand
GATATAGGTATTTATTTGTTATATTATTTTTGAAATTAAAATACATTTCTTTATATCTGCGCGATCTTTTATTCATTTTCTAAGGGAATACTTCAAAATATATTGCTGTATATTACCTGCTTTAGTATTATTATTATTTTTCTTGAATTTTTAATATTTTTATTTATGACCTTAATTTCTAAAGTGAAAAAATTTGGGAAATTTATAAAACTGAAAATAAAGAAGTTATGCAATTTCAGATAAAAATATAAAATAATTTAGTTACAAGTCGGAACGTGATTCCTTTTTAACTTGTATTATCTCACTATACTTTTCCAACTGTTCATCTCTCCTGTCTGAAAGATTTGATTACTGTATCTCTATTGCAAATACTTTTATATTTTTCAATCTCAAACTATCCACCTTCAATATCTGATAACCATAAAGTTGCATTTTTTATTATATTAAAAAAAATCTCAACACTACAATAATGATACACTATATCCATTCTATCATTCATTTTTTTCCTCCAAATTTTCAAAAAACTTAATTTAAAAGCATATTATAAGCATCAATAAATTTTACACTACATTTTCTTCTCGATACCTTCTCTGATAATAGTTCATCGTTCGATATTCTATCGCATCTTTCATATGTTCCACAAATGCCGGATCAGCAATTATCTCCTGCAAATCATCTCTTAACGCAAGTGCTGCACCGGCCTTCTTTACAAAAAATCCATTGCCCGATTTCAACAGGAAATGCACCGGCATCTGCATGATTTTCTTTACATGCTCCTTGTCTGAAATAGCAAGGAAATCATGATATGTAATGCCCTTATCTAAATCTTTCCAATTCGTCCCTGTATTGAAAAACTCTTTCCAGCTGATCAAAAGATCTTCTTCCGTTACAGGCATTCGTACATTTCCATGATTATAAAAAGCCATTAAGACTGGCATTTTATAGACTTTGGACATATTTGTATTTTCAATCAGACTGATAAATTCTCTTCCGATTCCGCCATGTAAAGTCTCTTCTTCTATCGTTAATTCGTTCATATCATACAAGAAATCCAGATATCTCTTAAATGGATTATCAGCAGCATGACCTATTGCCATCTGATATACTTCATCATCCATATATGTAAATAGATCCATTCTGGATGGGCGTTTATCAAGCAACTCTTTTATACGGAAATATTCATTCCGAATCCGATCCTTAATATGAAGATGCCTTTTATCCATTTCTGCAAACAGATCGATCAGACGCATATCAAAATCAATGATGCAATCGTCCGGATAGTCAGCATGATCTGCCAGATCATACAGTCCATTCCCGGATAATTTCTTTCCTGTAAGAAGATAACGGACTCTTCCAGCTTTCAGATAATTGCCGATAAAATCCAAAACGTTCAAATATTCTTTTCCTTTGCTTTTACGCAAGCCCCTGCCAAGCTGTTGCAAAAATATGGTTGGTGATTCTGTTGGTCGAAGGAACATAACCATATCTACAGACGGAATACCACGTTTACAAAATTCTTTCGCCATTTCCTCTGCATGTTCTCTTGTACAACAGAATCCTAATGCACGCCTGGAACCATATTTACAATAATATTTGTAAATCAAATCATGCCGTCGAACATTTCCGATATATGCCTCATTCAGTTCTGCTGAATCGTATTTGCCTTTAACAACATGCAATGCGGAATAATCCGTTTCATCATAAATTCCGTAATAGTGAAACGGAACCAACATTCCCTTATTGATTGCATCCGCAAGCGGAAGTTCATACGGTACATTGTAATCACAAATTTCGTAAATATCTTTTCCATCCATTCGCTCCGGTGTCGCAGTTAGACCAAGCAAAAATTTCGGTTCGAAATATTCTGCTATTTTACGATATGGATTATTGACCGCATGGTGAAATTCTGCCCGTGTCAAGTAAGAAACAAAAAAAATTATTTTTTCAAAAATATTGGGGAACCTTTAGCAAAATTCCCCAGTATTACTTCTTTTCGATATAATGCCTTACTAACGCTAACATTATACCATTATTCAATGTGAAAGTCATCAAAGTTCCATTTGATTTCTATATGCTCGTTATCGTATATGAGCACATAGTCTATGATATTTCGGATTACATCTTCATCAACCTTATCAAGCTTGCTGAGCTTTGTCAATTGCTCCTGTTTTGCATCAACAAACAAATCCTTCTGAAGATCAAACAGCTCCTGTTTTTCAGCTATCATTTTATCAAGCTCTGCTATTTTATTTTTTACTTCAGCAGTCTTTTTTGCCATCTGCTCACGGGTTATGTTTGTCCTAGTATAATCATCATAAATCTCAAACTTTAGTTTCGCATAATGTGCTTTTGCTTTCTTTAATGATTCTATTTCCTGTCCGATATCATCAGAAGAAGCGTCTTTATTCATCTGTATCTCAAACTCTTCCAACCGGACTACTGCCATTTTTCTAGCCACATCCAAAACAGCCTGTTCTATTTCTTCACCACGAATACGTGATACATGACCTTCAGGTTGAAAATTATTCTCCTTCTGGATTTTGGAATGGCTCATAGTCATCCTCAAGATCCTCATCTTCATCCTCCTTGGCACTTTCAAAATGAAAGACAGGCTGATCTTCTGGGATGACTGGTCCTACATCTATAAGACCATTTTCAAGCATTGCACGAAGGTTTGTTTTTCGGTATAGAGTTCTTGCACGTAGGACTTCAAAAGAGTATCCACGTCCGCGTAGATTATTCTCACGAATAAGTCTGTTGGTGCATTCCGTATAGCCGTTGGAAATTGCAATAGGGCAATCCCAGTAGGCGAAGATCTGGTCTTCAAAGCGATGGACCGTAGCAGCAAGCTCTCGGAACTTATCGTATATCGCATCCTTCGGAATAGATTGCTCCCATTGTTTGAATGACTTCTTTGCATTATCCTTTGATGATGGGTTTTCATCATAAATATTAAAAAGGTCTTCTTTTAGATCAAAGGCTGTTGCAAGAGGTGCAAGCTCAGGATTGCTTCGCGCAGCTTTGATTTTAGCTGCGTCTTCAGGGTCAAGGTCTTTAAGTCGCGTTTTCAAAGTATAGGCAAGTCCCTTTTTGGTTTTGATACGATCTGCACGGACCATTCCTTTCTGAATTTCACGTCTTACAGCATCGACAGCTTCGTTTGCCTTCATAACAACGTGAAAATGGTCGATTGCCCATCTTGCATTCGGCATAGCATCTGATATCGATTTTTCAAATGGGCGATACATGTCCGAGCATACCCATTGCACTTTTTCCCTATCTCTGAGACTCATAAAATATTCTGTCAGGGTTTTCTGATTGCGTCCCTGAAGAATGTCGTATAGAGTTCGATGCTCGATGTCCGTAATAACTGTGAGTTCACCAAGTTTCTTTACCTTTATTTCATCAATGCCGATGAATGCAGGAGTCTTAAAACGAAGATTTTTGCGATTATCCTCTAAAAAATCAACGAATACGTTTTTAACTGTATTCGGGCTTAATACAAAGTCAATCGCAGCATCTTCAAATGTTGTTCTCATGGAATGTTCCGTAAGGGCAAGAAGCGCACGTCTTGTCATTTTATGGTTTTCATCGACATTATAAAGCTTTGGCGTCCATATATGCTTCTTATTACCCTCATTTCGGCAACGCATACGAGGTATCTCAATATTCAGAACAACCGGACACCCCTGTAACGGAGTGTCGTTTACCTGTAATGTTCTTTTGCCGTGTTTATATAAAGGATTTCCGCATACGGGACATACAGCAGGGATATCCCCACTGTATGTCAGAGAAATGCGCTTGCAATGTTTAGCCTTATCATACACATCTTCAATGTCTTCGATATTATAATCTTTAAAGCCGAGGAGCATTAAAGCCATATTATCTGCCATTTGTTTACTCCTTGTTATTTGCGTACTCAGAGATCTCTTCGACATCCAAGTGTTTCTTTTTATTTACAAGATCGTAAATCATTTCTGCAATCGGTCTGATCGCCTGTGGATCATCCAGAATCTGCGTTGCGAGCTGTCCGAGTTCATTATTCTTAAGTGACAATGCGGCCACCTTAATGATGTTCTCCAGTCTGCCGTCTGCAATGATTGCTTCACGGCTGTTGGTAGAGTTGCGGATCTGGATACGGCTTACATCATCCGCAGATACAGAATCAACAATCGCATTTACCGTTCTTGCACCATCTACAGGGCTTACATTCTCACCGAATGCCTCATTCAGCTTCGCAATGACTTCCTTAAGCGTTGTACGCTTCTTTTTGGACGTTCCGGCTCTGCCTCCCATTGGACGAAGTACAGGTTCATCATCAGACGGCTTATGGGTAAGCTCACTGATGCGATAATCGGAAAGTACAAGACTCGATATATCAATATCTTCAAGTGGTGTGCCATCAAGACGCTTCAGCAAAAGCTTCGCAAATCCATAGAAAATCTCAAGATCAGGCTCTCCAAGGTCTACAATCTGAGATATATAGGTATATGCGGAACAGTATTTCTTTAAGTCCTTCTTAAAATCAAGCAGGCTTTCCTGTTCTTTAGAAATGATTTCAAGCTGTTCTTTGGCTGCTTCAAGTAAATCCTTGTTACCCGTTCTTTCTGCTTCTTCTTTATTTGCAGACCATGTAGCATAAGCATTATGATTTGCCTTGTAAGCGTTATTCCATCTTTCAGCCGGAGCAGATACTGACATAAAAAGCTTTTTCCGGTAAGCATCCTTCATGGATGCAGAGAGAGCTTCAATGGACTTATAGCGAATCACTTTATATGTATCAATCTCATTCTGAGTATAGAGATCCCGCTCATCAAGGCGTTTCTTCGTGTCATAGACGATCTCAAGCCTCTGAGCGTGTTCCATCTTTGCACCGTGGTCGTACTTTGCAAACGCTCTTTCAACGGTATCCGGGTCATTTACAAAATCGACAATAAATACATGGTCCTTACCGGAGAAGGTGCGGTTCAGTCGGGAATAGGTCTGCACGATTTCGATATCATTGCAAAGAGACTTGTCAATGTACATAGCGCAGAGCTTTGGCTGATTAAAGCCGGTTTGGAACTTATCACATACGATCATAATGCGGTTTTCAGGCTTATCGAACGCAACTTCTACCTTCTGCCAGCCAATATTATTTGAATTTTCTTCCGTATAATCGTAATCTCTACGAATGGCTGCGAATGGATTCTCTTTTAAATAATCAAATTCCGTGATGGTGCTTTCGTCTTCATCCATGATTGCTGTTGCGCCATTTACCTTGCCAGAGAAAGCAACAAGCGGTTCTCCCGGAACCTGAAAGCGGATTGCATCTGCAACCTGTTCCCGGTCATACTCAGGATGTGCGTGTAAATACGCTTCGATCGCATACTTATAGCGGATAACCGCTGGACGTGAAGTTGCTACGATCATTGCCTTTGCCTGTCCGCCAAGCATCTTGGAAACATTCTTCATAAAATGCTCGATGATAAACTGTGCCTTCTGCATGACGTTTGTCGGGTGTAGAGATTCCCACATGGCAATCGTCCGCATTGCAGCACGCTCATCTACAAGCTTATCGGAAGCGAGTTCATCTTTCAACTGATAAGCTGTTTTATAAGGCATATACCCCTTCAGGACATCCAGAATATATCCTTCTTCAATCGCCTGCCGCATCGGATAAAGATCAAAAGATTCTGGAATCGGTCGTCCAGTCTTCTGATCAATCTTTTCGGAATCACGCCCAAACAGTGTTTTTGTTTCCGGCTTTGGTGTAGCGGTGTAAGCAAAGAAAGATACGTTTTCCGGCCATGAGCGGTCATTCTGCTCTTTCTGGAAATATGCAAGGATCATTTCCTCATCTGTAACGCCCGCATCCTGTTCGCCGGTCTTTTTTGACTTGTCTTTCGCTGCAAGTTTTAAAGCCGCCTTCATTTTTCCTGCAAACTGTCCGGTCTGAGAAGAGTGTGCCTCATCGATAAGAACCGCAAAATTTGCACCGGTCAGCATATCATCTGTCGCAATCGCATCGAGTGCAAACGGGAATGTCTGAAGGGTAACAACGATAATTTCTTTACGCTGATGAAGTGCCTCGGCAAGCTGCTTGTTCTTTGCTCCCTGTGAGCGCGTATCCGCATCACCACCGATCATTTCAATAAGTCCCGGTGTCTTTTTGAGCTGCTTGATTGTTCCTTTAATGTTGGAGTCCAAGCCCACACGATCTGTAACGACAATAACAGATGAGAATATCTTATCCCCATCCGATTTTCGAAGGTTGATCAGCTCGTGTGCAGTCCACGAGATCGTTTCCGTCTTACCGGAACCTGCAGAATGCTCAATCAGGTATCGCTGTCCAACACCGTTGTTCTTTACATCGTTCAAGCACTTTGTTACACAGTTCCACTGATGGAAACGTGGGAATAACTGTGTGCGGACTTCCTTTAAGCGTCCTGTGGCGTCCTCTTTCTTTGATACATTTTCAAAGATAAAGTCATGGAAAATACGAAGCCAGTTTTCTTTCTGACAGATTTCGTTCCAGAAATATCCGGTTGGATAATCAGTATCACCTTCCCGCATTGGATCGTTGCCAGCATGTCCATCCGATGTGCCCTTATTGAACGGAAGAAAACGCGGTACTTCCGGCTCAAGATTCGTACACATCCAGATTTCTGATTCTGAAATGGCAAAATGCACCACGGCACCACGCTTATACATGAGAAGTGGATTCTTCCTTCTGGTTCCCGGTTCGATTGGCTTTCTCTGCGTCTGATATTCCTCGATAGCATCATAGACTGTCTGTGTAAGTTCCGTCTTTACTTCTGCCGTTGCAACCGGAATACCATTGATAAAGAACACTAAATCAAGCGACTTATTGCCAGCCGTCTGATAATGAACCTGATGCATGACACGAAGGATATTGGCGTCATACTTTTCCTTAATATTCGGGATACGTACATCATCCGGGTAATGGCCGGAGCATTCAATCGTCTGATACCCGGCCATAAAGAATCCATTTCGAAGTGTCTGTACCGTACCATCCACTTCAAGACTATGTACGAGATTCTTTTCGAGGTTTGACTTCCAGCTGCCGCCAAGGTCTTTCTTCATCTTTTCAATCTTCTGCGGAGCAGTAGCCATGATATAGCTGATAAAATCATCCATATAAAGCGCAGTATCTGCGTCAAAGCCGTTATCATTTTCGCTGATTTGCCATCCGCTGTCCGACAGCTCATTCAGCTTCCGGCTGATATAATGTTCAAAGTTTGTTTCAAGTCTAAGATCATCAGGCATTTTTCTTACCCTCCTTATCTGAGATAATAGGCAGCCTGTCTGCCAAGGTTTTCTGTAAGTGCTGCTTCAAATGCTCTCGATACATCACCGCATCTGCTTGCAGCATGTGTGCATTCATGAATCAATGTTCCGGCAAAGCTCTCAATAGAACAAAGCTGCGACCGTCGAATCCAGATGGTGCGTGTTTTGGCATCCCATAAACCTAATGTAATGGTTTTCTTTTCATCTGTGTATAATTCTTCTGATATTTTTACACTTGCAATCACACCCGGAAGTCCATTCATAAATGCTAAAATTTCAGGCATCATGTTGTAGACTTCCTGTTCCTCTGGTGTAAGATCGGAGATATTTAAGGCATCACCGGAGAAAGCGTTGTTTTTGCTCTGGTTATATTTCTCCAGTGTCATAACTGTACGAATCGATTTCGCCTTTTCCTTCAGCTTATCTGGAATAATGAAGATCTGATATCCTTCATCCTGTGCATCCGATACTTCGGCACGGCGTTTGACTGCCTCATCACCTGTAATAAATAAGAGCTTGTCGTTTTTACGGGAAAGCTGTTCAAGGACGTAGAGCTGCACATCGATCCAGTTTATTTCATCATGGCCGCTTCCTTTCGTAACCTGTTCAAGATCATGCATATAAGCTCTGAGAACAACTTCATCTTCAACGCTTTTTACAATGTTTTTGATAGAGTCCGTGTAAGCTGCACGTCCGACATTATCACGTTCACGGTTGAGAGCTTTCCGAAGTTTATTCGGAAGATTCGTGATGTTGTAAGAAAAGAGGAAATTGCTTTCTTCTGCTACCTTTACGCCATGAATATAGATGCCTGCATTTTCGTGAATCGACTTTTCAAGAACCGCGCCAAAACCTGTATCTTCCAGTACGTTTTCATGCGAAAAACAAAGAAAAAGGTTCTTAGCTTTTTCGATATCCTTATCCGTGCAGCCATCAAGTAAAACATCCGTGCCGACCATGTTTAGGTCATCTGGGTCTGAGATTTCTGCGTGAAGTGTCATAACATCATCAAATCCAGCCTTTTTCATCTGCTTCAGCGTGATCACTCCATAACAGGAACGAATCGTCACATGAATCCCGTTACGATAGAACACGGCAAGAGAGTCTTTTAAGCCAACACCAAACTTTCCGATAAGTCCTTCCGCAGAGAGCTTTTCATCGTTCTCATTCTGCGTGAGATGGTGATAGTTGAGGCCCCTTCCGTAATCTGTGATATGCCAGATGCCGTTTTCTTTACGGATACTGATGTTTTTGGTTCCCGTCAGTTTCTGTTCATCCAGAGCATTTGCAATAATTTCACGGACGGCATGGTAGACTTCCCAGTTTTCCAGTATTTTTTCTATGTTGAGGTCAAATTCTTTTACCATTCGAATCATCCCCTTTGTTGCAATTTGGACCATAAATTGTGATACTGTGTAATGCTGTTAAGAAGACATCTTCCATATATCGGATACCATTGTAATCACATACATACCCTGTATTTTCATAAATTTCTTGATTTTTACTTAAGTAACAGGGCACGTATTCAGCAATGACGCAACACAGATAGCAAATTAGAATTTCATCCGCTTCAACAGGAATACCTAAACTTGTTGGCTCATTAGCAAGCCTTGAAATAGGCTGTTTATCCGCTTCATATGCTAACAAGTTTGTGATATGTTTTTTATAATCCATATCTTTGCGGCTTAACGGTTTTGACATCTTTCCAAGAGGAGAATCCAATAGTTTCCTCTGTTCTTTATCTATTGCACATTTAACATCAGGAATTTCTTTTTCTCCATGATGCAATAAAGCCCGTTCCAAATATTTCCCGCCATCATAAAACAGGCTTTTATCATCTGGACAATACTTTTTAATTTCTTTTTTCAATTTATCAAGGCATTCCGAAAAATAGTGATTACTTTTATTGCAAGGAATATCAATATCACAGCGAGCGAGAATAGATTTCTGCACATCCTCCGATAAACCACAAAACTCTCTGTAGATCTCACGTCTATACGTATACACAGGGTTATACTGATAAGCAGCTATGCAAAGTGGTAAGAGATAGATTTCCGCTTCATGTCCACCTTTACTATACTTTTGGATAAACCGGGTGGCTTCTGCATATATTTCATCATTATGTCGTTTTTCATCACGTTCATCCTGCCGCTTTTCAAATGCCTCCATGCGGTTGCTCTGTTTTATCTGGCAACCTCCAATAATAACTGCAACAAGCAAGCTGATAAAGGCAATTACTAAACCTACCATTGTGGCATCCATTTATATCACCTCATTTCTACAATCAATCTTTCCTGTTACTGCATAGTAAATGAGAGATTTCTTGTACTCCTCCCATTTTTCGATTGCTTTCTTTTTCTTTTCAATAGCAGTGTCGATGGCTACACATTTATCTTCAATGTAAGACACAATTATATCTTGTTCTTTTCTTGAGGGAAGTGGAATTCTCATGTTACAATAATCGAATTGTGTCATGCTTGGAAGTGTTGTCTTGGCTATATAATAATTGTAATTGAAACACATGGATAAAAAATAAAAATATTTCAAACCCATGTCTTCGCTTTTTGTTTTTACATCAAATGCTGTGTCTACGTTCCAATATTTTCCTGTAATATAGTGAGGAATATGTAATGTTGCTCCTTTTCTTCCCAAGAGAACTGCAGGACCCTCTTTGTATTCCCCACAAGATTTAAAGCTTTCAGCTCCTGATCCATATACCGGGATGTCACCCTCTGTTTTTGGATCCATACCATGTGAGATGATAACGTAAAATTTGTTTCTCGTTATTTCCCATCCCTCCGGTATCTCCCCGATCCATTCCACACCAGAATCCTTCATTCTCGTATTCGGGTCAATTCCCTTGGTAACTGCCTTTGTAATGACTGCTTTCTTGTATTCTTCCAGTTTTTCAATCGATTTCTTCGTCTTTTCAATGGCAGTGTCGATGGCAGTACATTTGCGGTCGAGGAAGTGGACGATTTGCTGCTGTTCGGTGGGAGATGGTAAATACACAGTAAAATTTTTTAGCATCGGTAATCGAACCGATGGAACGGTTGATTGTGCACTTCCCATATCCATGATTGCCGGAAATCTGTTTGATATGGAATAAAACAAAAAATCTTTATTTACTTTTGACGAAAAATTAGCAAGTCGATACACTCGTTGATGAACTGCGTATTCTCCTTCTACATTATGAAAAATACGTCCTGCACCAGCTCCATCACCAGCAATAAGTATTCCAGGTCCATTAAAAGTTGATGTATTACTTCTTTCAATTATAGGAGAACGTACATAAAACGGATATATACCATCTTTTTCAGCATCTTGTGTGTCGTGGTCACCTGTTTCTATGGTACAAATGTACCTTAACCTTATATTTTCATTCATGCAAACACCCCTTTCAGAGCTTCTTCGATTTCCGGCTCCAATGCTTTGATCTCTGCCATAATATCCTCCGGCTTACGTGGAGCTTCATAATGATAAAAATACTTATCAAAGGGAATCTGTGTTCCAACGATACCTACCTGCTGATCGCCCATGATGCCTGTATCAACCACGGATTCATTCACCCACGCATCCGGCACATACGGATATACTTCCTTTTCCATGTACTCGTTGATGTTCTGTGTGTACGGAATCTTCTCAGTATCTTTTAAGTCTGCATCTGCCACCGGTTTCCCGTTCTTATCATAAACGATATCTTCATCCGATTCCGTCTTTACGCCAAACACCTTGATAAATGCATCCTGAAGCTGCTTGTTTGTAACTTCTGGTTTTTCAAGCTTATCTCTAAAATCAGAAGAGTGGCTGATAAACCAGTTATACTTTACGGTCTGTCCGTCATAAGCTGCTACGGCACGTTTCAAAGAGCCCTTATTACCATCAGAGAGCTTCTGCATAGCTTTGATGGTGAATAAATCAGCCCACTTATCAAGATCAAAGGTAATGACCTGCTTTAATGGACGCTGAACCGTAACAGCGCGGTACATAAATTCCTCGACCGGAAGCAGCACGGATTTACCATGGTCATGTCCGTCGATATATGTCTGGATGATCCACTTCATTTTATCTTCCGGGACATCCTTACGCTTGTTACCAAGAGACTTTCTGCGAAGTTCTCCGCAATCAGAAGCATCGATAAGCTGGATCATGCCCTTGCGTGCTTCATCCTTCTTTGTATTTAAGATCCATAAATAGGTATTAATACCTGTACGGAAGAAGATGTCAGTCGGGAACTTCACTACGCAGTCAACGAGGTCCTTCTTGAAAAGCCATCTTCTGATATCAGATGGGCCGGAGCCAGCATCGCCATTAAAGAGCGGAGAAGCGGATAATACGATGCCACCCTTACTGCCACCTTCCTCAGCAGTTTTCATGTGAGCAACCATATTCTGAATGAAAAGCATGGAGCCATCACTGATGGAAGGAAGTCCGGCACCGAATCTTCCGGAAAATCCATGTGCAGCTTCAGATCTTACTTCGTCAGCTTCCTTTTCCCACTTTTTACCGTAAGGCGGATTACTTACACAGTAGTCAAACTTCTTGTCTGGGAACTTATCATCGGAGAGAGTGTCCCCGTTTTCGATATGCGCGGATAAGTCCTTGGTCTGGTCATAAACGTCCTTCTGCTCATCTGAAACATTACGAATGAGGAGATTTGCCTTACCCATCGCCCATGTAACACCGGAAAGCTCCTCACCATAAGGAACGATAACTGCAGGAGCCTTCATCTCTTTATTTTCGTGCCACTCATTCAGAAGATCGAGCGCATCCGTGATAAATCCTCCTGTTCCGCAGGTCTGGTCATACAGTGTACGGACAATACCAGTATCAGAACTCATTAACTCATCATCGTTTGCAAAGATCATGCCTACACAAAGACGGACCACATCCTTCGGAGTCATAAAGTCCTCGGCATCCTCCGCGATCTCATCACCGTAACGCTGAATAAGATGCTCATAAATGTCGGACATATCACGGTCAGAAACCGTAGCTGAATCGAACGGGAGGGAAGAAAACTTCTGGCAGACGGAATAAAGCATACCGTGATCCTGAAGCTTCTTACATGTGCTTTCCATATCGAACTTCAGCATGATATTACGGGCATTCGGTGAAAAACCATTAATATAGGAATCGAGAGCTGCGTATGTATCTCCAGCACCAAGATTGTTCAGTCTGAACGAGGTGACATTATAAAATGCCTTGCCGGAATACTGGCAATAATTATCAGATTCACGTCCCCAGTCCTTTTCGTGTTCTTTCACTGCATCACATACAGCAGCTCTTGTGGGTTCAAGAGCGCATTCCAGTCTGCGAAGAAGTGCAAACGGAAGTACCACCTTGTTGTAATCCGCACGGGAAATAACATCCCTAACATAATCCGCAATGTTCCATATTTCGTTGACGTAATCCAGATTCGTTTTTTTCTGTGCTTCAGCCATTATCGTTCTCCTTTTGCTTTGTATTTTTCATAAATCAATATGTCTGAAATCAGCTTATTGAGCCGATATAAAATACCGATTTTTCAACCACTTATTGAGGAATCTCTACTTATCATTGTACTGCTAATAGGGCTATTTTTCAACCAGTTATTGAGGAAACACGCATTTCTGTGATGACATAAAAATACCGAGCAAGAATCATCTTACTCGGTAAATTTACATGACATTCTTCAACAGTTTTCAACCACTTATTGCGGTTAGCCAATTATCTTCACTTTCTTTGTTACTTTTACCCCAGTTACTTCTACTTTCTGTGGCTGTTCATTAATCTCTGCCTTATTATCTTGTTCTACTGGGCATCCGCAATTCGGGCATTCTGTAACTCCCTCTTCAAGCTCTGCTCCACACTCTACACATATTTTCTTTTCTTCCTGCATCAGAACTACTCCACAATGTACACATTTTTTCGTCTTGTGTCTCTTCCGGAACCGCAACCGAAATCCAAGATGGATGCGGTTGGTGGAAGTAAATGTAGAAACTTGTCCTGAGTTTCCGTAAAATCAACTGCAAAGGTAGAGGAAACAAAAGATTTTGCATTAGTGTTGTAATAATTTAATGTACTATTATTCATGATTTATAATTAAATAAACCTCTCTTTTCATCTATTAGATCTATAATTCAATTTATCTCTCCAACATAATAATTTCTTATCATTTCATTTTCTAATGTTACATAACAAATTTATCAATTACATATCTTGAAACAATACTTACATTTAAACTTCCATAGGAATCTCTTATCCTTTGCTGCAATTCTTCAACTGTGTCAAAATCATCATTTATAACATTAATTATATTTTCAATATCTCCTTCATATATTCCCATATCCTTAAGCATTTTTTTAGAAGGAGAATTGATATAATACAGCAATTCAATATTTTTCATTAGTTTTTGATTTATAATTGTAATTAAACTTTCATCAATTCCCTCACATCTCATAAAAAACTGAATCACCTGTATTCTTTTGTAAAAATCGTATTCAATATAACTATTTTTCAAGCTTATAGTTCTCTTAATAACATCATTAATATCTTCCTTCACATACCATTTCATCGTTTCATTTACAATCGATTTAATATTTGCTCTCGGAATAGTCTTGTATGTTAATTTATTTATCAAATATGTCTGCAATTTTGATTTATATGCCTTATCATTTACTATTTTATACAACACACGAATCATTTCTAATTTACTTATACTGTCATTCGTACTTTGTCGAGCAAGTTCTATTAATAAATCTTCTCTATTTTTTTTATATTTATCATACAAATGAAGTACTGTTGAAAATCTACACTTAGTTGCCAACTCCTCTTTATATGTCTGGTAATTGATTCCTAATAGCTTTAAAAAATCAATAAAGTTTCGATGTTTCGAATAATTTCCACTGTTAATATCAATATCGATACTTTGTGTTGTAAGTTCAAATTCAATAGCTTTTAGTGCTTCATTTTTTATATACTTTCTATCCTTAGGTCCCTTAATATAATAGGCTTTTCCTAAATAGTGTTGAAAAAGACGCCCCGTTCTTCCAACAAGATTATAAAAATCAAAAGCATCAAATTTATTACCAGAGCCTCTTGCAGGTTTTGTAATAATTATATTTTCAGCAGTTGTATTTACTCCTTCTAATAAAGTAGCCGTACATAACATTCGATTATATATTTTATTATCTGGATCATTAAACAAATCTAATTGCAACATACGAATTCCCAAAGGTAATTGTCCATGATGAACTAAATAGCCTCTCTCCATAGCCTTCAAGACGGACCACTCTTCATGTATCTCTTTAG
>ERZ809146.851-NODE-851-length-14748-cov-8.816579_pt1 | contig 14748 bp, 5 predicted proteins | sample MGYA00520794_ERZ809146 | MGnify/ENA primary metagenome ERZ809146 (study PRJEB31570, sample SAMEA3212995) | Homo sapiens | biome: human-gut; feature: human gut; material: fecal | place: Sweden | collected 2011 ... | reverse complement strand
TCATAAGTCTCCTTAAATAGCTGGCTATTCGCGTCGACTTATTCCTTGCATTGAATAAAAATTCAAGAATGAAATCCGATAACGATTTAATCAGCGCTTCCCTAGTGCACCTGCAAATTCAGAATCAGACGAATAGTCCACTTCCCGTCCCGATCCCATATATCCATCCTTAAAGAATTTATAAGCCCAGGGATATTTATCTGCATTAACTTCTACACCTAAATTCAGCAGGAACGCAGGAATACCTCCGGTATCTTCTCCGCCACTATATTTTTCATTATTGCTAGATTTGCTCAATTTTTCTTGCACGATTTCCCGAATTTTATTCTCATCATTCCACTTAGCCCCCATCTGAGCAATATATTCACCTATCTTCTTATCGTTGGAGATGCTTCCCACAATCATGCCTAATCCGGCTGCAATCATCTGTGCTTCGTCGGGATGGTTTGCTGCCCAGCCTTTTGGCATGTGGTTATGCAGGTATCCCATGGCATATTCCTGCACACCACCGGAAAGGATGCCAGCAAGGGCACTGCTTCCAGCCGCTTTGCTTGTCATGGCGCCAAGAAGGCCATGGAGAGCGGTCTTTTCTATGGAACCTTCCCCCCAGCCGTTTCTTGCAGCCAGTTCGTGAATGGCTTCATTGCCTACGATGCTCATTTCTTCTACCAGCTGTTTCCGCTCTTCTGCCTTTGTCTTGTCAAAGATGGTTTTCAGCTTGTTCAGGCTGTCCCTGGTATTTCTATCCAGTCCGGTGACATCCCGTTTCTGGTTCTTTGTATCGGTAATAACGATTTTCCCCGGTGCCATGGCTGCCCTGGTAGTAGAGTCAGCTTTTCCTTTAGTCGCTGCTGACGGTACACCTAAAAGACCTCTTTCATTGAGAGGAATGCGGTTTCCATCGAAGGTTCCGATGACTTTATCGCTTTCGTTATGGGTATTCATACCCGGTTCTTTATCGTACTAGGCGTTTTAAGATACCTCCAAAATCTCCTCTTCAAGTTTCAATTTGTTTCTTCAATCGCATCAGCTTGTCCTTTTTATAATCGTCATATGACCAATTTGTTGTATCGGAGCCAAAGTTTACTGGAAAATTTCTAACAGATTTTGTCACACTATTATATAATCCATACCTATTCACTTCCAAATTCTCTATACCGCCAATCCAAGTTTTTAAAGAGAAATTGTTATCTAAAATAGTAGCACCCCCACTTCCTATAGGCAAACGCTGTGCCAAAAGAATATTTCCCTGATTTCCGTATAAATGTATAGGGTAATCTTGCACCTCAATCGTTTCGCCGCTAAGCAATGAAAGCGCCTTGGATTTATTACTTCCGCTATTAATTAAAATTTGTTTTTCCTCTTGATTAAACCATCCTTCTAAAATATCCCTATATGGCAATGCTTGTACTAATTCATTCTTATATCCATCACTAAACATCAGCTTTTTCTCGCCTTGATTTTCAGCAGTATATAGAATTCCTTCGTGATAACTCAGCAAGGATGATTCTCTGCTTTTATCCGTAATAATGATCTTAGCTGATGTTAAATTCATTGGTAAAAGAAAAACCTGATTGTTATATGAAAAGAAGATTTGATTATTTTGGATTAAAAAACGACAATACGGAATTAAATACTCGTCACACAAAATCGGCTGTCCCAAAAGAACAAAATCATTTTTATAAAAACGACCAATCCGAATTGTATTTTCTGTCTCCCTATCTATGCCCCAAAAATACAAAACATCCTTATATATATATATACCTTGTACAATAATATTTGTTTTATTCGATAAAATATCCTTCCGGATTTTAATATAATCTTTGAAATCATTAGGATTCAGAAATATCCAATATTTCTCGTCCGTAGCATCATCACTCATAGAGGTGATAATAGTACCAGGCAATAACTTATTTCTACTACTATTATATTTTATCTGATAATAAATATGCGTTCCATAAATGCATATAAATATTCCCAAAACTATGCTAATTATTCTCTTCATCAGTATATGCCTTTCCTACAATTCTACTAATTACCAAGCCATCTCCATTGTATAGCTGATAATCTATCTCTAGAATTTTTTTTACTTCCCACGGCGATACCGCTTGCTGAAGTGCAGTCAGCGTAAGTGCAGTCTGGAAAGAAAGGTTTCCCTCAATAACTCCCTCTTTAATAGATTTCATTGTTGTACTAACACAATTATTGCCCACCAGTTTGTAATCGCTCATCCCATCAACCGAACGATAAATATAGTTAATCAATCGTCCCCCACCTAGCTTGATACTTTCTTCTTCACGCAAGGATCGTCTTATATAATTAGCATTTAAAAATTGATTATTATATGAGTTCCTAACCCCTTCTGCCGATACAATAACAGGATTAAGTATATAAACTATTTTATCTGAATACTCCGGATTGAAATTATTATCAATTACATACGTTCCTGTACCTACCGGTGTCTGACCTCTACCACTAATCGAGCCATGATTACCCCCATATCTTCCATAATTTCCCTCCTCAAAACTACCATCCTTATTTCCAATTGTCAAAGATGTATGTCCTAACCCTCTAGTCTCTACACCAATTGCAACACTATCTGGCGTAGTATCTTCATGCCCCTCTCCAATATGATTCCACTTTGTCGCCTCAAGGAAAATACCAGCCATACCGGAAATAGAAGCATCAGACACTTTGCCAATCACGGCTCCCAGACCTGCGCTGAGCCATTCTACCGTATCCGGATGGTTTCTGACCCATTCCGGAGATTTTGCGCGGTTCAGGTATCCCATCACATATTCATGGATACTTCCGGACAGGGCGCCTGCCAGAGTCTCTCCTGTTCCCATGTCTCCCATGAGGGCGCCAAAGGCTCCATGGAGAAGGACTTTTTCTGCAGAGCCGTCTTTCCATCCCCTGCTTTCTGCATAGGCATGAATAGCCTGGTTGCCGTATTTCTCCATCATGCCCAGAAGTTCCTGTTTTTCTTCTACTTTGGATTTATCAAAGATTTCCTTCAGCCGGTTCAGGCTGTTTTCTGTATCCCGATTCAGCGTAGAAATGTCCTGCCCCTGGTTCTTCTTGTCCGTAATAACGATAGTCCCTTTCGCAATGGCCGCTTTGGTACTGCTATCCGCCTTATCCTTCACGGTGGGGCTCATCTGAGGCGTAAGGCCGCGGGCGTTGAGGGGCGTGGTGCTGTCTTTGGGATTATAGGAGATGCCCATGCCTCCTGCTTTGTAGTCCGCTTTGTTCTCCACATCTTCCCAGCTTAAAGTACCGGTGCGGAGGGTATTCTTTTCCGCATCGCCTTTGCTGTCTATAACGGCGCCTTTGAGGTGGGTATTATCCTTGACGGAAATATCAAAGCCTTCATCTCCGGCGTAGATTCCACTCTGGCTGGAAGCGCTTTCATAATGGCTCTGTACATTTTCTTTGGAAAGGCCTCCGGACAGGCCGCTCTTTCCGTGGCTAAAGTCGTAGGAAAGAGTAATACCGGCAGAGTGGGATTCTTCGTGATAACTCTTTTCATCCTGCACTGTCTCAAGAGAGAGGCTGCCGCCTACTCCCCCTTTCACTCTGTCCCCTTCCAGCTTTCCACCTTTTACGACAGTATCTTTACCACTGACAAAATTCAGTGTATTTTCTGCTTTAATCCGGCTATCTTCATAGGTGCGTGACGTTTCTTCTTCTTTTCCCTTACCGCTGCTGTATCCTCCGCGGATTCCCTGTATTCCTTCCACGCCAAGAGACACTCCTATATTTCCACTGGTGGAGTGGGTGTTCTGTTTTTCTTCCGTGCTGTTTTCACCAGCAGTAATCAAAATATGTCGTCCTGCTTCCAGGTTCACGTCCTTTCCTTCTATCCGGCTTCCGGAAACGGAGATATCTTGATCCGCTCTCACACTGACAGTATTTTCACCATGAATCATACTCCCCTTTATCACATGGGCAGTGCTTTCTATCTCACTTTTACTTTTACTGCTCCCCAGGGCTATATCCAGGGCAAAGGAATTTTTCTTACCCAGGCGGCTGTTTTCTATCCGGTCGGCTCTATCCCAGTCTCGTGCCTTTTCCCACATATTTGCACTTTCTGATGCATTATGTCGAAGGCTTTCTACTACATATCCAGCATCCTTCTCCTCTCGGATTAACTGTCCTGCAGTCTGACCTGCCTGAAGAGCATAAAGTCCTTTAAGGCGGGCATCTTCTACTTCTCCTGCCCGCACCAGCGGTGCTGCAATGGAATGAACCGTCTCTACAGTTCTGCCTCCCAGGGATACGCTGAGCCCGCTTCTCTTGTACTCATGTTCTTCTTTATTGGTGTATTCATTGTCTTTACTGGTGATAGTCACGTTCTTTCCGCTAACCGCCAGGTCCTTACCGGCTGAAACGCGGGAGGCTTCTATATCTGCATCTTTCCCTGCGCTGATACGAACGCTTCCTTCCACGCTGCCTATGGTGCTTCCTACCTGTTCTACGGCTTCACTGTCGTAGCGGTCTTTTCTCTTTTCGCTGCCCATAGTAAAGCCCAGGCCGCCTCCGGAGAGGAGACCCCTCTTTTTGACGGATTCCCGGTAGATGCTGCCGCTTCTTTCTTCAGCACTGTCGGCCTTGAAGTTTCTTCCGGCCAAGAGGGTGGTATCCTTACTGCTGATGACGGCGCTTCCTGTAATGGTCATATCTCTTCCGCTTTCCATACGGGTTTCATTCCCGGAGATAAGGCTTCCTCTCACGGTGTCTGTCTCCCCTGCTTCATAGAGGTCTTTGGTCTTGGAAGAGAGGAGACCGGATACGTGGGAGTGGTATTCGTGGATGATTTCGTGATGTTCCTTTTCATCCATCATAGAGATATCTTCACCGGCAGTCAAGGAGATTTTTCCCTTTTCGGAAGTAATGCCGCTGCCTTTCAGGGAAATGTCCTCCCCTGCTTTAAGGCGCACTTCTCCTGCAGAGGAAATCAGGGTGCCTTTCACTGCTTCATCTTCTGTTTTGAGACGCTGGTAGTAGGAGCCCTTTCTTTTTCCTACGGAAGCATCTTCTGCATAAAGGTCCTTTTCTGCGGTGAGGCGGATGTCTTTCCCTGCTGTCATGTCTGCTTTGTCATCCGCTTTAATGAATGCGCCGGAAAGGGTGATGGTATTTCCTGCGATGAGGGAGAAATTTTTAGCAGAAACTTCCGCTTCGGTATACTTTCTTTCATGGATGGCTGCCGCCGAATCGCTGAAGGTGACGGCTACGTGCTTTTCCCGGGACAGGGCTTCCATGGAAATATCTTTCCCTGCTTCCATGGCAAGGGTTTCTCCTGCCGTAAGGCTGCCGCCCCTGTTTTGGATGGAGTCTTTGGCAGAAAGGGTCATGTCCTTTCCTGCTTCCATGCGGGCTGTATTTCCCAGGGAAGACTGGTAGAGCCCACGGCTTCTGTCTTCTCTCTTTGCCGTTTCATTGGTTATGTTTCCCGCTTCCAGGGAGAGGCTGTCTCTGGCGGAAATGGTGCCGCTTCGGTTCACGATATCTCCGTCTGCTTTCATATGAATCCGGTTTCCTGTGATGGCGCCTTCTCTGTTTTCAATGGTATGTGCTGCAAGGGAAAGGGTATGTCCGCCATGCAGGGTGCCCAGGTTTTTCAGGGTCTTTCCGGAGTAGATTTCCACATCGCTTCCGGTGATGACGGCGCCTTTGGGGGTTATGTCCTTTTCCGAAAGGCGGGCCAGGTAGATTTTCGGGACCAGTACATCTTCCCCGTTCACCTTTTCCTTCACCAGCCAGAGGATGTCACTGGTCAGAGCGGCGGTCTGTTCTTTGGAAAGTTCCACACCTATAGAAAGATGGAGTGTCTCCGCCTGGGTTACGCCGTTATCCATTAATTTTTTGAAAGTTTCCATGCTGCTTCCGGTGCCGGAGAGGTAGGGATTTCCCGTAAGGGCAAGGAGCTGTTCCTGTACGAGCCGCTGTTCTATCCATCCGTCACCCAGCTTTTTAGATACCTTTTCGGGATCTGCTTTGACCCGTTCCAGCAGGTAGTCACTGGAGAGGAAATTCCTGTAGCTTGCATAGCGGGGATCTGTTTCGTAAAGATACCGGGCGCTGGGATCCCGGGTAAGGGTATAGAGGCGGCTTTCTTTTTCCAGGAAGGAAAGGGCTTCATTGTTATAGGCGGGATTGTTTTCAGACGCACTTTTCCCATCCAGTGGGTTTTCTTTCTTGAAGTCCGCTTTCTTGTCCCTGCTTTCGTATACCTTCCCATCCGCTTCCAGGGTGCGGTTCTGCACACTGCCATGGAGGCTTTGGATGGTGGTCTTTCCGTTCCCGCTCATGACGGAGAGCCGCTTTGTATCATCACCGGTTTCGTCATGGACTTCGTGGTTTTCATAGGGAAGGACGGTCTTTCCATAGACCATGTGGCAGTGAAGGTGCATCCTTGTATGTTTCTTGTATTTCCAGTAATGGTTGTCATGGCCCAGGTCGTCATAGTGGATGGTACCCTGATAGCCGGTGTTCTCTATATCTCTGCCTGCAGTCACAGAAAGATTTCCTGCAGCCGCCATGGTGCTGTAGTCGTTATGGATTTCATTTCCTGCCTGGATAGTAAGACTGCCTTCTGCCATCATGCGGCTGTCATTGGTTTCTTCTTCAATAACACCGGTGTGGATGGTGCGCTTGAATTCCCGGCGGGCATCATAGTAGTTCTTTTCCTGGAGGTGGGGAATGCGGTAGGCTATATCCTCATAGGTCACTTGCCAGCCTGTTTTCATTGTTTCTTTATCGTTGATAAGGTCCCCCGCTTCCACCATCATGTCTTTCCCGCTTTCTATGGTGCTGGAGCGGTTATGGAAGATGTGGCGGGCCGTAAGGTGCATGCTGTCTCCGGAGGAGAGCAGGGAGCCTTCTTTATAGCCGCTGCCGTTCCGGTTGTACAGGTTTTCCGCTTCTATGGCCAGGCCTTTCCCTGCAGCCAGAAGGCCATCCTCATTGGTCATATTTCCTTCTTCGGAGAGGCTGAGGTTTCCGGTAACATAGACGCCGCCCAGGCTTTGGTTGATAAAATCACGGCCCGTAAGAGTCATGTCTCCGCCCACACCCAGATAGGCGCTGTCTTCATTGGTGAATGCATCCGCCCGGGCCTTAAGGTCTCCCTGTACGTCCATGCTGCTGTGGCTGTTTGTGAAATTCCCTGCAGTAATAGAGCTGTTCCTGCCTGCATGGAGAAGGCTGCTGTTTTTATTTTCCAGTGTATCTGCTTTGATAGTCACATCTTTGTTTCCATAGAGGCTGGCACCGTCATTGCTGAAGGATACCGCCCGGATATCCACCTTCTGTTCCCCATGGAGAAGCCCGCTGTCACTGTTCTTGAGGGTTTCGGTATCCAACGTGAAATTTCCACCGGCTGTCATAGACGCATGACGATTATCCAGAGAGGTAGCATGAATATCCATGTCTCCGGCAGATGAAAGGAGGGCATTTTCGTCCTGTGAAAGGGAAGAGGCCGTGAGGGAAAGGTTCTTTCCTGCTTTCAGGGCGGACTGGTGCTGGGTGAGGCTTTCTGCCAGGGAAATATGCATATTTCCTTTAGCTTCCAGTATGCCTTTTTCTTTATTTTCCAAATTTTTGGCTGACAGGGTGACATCTTCTTCTGCCCCTGTCTTTCCTGTATTGGTGATGGTATCTTCCGCGGTCAGTTTGATGTTCTTTCCATAAAGCTCGCTTCTGTCATTATGAATAGAGCGGCCATAGAGGGAAAGGTTCTCTGCTTCCCTGCCGTTCAGTCCGTCTCCCATAAGGCGGATATCTCCCATGCCATGGCCGAAGCGGATATATCCATTTTCCATAGAGGAAATGGGAGCTGCCGCAAGGGTCACATCTTTTACGTGAAGGAATCCGGTGCCATTGACGGAGATTCCGTTGGGGTTGGCAATCACCAGGGAAGCGGGACTACCTGCCACTTCTATATATCCCATAAGGCAGCTTTCTGTATGGCCGGTGACTTCATTCAGAATCAGGCGGGCTCCTTTTCCGTAGATTTTCATGTTCCTGTCAATATAGCCGCCCAGGTCTGTTTTGGTATAGTGGGAGGCGTTGTTCAGGATAAGGCCCCTCTGTTTCACGTTAAAGTCATGGTAGAGGTTGCGGGAAACACCATTTCCATCAGCTTCTGCAATCTGTACCAGGTCCACGCCATTGGCGGCATGGTCAATGATAGGTTTATATTTCCCTGGAGCTGTCTCATCAGCGGTGAGCGGCAGGTCACGGTCTTCCGCTTTATCTGCTTTCACCGTATCTGCTGTATCCGGCATGGAGGGCAGGGATGGAGTTTTCAGGTCTTCTGCTTTTCTAGGCGTTTCCGGATCCGGCTTCTCTTCCGGTCTCACCGGATTTCTTTCCACAAGAACCAGGCTTTTCTCGTCTTTTGCCTTCAGGTTGTCCCTGCTTCCGGTAATCCTTTCTCCTGTAAGGCTGATGGTGCCTTTATCTGCGGAGAGGGCACCGGACAGGTGGATGATGCCGCCCGCTTCTCCGGTCATGTTGTTTCCTGCTTCCAGACCGCCGCCCAGTTCGGCATTGTCACGAACCGCAAGGGAAATGTTGTCTGATGCGGACAAGGTGCCCCTGTTTTCCAGGGAGCCTCCCTTTATGGCAAGGGATGCGCTGTCGGTCTTAAACTGACCGCTTCCCTCTGTTTCTTCGTAGCTTTCTCCGGCGCTGATACGGCCTGTATTGGTAATGGCACCGGCAGCGGAGAGATGGATGTCTTTCCGGGCCATCATGTCCATACTGCTGTCAATGCTTCCTTTGGCAGAGGTGATGGAAATGGTGCCGTCAGAAGTAATGGACGTGGTGTCTGTGTCCCCGTCCTCGCCTGCTATGTCATGGGATTTCAGTTCGATTTTCCCTTCGCTGGTAAGTACCAGGTCTTTGGAGGCATGAATGGTGCCGCCCACATTGACGCCCATACCGGCAGCGGTGCCTACCAGGTAGATGCTTCCGGCATACATGCCGCCCAGGGCGCCTATGTCCAGAGAGAGTCCTTTTTCATCATTCTCTTTGACGGCCTCCATGGTGCCTGTGTCATAATGCACCCTGCCCTGGCCGACAGTCACATGGATGTCATCTTTAGCAAAGAGGGCGCTGTTAATGGCTGCCGCCCTGCTGTAGATATCCAGTTTATCCGCCCTGCCGTAAAGAATCCCGCCTTTGTCGTCATAAACCGGTGTATTTCCTTTGCCCTCCACGAAAATGGTTCCGGTCAAGTCAAAGCCGGAGAGTGTACCATTTTCTACGACCGGCCTGCCTGCGGCCAGGGTGGCTCTTCCCACGTTAATGAAACCGAAGCCGTTTCCTGTAATGCCATTGGGGTTGGCAATGATAAGGTCCGCCCTGCTGCCTGCAATTTCCATCATGCCCTGAAGGCGGGTACTGTCTTTACCCAGGGTCTCTACCAGGATGGTCCGGGCAGCATTTCCGGAAAAGTTCCGGTTGGAAGAAATGGCACCGGCCAGCTTTGTCACAGCCGCTTCCTGCCGGGCATTGTTATTGAATACGATTCCTTTTTCATCCACATTAAAGGTGTCAAAGCGGTTGCGGGAAAGGCCTTTGTCATTGGGGCCCTCGATTTCCACAACGGCGGCGCCGGTGGAGGCGGTGGAGAGGGCGACGCCGCCCCGGGGAGTGATGGCCGCAGCAAAGGTGGTCACTATGCCGGAGAGGTAAAAAGAGATGGCCAGGGACAGGGATATCCATCATTTTCCTGTCTTGATTCTTCTATAGGTGCTGTTTTTATTTCTCATCATCGCCACTCTCCCCCATCCTTTCTCGACTGCAGACCAGATGGTTTTACTTTTTAATTTCTATCATTTCAAATTTCCGCTGAAATAAGGAAACAGCAGGTCCTCTTTGCCGTTTGAAAGCCTCCCGGCTTTTCTATAGGCCATCCGATAAACCCGTCATACCGGAAGGGCCCTTTTTCCCCCCTAAAACCTAAAGCGCAGCCGGTCAGCTCTTTCCCCAGGAGGTATTCCGTAGAGGGACCGTAAACCCTTCCATAGTCCCAGGCACCGTAGATTTCCTGCCCGCTCTTTCCCAGGGGAAGGGCCAGCTCATTTCTCATGACCACGCCGCTTTCCGCCGCCAGGGTATTTTCACCGTCAAATCCCCGAACGCTATATCTTCCTCCAATAGAAAGGAATTCACTGCCATACACCGGCTGGTTGGCTTTCTGGAAATAGAGGTCCATGGTATAGCGCAGGCGGTAATTTTCTGTCACCGGAACCGGCGTCGTGATATGCAGGGACCCCAGGTACATGTTGTAGCGGGTCGTGGCTTCTCCGGCCATGCCGTCCGTAGGACCAGGATCTGCCATCCACGGTACGCCGCGCCTGTAGGTAAGTTCCCCTTCCACCAGACTTTCTTTGATATATCTCTTATGGCGAATCCCCAGTTCCAACGCCGTGGTCTTCTGCCGCTGCACTCCGATTTCTGTACCGTCGATATAGCTGTGCCTTGTCTTGTGGAGGATGCCTGCCAGAAGGTCTGTTTTACTGTATGCCTTTCTCTGCAGAAGGTGGGACCAGGTCAGACGGGTTCTTTCCAGCTTCCCGCTGGAAATGAATGGAACCACGCTGTAGTCCACGGTCTGCCGGTAATCGTCATGTCCATAGGACAGGGGCATTCTGTCTTTTCCCAAAGGAATGTCATAGAAAAGATTCACCCCATGGGTTCCTTTCCTGTCACTGCCGGGCTCTGCATCTCCGTTCCAGCTGAAGTAGAAAAGGTCATTCAGTGACAGAGGATTGGAAATCCGAAGGCCATAGGTCTGCTGCAGTTTTCCCGTCTCTTTCATGCCGCTGTTGTCCATGGTCATGAAAAGGGATACCGGTCTTTCCCGCTGAAGCTCAATAAGAAGTACGCTGTCCCCTTCCTTCTCTCCCGGCTCAATGCGGATATGGGCCTTTTGTCCCGGTACATGATTGAAATTATCCAGCGTCTGCTCTAGGCCCCGGATGTTCAAGAGAGAGCCTTTATGGACAGCCGCCGCATTCCGCCAGGTGCCCCAGGTATCCGGGGAAAAGCGGATATCTGAAACAATGCCGGGAAGGAGTGTGAAATAAAAGGTCCCTTTGGACAAATCCTGGGATTCGATGTAAACCCGGCTGGTCACATAACCCCTGTCCATGATTTCCTTATTGATGGCCGTTTCAAGAGCCTGGATACCCTTTCGACCTATGCGTCTTCCTTCAAACCCGGAAAGGAATGTATCCACCCATCTGAACCGGTGCGAAAAAGAAGAGGGCTTCAAATACAGGTGCTTTAACAGGAATCCTCCATCCTCTTCGGGCAAAGAAAAAGCTTCCAGAGATGCAGAGGAAGAATCCGTCCGCGTCATAGTGTCACGCAAACGGTATTGATTTTCTTCTTCCCTGCGTCTGGAAGCAATGTCCTGACTTTTCTGTGTAATAATATCTTCCTGCCGGCTGATAGCGCCCTCCGGCCCTGCCGCCTGGGCAGAGCCCATAAGCAGCCAGCATACAAGCGCTGCCACACCTGAAACAAACCATGGTCTTCCGTTCATCATGTAATCCCCCGATTCATTATGAACCACCCTCAGCCTGTTATGTATCGAATTAACCTCTCTCTAAGTTATTTCTTAAACAGAATATATACCATTCTTTCTAAATTTGCAAGATGGTAAAAACAGAGCAGAAATTATAATCCAGATCCATATCTCCAAATGTTATTGTCCATTCTACATGTTAATAAGTACTGCCAGCCGAAGAAAGTACAGTCTGCCTGTATCCTTTGATATGCCGCGTTTTTTCATATCTGGGATTCTTATTGTTCTTTATCCATTGAAACGCATTATTATATTTTAATTAGAATCTACTATCATTAGCGGCAAGCGAATTTCTTCATTTGTAACCACTCAAATCATATCCAATTTCTCAATTTGCTGATGATACTTTCTATCCGCTCTCCCTCATGACTATATCCATAGGAACAGCACCGGCCAGAGGTGTGCAGGTTAATGGATTTCTCCCCTGTCACGTATGCATTTCCATATAAAAAGGCTTCACAGATTTCTGTGAGGCCTTTTATGGTGCTGATTTTCATGGTGCAGAGCCCGGGGCAGCGGGCTGCAGGATCGTTATTTATGAGAGACTGCCTGGGAAGAGTCAGGATGAATATGGCAGCAGTGGAAAAGAGCAGGAAACCGATTTGGTTTCCTGCTTTTTTTATTTGCCCTGCCACACAGGGTCGTCTTTGATTTTCTTCTTTCTTTCGAAGGTGGTGGCGTTATCCATGTTGATGGCGTAGTCCTTCGAGGAGAAGTCGTATTTGGACTGGTAGAAATTGGTCTTTGCCTGCCAGATGCCGGTGACGGTGTCGAAGGCCAGGTCGTTGGTGAAGACCTGCTGCTCATGGGATTTCAGAGTGGGCATGAGTTCCGGATGGGCGGCCTGGTAGTCCGGCGATAGGTAGACGAAGAAGGGAATGTGCACCATGTCGTAGTAGAAGGGGGAGGTGGTGTGGTAGTGCTTCATATTTTCGCCATGGTCGGAGAAGTAAATCATGGATTTGAGATTCAGGTTCGCTTTGGCGTATTCGAATATTTCTTTCATCACCTGGTCGTCATAGGCGATGGTGAGGTCGTAGTCGTGGTAGGGATCTTCTTTGGAAATGCCCAGTTTGTCCCGCAGGTTCACAGGCACCCGGGCAATGTAGGTGTAGTGGCTGCCGTCGATGTTGATGAAGATGATCCGCTTTTTGGCAGGCGGCAGTTTCTTCAGCACTTCCAGGGTGTAGCCGTCATAGTTCTTTTCCCAGTAGGAGTCGTCGCAGCGTTCTGCAATCATGGTGACGCCGGCGCTGGACATGGAGCTCCGGTTATGGAAGGAAATCCAGTCGGTGCGGTAGCCGGCGGCTTTGGCCACGTCCACCATGCTCACCACGTCTTCAAAGGACATATCGCTGTACTGGTTGGCGCTGGTCATGGCGTAGGACAGGGAGAAAAGGGTATTGGGGAAGTTGGAGTAGGCCTTGTATCCCAGGGCGAAGTCCTTTGATTTCGCCATTTCTGAAAGCCAGGGGGTGGTATTTTCCGGATAGTCCGGCGTGAAGGCCTTCATGTGGTCCCTGTTGGCGCTTTCGCCGATAATGACGATGTGGGTGCCTTCATCAATGCCGTTTTCCGGATTCGGCGCAAGGAAGGTCATGGTTTTCACATTTTTGTCCAGGTTGTCATTGAGCTTCTGCAGGAGCTGGAATTCGCTGCCCGAGGAGTTCAGGGCTTTGAAGATGGTGGCAGGAAATACGTGGGTAATCTGCCGGTAGAATCCGCCGAAGAAGAGGACGGAAATCACAAGAAGGCCGACAGGGAAGGATTTCCCGCTGCCTCTAAAGATATTTCCTTCAAAACTGCGAGCTCTTTTCATCATGGAGCGGGACAGGACGACGGCGCAGGAAATGACGATGCCAAGGGCAATGACCGCCATTGCCAGGTGCATGGGGGAACCCATGGTGCGGAGGAAGTCCTTGATTTCCTTCAGATGGGTGGAGCGCACCGCCATCATGGCAAACATGTCCATTTCACCGCCGAAGAGCACGTAGTAGCCGATGTAGATGAAGGGGATGAGTACCATGAAGAAGGTGTAAAGCCCTGCGATGACTGTCCAGAGAGAGGAAAAACGCTTCGCCCTGGCAGTCCAGGCGGTGTACACATAGGGAAGGGCCATGAGAAGGGCGCCCAGTACGTAGTAGTCGCCCAGATGTTTTTTCTCCGGCAGGGAGGCAAAGCCGTAGGCCCAGGTAAAGGTGCCCATCCAGAGAAGGGGCAGAATCACCGCCCAGGGAAGGAGGGCCTTCAGATATTTCCTGTTCATCACGGTAAAAAGGCCGAAGGATACGATCAGGAAGACCAGAAGCGCCGCCCCCAGCCGAGGCTGTACGTAGCTGTGGATGTCGGGGAAGTCCCCGCCCAAATGGAGCAGCGCCATAATCACCAGAGACGTGGATACCACCCAGGAAAGGGCGGATAAAATCACTTGTTTCACCATGCACCTCGCGTAAAAATTCATAAGAAAAATATCAAATTTCTATAAATTATACCACAGATAGGGCGGATATACATGAAATAATTGACCGGCAGTCTAAGGAAGCGCTGATTAAATCGTTATCGGATTTCATTCTTGAATTTTTATTCAATGCAAGGAATAAGTCGACGCGAATAGCCCGCTATTTAAGGAAACCTATGAGGTCGATTGGATAAAAATTCATATGAAATTCGATTCTGCGAATGAATCCGTGCTTCCTTAGGGATGAGATGATAGACTTCAAACATTATTCCGTCGTTCTTTGGGAGGGATAACGTCCCAGCTCCCATTGAGCCACATCAGCGCGGGAGATTTCCCGGTTCTGCGTATCAATAGAAAAGATAACATATACACCCATAGCGGCAGGCTGCTCCGCTCGAAATGACGACAGCAGCGGGCAGCCTGTCGTCATGGCCGTGGAATTCTTGTCCAGGTTCTTTAAGGAATCCCATGACGAAGCAGTGCATTAAAATTCTTATGAAATCGGACTCTGCGAATGAATCCGTGCTTTCCTAAGGATGAGATGATAGACTTCAGACATTATTCCGTCGTTCTTTGGGAATGATAACGTCTCCCATTGAGCCACATCAGCGCGGGAGATTTCTCGGCTCTGCGTATCAATAGAAAAGATAACATATACACCCATAGCGGCAGGCTGCTCCGC
>ERZ809146.839-NODE-839-length-14855-cov-3.693041_pt1 | contig 14855 bp, 8 predicted proteins | sample MGYA00520794_ERZ809146 | MGnify/ENA primary metagenome ERZ809146 (study PRJEB31570, sample SAMEA3212995) | Homo sapiens | biome: human-gut; feature: human gut; material: fecal | place: Sweden | collected 2011 ... | reverse complement strand
CTCCTCTTCAAAAGTATACTCTGCATAAGGGTCTCCTTCCCATGTCGTACTGGTTTCTGTTTGCACCGTATCCCACTTTACAACACTCTCATCCGTATCTTTTAATTCTGCTGCATGAGTTTTCAACGGTACAATAATACCGATAAATAATATCAGCAACGGAATCATCCATCGTTTTTGTTTCATAAATTAATCCTCCTTGTTTTTTATATTTATAACAATAGTATATCATAAAAATGTTTTTTGTTATTTTTCTGTATAAACCGTTTTTATTTTATCATAACAGGCATTAAGAAACTAGCATTTGCAGACCGAATAATAAAAAACAACGAGAAAAATCTTCCACAGAAAAATCGAGAGATTTCAAATTCTGACATACTATATATAAGAAAGTTAGTGCGAATCAGAAGCAACGCAAGAATCCCGGGATATTCGCACTGCGAAGATAAAGAATATTGTTCTTACTTTTCTAAAAAAATAGAAATGGTAAAGATTGCAATACCTAATTTTTGCATAAACTTTTTAAATAAAACAGTAAAATCGCTATCAATTTTACGCGATTTCGCTGTCGCATCCTTCGTGGGTGCGTGGATTAAAATAGTTCCATCGCATGTGCTTTTGTTGGTAGGATAATGTCGCATCCTCCGCGGATGCGTGGATTAAAATGTGAAAGGAAATGGTAGTATGATGTTGCTCGCCGTAACTCTTTAAAAGTTGATAAAGTCGCACCCTTTATGGTGCGTGGATTAAAATGGATTGGAAATAGGCGGATTTTATGATTTTACTCGCATCCTTCGTAGATATGTGAAGCTACTACACTTTACCGAAAATTTTACCGAAGTGTAGTAGCTTCCTAATAACCCCGCAATATAGTTATGTTACAAAAAACTTATACAGAAAAACCAGTCAATCTGAAATTCTGACATACTATATATAGAAGATGATATTCTTTGATGAAGCAGCGAGATGGTTATTTATGCTATTTTGCTGCCGCACTTATATAGAGTGCGTGGATTAAAATGTATTACATAAGTACCGCCAGACAGAATCTGCGTCGCATCCCTCATGGATGCGTGGATTAAAATCTTAAAAAATCAGGGCATGACGTTCAATGCCATAGTCGCATCCTTTGGGGTGCGTGGATTAAAATATGAAAGGAGCAAACAGATGATTAATCCATGCGGTCGTACCCTTCGTGGGTGCGTGGATTAAAAAGGCAGTAATCATTAGGTTTCTGTCTACCGCACCTTGTATTGGTGCATAGATTAAAATGTATCCGATGTACAAGAAGTTTATGATGTTATATTGTTGCTTCCCCATAGGTGCATACTCAAAAAAAATAGCGTGTGAAGAAATATCGCTCACACGCATTAAGTAACAAGTAAGAATGTGAAAAAGTTCCACAGAAAAATCGAGGGATTTCAAATTCTGACATACTATATATAAGAAAGTTAGTGCGAATCGGAAGCAACGCAAGAATCCCGGGAGATTCGCACTGCGAAGATAAAGGATATTGTTCTTACTTTTCTAAAAAAAATAGAAATGGTAAAGATTGCAATACCTAATTTTTGCATAAACTTTCTAAATAAAACAGTAAAATTGCTATCAATTTTATGTGATTTCGCTGTCGCACCCTTCGTGGGTGCGTGGATTAAAATAGAAAAAGTCGGAAGAAAAAATTACAGATAGTTGTCGCATCCTCCGCGGATGCGTGGATTAAAATGGACCCATCTGACTTCAGGATTGGACAAGAAAAAAAGTCGCACCCTTTATGGTGCGTGGATTAAAACGATATGATATATATACGCAAAATGAATTATGCGTGTAGTCGCACCCCACGGGTGCGTGGATTAAAACTCATTAATAATCCTCTTTTCTTCTCTTTTTGTAGTCGCACCCCCACGGGTGCGTGGATTTTAATTATGAACTATATATAGTATTCATCCAAAATTTTAATTACAAAAAAGGTTCATATCTTTTCCTGACATGAGCCTTTTTTGAAGCTGCATCCAACTGCCAATGTAAGAGCTGTTGCGATATCCCATATCTTTTTTCTCATGACTTATCTTCCTTTCTTTTGTTTCTTAATAGATTGTCCTATTATTAGGATGAAAGAAAAAAGTGTATCCTATTTTTTCTGTATAGATATTTTTATCATAGCACATTTTTAAAGAATTTTTATAAGAAAAATGGAATCGGATTCGGATTTTTGAGAAAAAAAGACCCATACCGAGTGGTATGAGTCTAAATATTAATGTCCCCACGGAAAAAATTTTAATAAAAATGATGGAATATCATTTAAACTAAAGCACCATGATATCAATATAAATAAAGCAAAAATCAGTAATATTATGTTCATAAACTTGGCGCTGAATGGGAAATTTTGTCTGCTGTCATTTATAACAAATATAAATTTTAATAATATAATAATTGTATTAAACAAAACGAAAGCTAATAGGTCAGTTACAATTAATAATCGGAAAATACTCGCTTTGGCAATATTATTTAAAACAGATGTTGAAAATGTCATTCCGCCCACAAAAGCCAGAATGATCGAAGCAAATATTCCAAGAATTGACACATATTCTTTCTCAACACCTTGTATCGTTTTTTCCAAATCCAATTTTGCATCATCAATCCCACTATTAAACATATCTTGTATATTTTCTACCTGATAAGTAACTAATTGAGCATGATCATATATTTTAACCGCAATCTTACGAATGTCATTGTATCTAGGATCTTGTTTTCGCAATACATACATTAATAATTCTTCAGCATTAGATACAAAATTTCCCCTTGCTACTTCATCCATTTGAAAAATGATATGACTAATCTCCGAATAAAGCAATCTATCCAATTTGTCTGGAGCATTGATATATTTTTGCAGGCTCTTTATTGTTTTTTCCGGCAAATATTGTTTGGTGTCTAAAGATAAACCTTTGCAAAAACGATTAATCTCTCTTTTGGTCCTCCTATACTCAACGGATGAATTTAATCGGTGTTCAGGAACGTCATGTTTTCCTACCAAGAATTCATATTCTTTAGCATTCATATTCTTTTTCTTTTTCTTCCTTAAAATAGTTTTTTATTGCTTCTGTAGTAATTTCGCTATTACGTCCTTTGGCAAAAGCCTCAATCCAAGGACGCTGTTTGTGCGTAATCGCCACTAAATCTGTTGCTGCGTAGTCTGCAAACCGATCCACTATCTCCCGTATGATGAATTTATCCTGCCCAGCGATAATATCTTCATAATATACTCTATGAGAATCCCAGATATTATTTTCATCAATTTTAAAATAATAATCTGATGTTGGAATATCCATCGCCCCATATTGTTTATATTCTCTATATACTTCTGGCACAACAGGACCAAAACTCCACGCTTCTATTTTCTCGTAGAAACATGGTGGATAATCATTTGCCAAAAAGTAGGCTTGAATAAAATATAACAATTTTTGTAACTTTAAATTTGATACTCCATAATCTTTATTGTTACTATAGACGATAATATAATGACTAACATCTCGCGCTTCATATGTATAATGTTCTGTTTTTCTTTTCCTTCGTAGCATGGATATCCTTCCTTTTAAAATGTTTATCATCCTATTTATATCTTTTATTATACCATTTTTAGTCAACCACATATATAGTAATCCCCCTTAATCATTAACTATATATAGTATATGGATTACAAGAAAAGACCCATATCTTTTCCTGATATGAGCCTTTTAAATCCATTTCCCTATAAATATTATTTCGCAGGTTTTTTCTTCCGTTTCGTAAAATCAGGGATTCATATATCTTTCGGCAATATGTAGTACTTTTTGTCGCGGATTCCAATCAGAATAATTAATTAAATTACCAAAATAATACGAATCTACTTTGATGGAAAAGCGATCCATTGCAACAGATAAGAGAGTATCTGTTACCTTATCATCCGGACGTAGGATGGAAAAGTCCAGCCACTCGTTAAGGTTATCATTTTTGTCTACTACATATCTATAATTTGTGGCGGTGAGCAGGCAGCCTTTGTTATCCGCCACATAAATATGCTTTTTGATCTTACTATTCTTTAAAACAAATCCCTGCTGAAGGAGATGTTTATATAAAGTAGAATTTTTCCGAATTATCATATGATACAATGGAAAGCCATGGAAACTATAGATTAAATACCATGGAATATTATAAACAGTTGCATCAATATAATTATATGCTCTCATCCGTAAAGTGTCGCCATCTGTAGCCACCATTTTTCGCCTATTTCTGGAAACTCTCCCATCTTTTCAAGCAATCTCAGACATATAAGCAGTTCTTTAGAACCAACTAAGAAAACATTCTCTCCTTGTTGCATCTGAAAATAATACTGATCTCTTTCGGGTATAAATCCACCTTCAGATTTAAAGGTTTCATCATCTTGTATCGCAGTTCCTGTAAGCATGGCTATTTTATCTTTAAAAAAAGTCATTATTTCTCATCCTTTCTATAAAAACAGGCTCACATCCTTACAAATGTGAACCTGTTCCTGAATCTGCTTCTTAGCAGATATTATTTGGCTGGTTTCCAAGTGCATCGCCGTTTAAAGTTACACCATATTGCTGTAATAATGAAATTAATGTATTTTTCCGTGTCGAAGTTAATTAAATTTTCTCATTTTTCATCTTCCGGAACGTCAACATATGTCTCAAGTCTTGGATAAACTTCACTCATTTTCCACCACCATTCCTGTGGCAGTTCCGGTACCTCCCCCTGTTCTTCTGCAAATTTGAGGCATTCTAAAATATCCCCTAGCCCTATTGTAAATTCATTCGTTTCGTTTTTTAATAGGAAGAAAAGATATTCCTCTCTGTTAACATCCATATCTTTAACTACATCTCCCGTAGGTACTGCCATTTTTTCCATTACATATCCTTCCTTTCTTTATTGATTGTAATGTTGTTTTAATCCACAGCCGGTATCCTTTATGCAGAGCTGAATGCCGGTATTTCTTCCGGCAGGAATTAACTTCATGTCAGTGGGGGATACCGTTTCTCCGCCCACCACTGACGTTACACGAATTTTACAATTCATCCCACAGCCTAAAGAGGCAGGGGAATTCTTGTTTTTTTTATAAAGTCTGTCTTCCTTTCTTATATAGTATGACAGAAATCTCACTTATTCGATTTTTCTATAGAAATATTTTTTTATCTAACCTCTTTGGAAAGTCGGACAGATTTTATAAAAAGATTTTTTGTTAAGAAAGGCGGCAAAATACCGCCTTTCCCATCAATCATACCTTTTATTTTTCCTCATTTTCAGTCTTGGGACTCTTTTTCTTCTTGATTTCGTAAATTCCGACACCAATAAGCAATCCCATCGCAATCACAATCGGTACATAAGTCTGCCAGTTGTCAAATGCTCCTGTCATTGGTACTCCCGGTATTGCATGGTCTGTCACTTTATAAACCAAATCGTAAAAATCATAGGTATCATCTGCTTCGTTGTACTTTCCTTTAGAAAGGTCCGCTTTCTGTGCTTTCGCTTCCGCTGCTGTCAACGTCTTAGGGATAGTGATACTGATAGAATCTTTTAATAACGAATATCCCGGTAACGTCTTTGTTTCCTTCAGGATGTAGGTCGCACGATGGAGTTTATCAAACAGGACCTCTCCGTTCTCATCCGTTTCTTTTTCGGCAACTTTATCTCCTTTGTTATCATACAGTGCAAAGGTAACACCTTTTAATGGCTTTTCTTTTTCATCATTACTGTATTTAATAACTTTGATGCTGCCTTTGTAGGTGATATTGTAAAATCCTACTGTACCGGTACTGTAAATCTCACCATCTTTATCCTTACCGATAACAACAACCGCACTCTTCTTATCATCACCTATTGTTACGTTATCCCCAGAGGTATCAATCTTATCCAGCTCATACATGCCTTCTGTGCCGGACTCCGTAACGGTGTAGCTACCAAGCTCAACATTTTCAAAGACAGCCTCTTTGCGGATCTTGTCTCCGTCTTTATGGTTTTCCTGCTTAAACTTCTGCAGGTCTTCCTCGGTAAACTCTACGGTCTTTGTAAGGTCTACATCCTCACCTTTCCAGTTCTTACCTTTTACATGGAAGGTAAACTTCGGATTGCCATGAGAGAAATATACATCGTCCGGATCAAGGTCTTTGTAAACTTTAATGCTGCCCCGTGTGTATACCTTATTGGTGATGATCGTTGTCGGTAATCCATCCATCGTTGCTTCCTCGTAAGATGGCATGTATCCAACCTGGCTGGCATTTTTATCCGTCACTGTCCAATTCTTTGAGATTTCCTTCCAAGTGTACTCATATGGATTACCATCTGGGTCATTTACCGGTACGTCAGAAATGTATTTCTGCCAGTCGTTTTCATCGCTCAACGTATACTTGTACTTCTCGCCCATGCTCTCGCCATTGCGATATAATTGGACTTCAACGCTTTCTGCTCGTAAATCTGCTTCATTATCATTGTCATCCCAGTCTTTTACAACCATGATACCGTTTTGTAATGTATTAGTTACAGTAGTCAGGTATGCATCTTCATCAGCTGCATAAGATATCGTATATCCCGTATTCGGGTCATCAGTGATCACATCGGTAAGCTGCTCTTTCCATGTATACTTATACTTGGCACCTGTTTGGTCATTATAAGCTTTCAATACCATAGATGAATTTAATGGATCGGATGTATTTCGAGAATCATAATGCCACTCATTATCTTCACTTAATGTTACAGGCTTTCCATATGCAACATCATCCCGGTATAACTGTACCTTAATCTCTGATGGCCGTTTCTTCTCTGCATCATCCTGATCGTTCCATACCTTCTTGATGATAGCGTATGTTTCATTCTCCCCTACATTATCCAGCTTGTACACATACCTTCCATTCATTTTGGTAAGTACCGCATTTTTGGTTTGGTCGTGATTGTAGCCATCTACATAGGACTCCGTAACAGTATAACGGTCTTTAAACTCTGCATCACTCATGCCCTTAATTGTAGACTGATTGAGTACATCAGATGTCGCTGACCAGTTATTTTCTGCTGTTAAAGTAAGTGTTTCCATCGGAGGAGCATTTTTACCTAATGTGCTATCATAAATAGATACTGTCACCTTATCCGGGCGTTTGCCTGCGGCATTACCGTGGTCATCCCAGATCTTCATGAATCCTAATCCGCCCGGTGTATTTTCCATCTTGCCGCTGTCCATGATGTAATGGGTGCTGTCGTTGTCCCCATCGGCTGCCATCTCGTCTCCTGCCCAGGTATGCAGAATCTCGCAGTGAACCTTGTCATCACCAAGACTGCCTTTGAAGTAATAACATTTATCTGGATCTGTGATCTTATATCCTGCCGGAGCGGAGATTTCTTTTACATAATACATATTCTCTCCGCGGTTCTTTATGTAGGCATCACTTGGCAGGTTGCTAAATTCTACGGCATGGGAATCTTCTGCTTCATCACTTTCCATAGACTGGATCAATTGGTCTTTTTCAAAAAGAACATTGCCGTCTACATCGAGAATGTCATTTGCCGCATACAACCCGATCAATGCCCCGCTAATCGGCTGTTTTGTCTCGGAATCGATCTTTAACAGGTCGATGGTGAGGGACTGTCTCGTTTCTTCTACAGCTGTTGTCACGATCGGATGTTCATCGATCTCGATCGTTCCGTCATAATCTTCCGGCCCGTCTACCTGAATGTTGGCGGTAACTGTTCTTGCGATGGAATAATACTTGCTCGTTGGCTTAAAGGTAATGGTTACTTTCTTATCGGATTTACTCCATGGTCCGGTCTTGTTAAAGCTTTCGATATCATCTTTTGTTACCTGCACCTCATCGTCAATACCCTCTGGAGCTAATCCATCAGAACGGATATAGTGGACTTCAAATGTGAAATCATCCGCAGTAAACTGTTCATTGGTATTGGCTGTTTCTGTACCATCTTCGTTTGTGATCTTTTCATCGGCAACACAGAATGTATTGAGCGGTTTTGCAACGATAGATACCGGGATCATCTTCACTTCCTCGGCATCTCCTATTTTTTTGATACCTGCGGAATAGATCGTCTGTACACCGGAACAGTTGTAATACATACGGTCTGCATATAATAAGGCAGCAAAATTGAAGCTGCTCACATCAAGACTGGTAAGGCTCGTACAGCCATTGAACATATCCTGTGCATTTCTCATCTGTGATGTGTTGATGTTATCAAAATTAATCTGTGTTAACTGGTCGCAGCCCATGAACATGCCATTAGACATCGCATTGAAGTTGATGACTGCATCGGTAACACCAGAGGAAATATAATAATTTCCATTTCCATCGCTCCACAGCCATACATCTTTTGCCGGAGTCTTTCCATCGTCTTTGCTGACAGAAACATCTACCGCATCTGCAGGCTGTTTTTCCCATGTAAAAGTGATGGTCTTTGCATTTTTGATAAGAGGATTTAACTTCTCGCCCGTTGTTAAGATATGGTTTACACCTAATGTACGGAAAGTCTCCCCATCGATACCATTTCCATCTTCGGTGATTGTCTCATCGGTAACGGTTGTCTTCTGTGGAGATTTATCCCATGTCAGGGTCACGTCATATTCTTTCGTGTCTAAAGTAAAGCCATAAGGAGCTTCGGTCTCTTTAAAGTAATATTTGCCTAACCAAAATTCTTTGTCAGAGGACATGGTCGCTACTTTTCTATCATGGGTAAACTGGAATGTTCCATTCTTATCACTTGTTGCAGTGCTGATTTCTTGATTAGCTGCCCAAATGAGATTTCCAGCATCGTCCGTGATATCTTCTCTCGCATACAGGGTATACTTTGTGCCTTCTATGCCTCGTTTTTCATAGAGGAAGTTTCCATTAGCATCTTTGCCAGTGAGGTATTCTCCCTGTTTTTCCCCTTTGATCTCACCGTAGATCGGAGTATCTGGATAAGTAAGCGTTGCAGAACGGTTTCCATCCTTATCTGCTTTTGCCTTTTCATCATTTAAGATAACTTTTACGCCTTTTCCTTTGTTTAAGAAGCCAAGCGGGGCTGTCTTCTCAATAAGGTAATACTCACCAAATGGTAACTGGCAGGAAGCATAACCGTCATTGTTTGTATAAAGGCTCCGTACTACCTGTGCGCCTGCTTTCGGCTCGCCTGTTTCGGTATTTACATCAGAAAGTTTGTATAACTCGAACAGGGCCTGTCCTAATGGATGGTTCGTCTCTGCGGAGACTTTTGTTACTTTTAAGTTTACCCAGGATTCTTCGTTCAGGTATTCATACTCGACAGTTTCCTGTGTGTCTTCGGTGATATTGATCGTCTGGTCATCAATAAACTTAAATCCGTCTGCGCCTTTGGTCTGCTTTAAGATATAACTTCCTATTGGAAGATCAGGGCTTGTAGCTGTACCGTCTGTTCCTGTAACAAGGGTACATACTGGTTTAGCATCTTCACCAAGGTCAGATGCATCATAAAGAGCAAATTCGGCTGCGCCCTCCGGCATTGTTACTTCTTTACCATCAACTACACCAGTACGTTTTTTCTTTGTGACTTTGATCCGTCTATGGATCTTTTCATCGACACCGCTGAACGCATACTTTGTTTCTGGTGCACCGGTATCATCGGTGCCAGCTGTATTTTCCATATCGCCAGACCATACTGGAACAAGGGCTTTATAACTTACATCCCCTCCAGTCTGAATGACAACAAATCCATCTTTGTGGGCTGCTGCTGTCCAGTAGGTCACATCATCGTTAGAGTCATCATTTTCTTCACTCTGTTCCCCTACGGTATCTTTCTTTTCATCCTCCGGTTCTTTTTCCGTATCGTTTCCTTCATAAGAACCATCCGAATCATCATTGACTTCCCCTGTTTCGATCTCATCATCACTGTCTACCGGGGCCTCTACTTCTGGTTCTGCATTACCGTTATCTTTGGCAGCTTCTCCGGCATTCGTATGCATCTGTAATACCACAGAGTCCTGTCCTTTGGCATCGGTATTTAATGTACCGATGATAGCATTTTGCGGAAGGCCAGAAACAAACTGCTGATAGGAAGAAAGTGTCTTTAACTTTGCTAATTCCTCTTTTAATGCTTTCACAGTTGTTAAGCCCTTTGCTTTCATAAGGGTCGCTACATCAAGCACCTGGAATGTCGCATCCTGCTCGGCTACAGCATCGGCATTATCGTCTTTTTTCTGTTTCATAACAGAAACTTTTGCCCTACTCTCCTTTATGTCATCGGCAGTAAAGGAATACATCTTGTTAACCTGTTCGCCATGTTTGATGGTCTCCTCTTTCATAGCATCATCCGAACTGAACACTGGGTCTGCAATACTGTATCCGTCCTGTCCTTCGGTCTGTAAGACAATAAATTCTCCCACATTTTCATCTAAAGGAAGATAACCATTTCCACTCTCATCGGTAGTGACCGTGCCAAGAATCTTGGATTCTTCCAGAGAAGAAACATATTCTTTGCGGAGATTTAAGGTGACAAGTTTCATAAGGTCTGACTTTTCAATATCCTTTGCATCGATCACTGTAAAGATAGCCCCGGATTCTGCGGTTTTCTCGTCAGGTTTGTCTGGGTTTTCTACAAGGTTTTTCTTGATAGATAATCCATTTCCTTTGCTGTAGTCCGTTCTTGTGATAGATACGGTCGCTGTCTCACTGTCTCCCTCATAGACTTTTCCATCGGAATCTACCCGAATGGTGATGTCATCGGTATAGGAGTAATCTTCGTCACCGCCTGTCTGGTGGATGTTATACGTTCCTGCCGGAAGGATAGATAGATCTACAATACCAGCTTCATTCGTAGTAACGGTCATTGGGAAAGCAGGCTGTGTCTCGCCAGTATCCCCCTTTGTTTCTCCGGAGGCACCGACAGTTGTTCCCTCTTCCGGAGCATCTGTTGCCGTTGTCGCTTCAGCCGCTTCATCTTTATTATCAGAAGAAACCTGTGTGATCTCAAACTCTGCTCCTTTTTCTGGTGTCTTTTCTCCTGTTCTTGCATCTAACTTATATTTTAACAAAACACAGGCATTGGTATCTACAAAGCTGAACGCATACTCTCTCTCACTCAATGTACTGTTGATAATGACATCAGCGGCATCAGCAAGGGAATACCGGGAGTCCCCGGCGGTCTGTAACAGGGTGTACGTCTTGTCATATGTCAATTCTTTGTTTTCATTCGTGACGATATAAGTTCCTTCACCGTTTGCATCCGTTGTGATGGTGCCAAGCACTGCCTTGCTGCCAGCTACATACTCCTGACGAGCTTTTTGTGTCGTTAACTTTTCAAGGTCTTTTTTGGTAATCTTACTGGTATCAAGGACGGTAAAGACTGCATTGGCCTCTGGCGTTTCTTTTTCCCCTTTTTCCTTGACATATTTTTTAATCTTTAACTGTACATTGTTCTTGGCATATGAATAGGTTACTTTATTTCCACTTGAGATAGTAACCGTCCAATCTGGCACTTTTACACTATCACCCTCTGTATTTTCCTGTTTGACTAAATAAGAACCAAATGGATAATACTTGGATATGGCTTTTCCGTTTGCATCTGTTGTGATCTTTTCAACAACGGAACCACTTTTATACGTTGTTTCTTTATCATTTTCTTTGATCTTGATATTTTGTTGCGTGATGATGTCAAAAGTAATTCCCTTTTCAGCATTTTTCCCATAACCTTTTGTCTTTTCTACCGCGATCCGTCCAGAGATCTCATCTTCTGGTATATTGATGGTAGAATCAAGCTTTTTTTTCACTTCTTTTTGATGCTGTGATAAGGTAAAGGTCAGTTTTTTAGGATATTTTACAAAACCTTTTGGTGCCACAAGTTCCTTAATATAATATTTGCCCGGATACAATTTTGTCTTAAACTTAAGTTTGCCGTCTTTTCCAGTTTTTCCAGTCTCAATTAAAGTATTTTGTCCAACCACTGTTTCGTTAAGCTTTAAATAAGTAGTATCCGATGTAAGAATCTTATCATTGGCATACAGTCCAAAAACAGCTCCCTCTAAAGAAAGTCCAGAAAATCTTTCATTCTTTGATGTCTTTTTAACTGAGATCTCTGCTGTTGCCTGTGGATCAACAAACTTAAAAGAAACTTTTTTATCATTTGCAGAAGTTTTCACCGTTTTCGTCTTCTGGTCCGCAAGGAAATGTCCGGCTGGAGCATTCGTTTCGGTTACTGTCCATGTATGCTTGCTGTTCTTTGCCTTCTTCTTATTGTTATTGAAATTTTCTTCTGCCTGTGACTGTGCGGCTTTTTTTGCAGCGGCTTTATTTGGATAATGCCCTTTTTTTAACTCTTCTTTTTTCTTAGCAGCACTTAAGACGTTCCAGTTTGTTACATAATAGACTTTTTTCGATTTTCCAACAACAGGAACTTTGATTGTTAATCTTTTTGTATAAATACCGTTTTTAGTCTTTTTTATTCCTTTAAGTGCTTTTCCATCAAATTTTACCTCAAAACAACCTGTATCGATATGTGCCCCTGTAGAAGCATCTATTTTGTCTATCTGTAGATCAAAATCAAGCGACAATTTGTCTTTCTTTTCTTTTTCAACATGCTTTGTCGTCGGTTTTTCTACTGCTTGGTATCCAAACCAGCCCTGCTGTGCGGAAAGATGCGGTGTGTAAATAAGAACGTATCCACTGGCCTGTGTTTTTGCGATACCATCCCATGCCCATTCCGTACCAGTTGCCATATTTGCCTTTTTTCCACCTGCCCAGATATAAGACTGGCAGGCATGTCTTCTTGCAGTTGTCCTGCTGCCGCCAAGAAAATACCAGGTAAGGGCTTTTCTTGCCCATGTATAACCGGTACTCTTTGTTACAGTTACTGTCTGCCCGCTTGCAGCATGAAGCTGGGGATCACGACAAAAAGCCTCGCTTCCTTTATTCGCCCCGCCACCAGCAACACTGAAATGATACCATGGTTTGCCATCTTTTCGTTTGGGAACACCATAAACATGCCCACCATATTTTGAACAATACATCTTTGCACTTCCTGCTGCATTTACCTGCATTGTCATCGTGCAGAAAAGAACAGCGAACATAAATAAGAATGATAACTGTCTGATTTTCTTAAACATACTCTCCTACCTTTCTGTGTAATATCCCGGATCATCCGTTCCACCATCGGGATGGGACATTTTAGAATCTACCTGCAAACTGTTATATCCTGTACCATTAGAACCGGATAGCTGTTCATCGCCTTTGAACATATCGCTATCGGTAATGATACTTGCCATGTTGGAATTGCCTGTAGTACTCTTCCAGATCGCGTAATAAGTCATATCGTCATTTGCTTTGATAGTTGTTCCAGGTTTTTCATAGTTATCTTTATCATTTTTATTCAATGTCCAGCCAACTAAAGTAAAACCATCTCTTGTAACCTCAGAAGATGGAAGAGTGATGCTACTCATTACTTTTACTGTTTTTGCTGCAGCATTGCATGTTCCGCCATTTCCATCGAATTGCACTGTTACATTATAGTTTGCTGCAGTCCATACGGCATACAAGTTTAAGTCATTTGTTTTATTAAAAGGTTTGAATACCGCTTTATCGTTATATTCTTTCCTTCCTCCACTTGAGGTAGCCCAACCTGAGAAAACATAATAATCTCTTTTAAAAGCATTTGCTGGCAAAGTAAAATTAGAATTATAAGTAGCCGTAGAATTAGTCATTGAACCACTGGTTGCTCCATTTCCATGATACTTGATCGTGTATTTATTAGCTGTCCAATGGGCATATAATGTTTTGAGACCATCTTTACAGGCAAAAACACGGGTATATTTTGTTCCGCCAGAGGTTTTATCATACCATCCATCAAAACTGTATCCTGTTTTCGTTGGCGTAGAAAAGCCAGTAAAGTATGTACTATCTTTTGCTGTCATTTTAGCAACAGCACTTCCACCTTGGCTGTCAAAAGATAATGGACGAGCTTCATGATAATGCATGCTGTAAGTTGCAGAAGTATTATAAAAACGAAGATGTTCCCATCTACCATTTGGTTTTTTGTTATCAAAAGTGATGATACCAAAGTTATACAGGCTGACTGTCATTTTAATGGTTTTGGCTTCTGCATTGGAAGCATGGCCATTTACATCTGCAAAATTATTAGCTGTGGACGTTCCATCTGGTACATCAAAAGATTTTCCGTCACCCTGCTGATGTGCAGGTTTTGTGTATCCAACACTAAATGAGATATTTACAAAATTTCCACTGTCTGCTTTTTCTGTCTTATATTCTTTTGATGTAAAAGTAAGTTTATATGGATTATTCTTTGATGTGATTTTTCCTGTTAACTTTACGTGTCTAGCCTGTCCTCTAAATGTAGAAGCAGAAGTACTAGAAGCGCCACCCCAGCTTGCCCGGATTTGAAGTGTAGATGTCCCTGATGGCCCTGTCATATGGATATACATATTATTTGCTGAATTTTTATAATATGTTTTCGATGTTTTTTCCTCGATTCGTTTCAGAGCGTTTGTTCTTTCTGGATGAATTAATACTACAGTAAGAACAGTTACAAAAGCCACTACCGTTGCTCCAATAACTCTTTTATTAGATAATTTCATTTTCTTTCCGGGCGATTTTCCTATTGTCTTTTCTTTTAAAGACTGTAACGCATTTTTAAATTTCAAAATAAATTCCTCCCTTCAAAACAAATAGGTGATACCTGATACATAATCTTTCCTCGCTTTCCTTTTTATTATCTTCGCCATGCCCCATATATGTTTTATCCAGACTACAATTGCCATAAAAATAACGACTGATATGTCGTATTTATGGCGACATGATTTAACCTCTTGTCAGTGGTGGATACCGTTTCTTCCGCCCGCCACTGCC
>ERZ809146.789-NODE-789-length-15358-cov-4.758348_pt1 | contig 15358 bp, 17 predicted proteins | sample MGYA00520794_ERZ809146 | MGnify/ENA primary metagenome ERZ809146 (study PRJEB31570, sample SAMEA3212995) | Homo sapiens | biome: human-gut; feature: human gut; material: fecal | place: Sweden | collected 2011 ... | reverse complement strand
CTTGTCCAGTCCGTCCGCCTGCTCCAAGGCGCGCTTTAGGGCTTCCAGATATTTCTGGTTCACGTCCTGGATGCCGGGGCTGCGCAGATTGTCAACGCGCGACTGATACCGCGCCAAGTCCTGCTGGTATTTAAAAACCGTGGTCACATATTTCGGGGCAGGCAAAATACCCCGGACGATGGCTTCGCCCAGGGACATTTCGGAGGCAACATGGCCATTGAAGAGTTCCTCGACCATATCGCGGTTATTATCAAGGTAACGCACATTGGTGGCGGTCAGGCCCAGCAGTTTTGCATGAGGACAGAGAGCCAACAGCTTTTGCGTGCTCTCGCCCCAAAATTCCGCACCAATTCGATGAAACTCATCCAGTATAATGTAGGTAGGGTTCTGTTCTGCTATCTGGTTAAGTTGCTCCGGCGTACTGCACATCAGCTTGGCATACGTATAAAATCGTACATTTTGAAGCGGAAAGTCCTGGTCTTGCCGCAGTAAGCTCTCCCGCTGTGTCTTGAAGATGTGCTCACTGGGGGAAAGCCAGATAATCACTTCATTTGGATGAGCTTCAATGAGTTTGAACGCGATATAGCTCTTACCCGTGCCTGTGGGGTGAACAATAGCAGCTTTGCCGTACTTGTCCATCATCTCGCACGCGGCCACGTAAGCATTCGCATTATGCTCATACAGATCCAGCGCCATATTGCCCACCTCACTTCCTCGCAAAGTGTCCTCCATTTTTATAATGGAAATCTTACACCATAAAACAGCGAAGGTAGGTGGTTATTGCAACAACTGCCCCTTTGACTGACCATCAATTACTGGAAAATGCGGTTCATCTCATTCTGTTTCCACTCCCAACAGGTATGCACATAGCGCTTTAATGTAATGTCAGAGCTGGCATGCCCCAACAGTTCACTCAACGTTTTTATGTTGCAACCTGCTTGCAGGCATGTCGTTGCAAAAGTATGTCTCAACGCATGAGGATTCACTACCGTAACGCCCGCTCCTTTGAGATAGCAGTGTACACTTTTGCGGTAGCAGCGCGGCTCAACAGGTTTGGATTCATTGCCCGTCAAAAACCAGGCTTTGCAGCTTCCTTTCTGCTGCAACTGCTTCAGCATTCCCAAAATGCCGTGAGGAATCGGGATTTTTCTCTCAGAGCTTCGCGTTTTTGGTGATTGAATGACAACCCTCGTCTGGCCTGTGCCCACATAAATTCGTTTTACTGTCCGTTCAATGGATAAAATGCCATGATCTAAATCAAAGTCAGCCCACTGTAGACCACAGACTTCACCTATGCGCAGTCCCATCTGCATCATGAGCAGCGAACCAAGCTTCCGAGTAGTTGGGGCAAATTCAACATAGCTCTGCAAGCATTGCTGTTCAGATTTGCTGAGCGTAGCAGGCGTAGCCATAGGTGGTTTTGCCATCTTAACATCAATTTCAAGTGACCGCATAAGGTGCACGTGTGCTGCATATCGGCAAATGCGGCGTACAAGCACAAGACATTCGCGCGCCATAGTAGCCCCTAATGGTTTGTGGCTGTTGTCTGTTGGCGTGATAATCTCAAGCAATGACCTTTCTAAGGTATATTCATCCAACTCTTGCACACGATAGTCGCCAAGTACAGGGAGAATGTAATGTTCCAAAGTATACTGATAGTGTGTAATTGTCGACGCTTTGACCCCTAAAGAAATGGAGCCTTCCCAATTATGAGAAAGCTCCTGAAATGTTGGATTCTGTTCCGACAGTGCGCAGGCTCTGACCTCGGCCTTGCGCATTGTCATTTTCTTTTTTACTTCGGTGTAACTGTGTCCGTATACATATCCCCAAATTGCTGTTCGATCAGGCTTGCGGCCCTTGATATATCGACCCTCCCAACGACCATCTTTACGCTTACGAATGTTCTCTCCTCGTCTTGCCATGCGAAACCTCCCCCATACTAAGCCATGATTTAATAACAATTGTCACATATTGGTTGCTTTGCTGACGAAAAAATCTTGTATATCTGGTGAAATTGACAATTTCAAATCCGGGATAATTTAATATTACATGATTTGTTGAAAAATGTCGGCTTATGTGTTATTATACTATAAATGGATTATACATATATAAGCAAAAAGCGAGGTATCCTCCATTATAAAAATGGAGGATACCTCGTTATAATTTTAATTGGCGGTTTTATCGCGGCCTGGCAAAAGACACCGTCAATCTGTCCATCGCCTGCTCATAAGTGCGTTCGCGCTCACAGCGAAATACATTTTTACACTTTCCTTAAAATGCCACGTAAATGCCCGCGGCAGAGTGCTTGTCTGCCAGACCGCCGAAGTATCTTGTCGCAAAGGCCGGCGGTAATGTCGAAGACATATCACGTTTTACAACAATGCTATGATTTCAACAACAATATGCAATCATTAAAGCCAAAACGCAGCTTTTAACTCACTAATTTCATCGTATGGGAAGCACTCTGCGTTGCCACCATGCTGTTCCATAAATTCTACCATTTTTCGCGCTAAAGCTATCCTCTGTTGACTATGCCACTCCCCATCATTTACTTTTCTCGTAGCATTTGCCAAGTCTCTTGCAACTCGCACCTGATCGTATATCTCCAACTGCGAAATCAGCTTACCAACGCCAATGCTGTAATCTGATTCATTTTCATCATCTGGGTAGCCAAGCCTGTTATATAGGCTTTGTAACTGCCGCTTAATGTTATCCTCGTTCAAATCCATTGGGACATAAGTGCGAACATTATCATCTGGGAGAATGCCACCGTCAGATACAGTTTTGCCGGTAAGAGCTTTTTCGGTTTCCTGCTTTGTTTCATAGGGTACTTTTGCCGCCAGCGATAACTCATTGATGTAAAGTACGTTCTCTGGGATCGGATGGGTGTCTAACTTGTGATGCATTGTGGTTTGCCTCTAAGCGCTATTTAGCTTTATTAAGCGTCAAAAACTGATAATTCACAACAAGTTTTTGTTTCTCACTCTGCGTTTACTCCAACCGAGGCTCTTTGCCCAGGCAAGAGTCTCCGCTTTATCATGATATGGATATGGCGAGTTATCGTCTTCATCTGCTATATTATTTTTACGAGCATCCCGATGGACACATCTCAGGAATGCGGCATACCCATGAATATTGCCGACATCATCAAATACATACAAACCATCCTGTGCAATACAGACAGGACGATGCTTGCTGTGAAGCTGCAGCTTTGCTTCTTCCCATTCCTCTGCCGTGAGCCGATCCGATTAGATAAGATCCTCTGCATTGTCACTGGCAGTGATTTGCACATGCCAATCGTCGCCGAAGTCATAGTTGTAATAAAGCATATCTGTAAAAGAGTGAACGTGCGGCTGCACAATGGGACTGTCTAAAACGGCACAGCGCGCAACTTCATCACATAGCTTGTTGTTCATAAATTCAGAAAAATGCATAGGTGTGCCAAGATCAGGCTTTATACCGCTTTTCTGTGGGCGAAGTACTTCACCAATCGGAAGTCTCTCAAGCAAAGAACGCACGGAAGCAGATGTATTAAACCACTGAATCGTATCAAAAGGCAAATCCGCAAATTGATAGGCCTCTTGATAAGTGACTTCTCGGTTGCCATACTTTGTCTTGCGTTCTGTCTTAAGCGGTGCTACCGATTTGAGTTTACGATATTCAGCCTCACTGATTTTCTCCATTGGGCCATGAGAAAATAAACTTCTCATTCAAATGCAAACCTCTTGACAGGTTATTTTCCCATTGATATAATAAATGCGAAATCAGTTTTCCCATTCCAATTATAACGACGCTCTTAGCTCTTGTCAATAACACATTTAGAGCAAACGTTCAGGGAAAACATCATCTAGGGAAAGGAGCACTAGCAATGAACTTCGGGGAAAAACTAAAAGACCTCCGCACGCAGAAGGGGTGGTCTCAGGAGGAGCTTGCGAAACAGATGGGCGTAACCCGCCGTACCATTGGCGGTTATGAGGCCGGCACTACCTATCCCCGCACTCGCGATATGTATGCAAAGCTGGCCGAGCTGCTTGAAACGGACGTCAATTATCTGATGACCGAAAATGAGGAGTTTATGACCGAGGTAGGCTCCTTCTATGGGCGGCGCGGTCAGGCTCAAGCCAGCGAGATTCTCAGCCAGACCCGTGAGCTATTCGCCGGCGGTTCTCTTTCGGAGGAAGATCAGAAGGCGTTTGCCATTGAAATGCAGCGGATCTTTATGGATTCCAAGAAGGTGGCACGTGAAAAGTTCACGCCGAAGAAATACCGGAAAAATGCCGAAGATAACGGCACCTGATCTTCTGCCAGAAAGTTGGTGAAAGAATGACACAACTTCAAACCTTTGACGATACTCAAAAATTGATTCAGAAATATGGTACCCGTGACCCTTTTGAATTGATCGATGCGCTGCCCAACACAAAGCTCTGGCCTGCCAGATCACTCGATGCGGATGGTCTGCGTGGCTTCGCTACGATTGTAAATCGTGTCCGATACATAGCCGTTAATCCTCACCTTCCCTACGAAGAGCAGCGTGTCATTGCCGGTCATGAACTTGGGCATATATTTGAACACTCAAACCACCTGCGGTGTCAGGCCATGCAGGATTTCGACATTTACCAGGCCACCGGCAGACTGGAAAGAGAGGCCAATTTCTTCGCCGCTGATCTGTTACTGGATGATGAGGAAGTGCTGGATCTGATTCACTCCGGCAACACCGACTTTTTCAGCGTTGCCAAAGAGCTCTGCATTCCAGCGCCTTTTTTTGCGTTTAAGATGTACAGCCTGATCCGCCGCGGTGAGCACCTCCAACTACCCGTTGATATCGACAACCGCTTCCTGCAGGCCAAGCACTAAGGATCGGAGGTGACCCACATGGCAATACCCAAACGAATCAAGATCGAGCGTGTCTATGTAAAGGTCGCCTCGGAGTTTGATTCAACCGGCTATATGCAACCAACATCCATCACTTGGGCGGACGGCAGGACCTTTCCTATCGAAACCGTCCGTGACTTCCGGCCGGCAGGAACCGCAGACAACGACTGCAATGGTGACTGTTTCACTGTCCTGATCCAAGGACAGGAGAAGCACCTGTTCTTTGAGCACATCGACCCTCGTTTCACTGGACGGCTTGGCCGCTGGTATGTGGAGCGAACGGCACAATAAGCTCATCCAACGAAAGCGTTTTATCAATGACCATCTTTGAGAAACTGAGTACACTCGCCGAGATTACCGACCAAGATGAAATGATTAAAGCCTGCAAAATCATTCCAGACGAGGAACTTCGTCTGGCTCTGGTGGTTCTTGCTCTGGCCTATAACAAGAACGAGCAAGCTAACCGCGAGATTTTCCATCAGCAAACGCAGGAAATCGATTCTCTTAAGGAAAAAATCAAGGAACTTGAAAAAGCAAGCAAATGACATTGCGAAGTTCACCACAGAAAGGGAGCGACACAGCATGGCGCAGCGCACGTATCTGGCAATAGACCTCAAGTCGTATTATGCCTCGGCAGAATGCGCCACACGGCATCTCGATCCGCTGACCACCAATCTGGTCGTGGCCGATGCCAGCCGCACGGAGAAAACCATCTGCTTGGCTGTGTCCCCATCGCTGAAGTCCTACGGCATTCCCGGTCGAGCTCGACTGTTCGAGGTCGTGCAGCGTGTCAAAGAGGTCAACAACGGTCGTCTGCGGGATGCCATCCGGAACAAGACCGCTGTGTACAAAGATGGTGCTCCCTCTCTTGCGGCTGCGTCCTATGATGCGACTGCCCTCGCCGCCGATTCCTCTCTTGAAGTATCCTATCTGGTGGCACCACCCCGGATGGCGTACTATGAGAAGATCTCACGGCAGATTTACGGCATCTATCTCAAATACATTGCCCCGGAGGACATCGTGGTGTATTCCATCGATGAGGTGTTCATCGATGCCACGGCATACCTTACGCATTATAAAATGTCTGCCCACGACCTCGCCATGACCATGATCCGGGAGGTACTGTACACCACCGGCATCACCGCCACCGCCGGGATCGGCACCAATCTATACCTGGCAAAGCTAGCAATGGACATCACCGCCAAGCACGCCGCGCCGGACAAGGACGGTGTCCGCATCGCAGAGCTTGACGAAGAATCCTTCCGGTATCTGCTCTGGGATCATAAGCCTCTCACGGACTTCTGGCAGACTGGTCCCGGCACCGTCCGCAGACTGGAAAAGCATGGCATCCATACGATGGGTGAGCTGGCAAGAGCCAGCATTCACTTTCCTGAGATACTTTACAAGGAGTTCGGCATAGACGCTGAGATTCTCATCGACCACGCCTGGGGGCTGGAACCCTGCGGGATGAAGGAAATCAACGCCTATCGCCCGGAAAACAACAGCCTGTCCGAAGGTCAGGTTCTCTCCTGCCCTTATCCTTATGACAAGGCTCGAATCATCGTCCAGGAGATGACCGACAGTCTGGTATTCCAGCTTACGGACAAGGGACTGGTCACGGACAGCCTGACACTGGACATCGGCTATGACCGGGAGAACTGCGACAAGGGCATCTATCACGGTCCTGTCCACATCGATCACTACGGTCGCACTGTCCCGAAGGGTGCCCACGGCAGTACACGGCTGGATAACCCGACTAATCTCAGCAGCCAACTGATGGCCGCTACCACAGAACTGTTCGACCGCATTGCCAACAGAAATCTGACTGTGCGGAGAATAACAATCGCAGCAAACCGTGTGGTCAAGGATCAGGGCATCTTGCAAGTGGATCTTTTCACCGACACCAGCAAACTGGAACGGGAGAAATCGCTACAGGCGACCATGATCGGTATCAAGAAGAAGTTCGGAAAAAACGCTGTTCTGAAGGGCACCAACTATCTGGAAGGAGCCACTATGCGAGAACGGAACGGTCAGATTGGCGGCCACAAGGCCAAATAATGCAACAAGGAGGATTCTATGGCAGACTTCAGGAATACCAAAGAAGGACGAAACGTCGCACAGAAGTATGCAGACATCCTCCATCTCAGCCGCCCAGAGCCACCCGTAAAGTATCCCCGGATGGCACTCTCAAACCGGGCAAAGATATTCAGCCCCTTTGCTGCGCTGCGCGGCTTCGATGATGAAATTTCCAGCGAGGGAGCCAGCAAGCTGCTGGTGAAGAAGGCGGAACTCTCTGATGAGGAGAAGAACGCTCTCTCCGACAAGCTCCTGCAGGTCAAAAAAGGCATGAAGGTCGTCGTGCGATACTTTGTGAAGGCCGCAGAAAGTACCGGCAAGTACATAAGTCTGACCGGCACAGTTGTTATGATCGACCCAGTTTATCGAGAGCTGAAAGTCATGAAGGACAGTGATAGAAAAGCTGTGGGCATTGAGAAAGAGCTTCCGGTCATCATTCCCTTCGATGCCATTGCCGATCTTGCCGGTGAGGGCATCACTAGTATTGAGAACTACCTTGGGATTGAAAAATATCTTGATGACATATAAATTCCTACATGACAAAGGAAGTGCAAAACGCCGTGAACTACTATTTCTGCGATGTCTGCCATTACTGCTTTGAGGCAGAGTCGCTGCCTGACCGTTGCCCAGACTGCGGCAAAGTTAAATTTCAAGAGAGAGCCGCTGTCCGGCCGGCTACGGAGAACGAGATTCAAGACCTGATCCGGGCAAGAGCTGAAGATGAAGAATGATGCCTCGACTGCCTTCTGTGATTCACACAGACGGCAATTTTATTTTCGTCACAAACTATAATCCAGCAACTTATCTCTTCCGCTTCATCTTCTCCTTGACCTTGTCCGGCACATCGATCAGGCCGAATCGATAAAACATCCCATAGATGTAGGACACACCTCGGATGTCTCCCAGCGCCTTTGGTCTTTCTACGACCGTTCCGATTTCTCCAATGTTCTGATACGCCAGCATAACCGAACTCCATGCAAGGCTTTTGCTGCTCTCCCTGCGGTCGATCCACAGTTCTTTGGTAAACTCGTCTCCTCTCCCCTTCTTCAACTTATATGTAAATGGCAAGCCAGACAATGTCTTGAACTTGTACCCTCGGAAAGCGACCACGCACTTCCAAAGATTCTCCTCACACGGATTCTTCTTCAAAGCTGTGACTGCTCGGTAATGTCGCTGACGCTCCGCGCCGGTGCTGATATTCTCTGCATCAGCATTCTCCGGGAAGTACACGCCTTTCTCATACGGCAGATAAGAGGTCACGGAGGGGCGGGACAACTGTAGGGCAGACATCGTGGATGTGACGGCAGTGGAGTAGTCCTGTGTTTCTCTGAAGGTATTGAATGTCTGTTGGACAAGTTTTGCTGTGTCCGACTCGTAGACCCCGGCTGTGATAAGTAACTTCCGAACCTTGATGGGGTTGATGGACAACGCATCCGCAATTACCTGCAGGGTCATTTCATCCTTATAGAGTATTACTGCTGCGTCCATCTGCTCTTTCAGATTCTTCCCGGCATCATACTCCGGCTTCAGCTTCTTCCGACCGCCGCCAGGCTTTCTGGCTTTATACGCTCTTTTCTCTCCCATAATTATTCGTGCAGTTCCAGCGGCAGGCCATCCGGATCGTGGAAGAAGGTCATCTTTTTGCCAGTATAACCATCCACACGGATCGGCTCACATTCAATTCCAGCCTCTGCAAGCTCATTCATTGTCTGTTCCACGTTATCAACGCAGAACGCAAGATGGCGTAGACCACAGGCTTCCGGACGATTCACACGCTTCGGTGGATTCTCTTCAGCGAAAATTTCCAGCTCCGTGTGTTTATTTACGCGAAGATCCAGCTTCCAATCCTTACGCTCTGGGCGGTAGTTCTCTCTGATGACAGAGAATCCCAGCTTGTTCACATAAAAATCCTTGGCGGCTTCATAGTCAGATACAATAATTGCAATATGATGTATTTTTGATAAGTTCATTTTGCTCACACTCCATCTTTTATTTCCGTCACAAACTATATATCGTGCTCAAAAATACGCCGTGTGAACTTCTGGAATTCACAGTCCACACGGCATATTACTTTATTTCAGCTTTTCGAGAATCTCATCTGCCGTCATACCGGATGCCAGCAGCTTTTTCAGCACAGCTTCGGCCTCGACCTTCTTGGCAGCTTCGGCAGCCTTCGCTTCTGCGGCTGACTTCTTGGCCTCCAGCTTTGCAATTTCTTTCTCAGTCTGCATGATCTCCGCCTTCTGCGGCTTTAGACTTTCACGCAGAGACTTGATGTCGGTCTTCATCTCTTCGATGTGGGCGACAGTCTTGGAAAGGCCCTCTTCAAGCATTGCCTTGTCTTTCTGCAGCTTTGCGATCTGAGCATCGAAGTCGGTAGATGCGGTAACACGGTTCTTGCTGCCTTTGGTTCTGGGCATAGGATGATACCTCCATTTTATGCTTATTTCTCTGCAAGATTTTTTAAAGAATGCTGCCCGCAATTCGGACATACACCTACAACGCTGTATCCATAGGGAGTAATCTCAAAAGAACTAATATGTTGCGAATTCCAATCTTTCATGTGTCCAATTACTATTTCGTTTTTTTCAGGTCTTCGAGCTATCCATGAATATGTTTGTCCACACTTTTCGCAGATGTGTTTTCCCTTTAGCTCTATCATATAGTATTCCTATCTCAGCACAATGGCCATATATTATCAAAATGGTGGGGCCCAGAGGAATTACCCTCAAGGTGCAACCTGTTTATTAACGCCCACTTCTTTCTTGAATGTTGCTTCATGCGGTCGTCCGGCTACGAACCCCATACGCACCTGTAGATGTCCCCATCTGAGCCAACACATAAGTCACAATTCCAGCTTTCATTAGCGCGCCTCCGTCAACTTCAATGCTTTTCACAAATCCGAATCCTTTTAGCGTGACCTTCATGCAACTCATCCAAGTCCAAAGTAAAGCAATAAGCAGCAATATTCTTTCTTTGCGCCTTAGCCACAGCACCCATGCTGTGTTGCCTGCCGCCCACCACGTAGAGGTGTGCAAAGTATCGAGCGGCAAAGCTGTGAGAAAACTCCCCACAGCTCAAATATATACTATCCTGTAGTCTTTTTCAAGGATAACGAAGAAAATCAGACATATATACTTCCTTATGTTCTATTTTTCACGCTCATTTTTCTGCTCAGCCACGCCCATGCTGTCAGCACACCGATCCAACCGCCCATCGTATTACCGAACACATCATCGAACTCTGCGATGCCAAGTCCCGTAATATACTGGGTCGTTTCGATTGCCACAGACATCACGAAGGGAATCAGCAACGCCCACTTCTTTTGAAACCATCTATACAGCCCCGTTCCAAGCGGAATGAAGAGCCAGATGTTATTGATAACCCCCACCCTCACGGATTGCTCTTTCAAGAACTTCCCAGCATAGGAAAAGAGGACAAAGTTCGTTCTTGCATCCCCTGACTCACGGAACATCAGTGTTTCATAGAGGATGAAAGCCACATAAACAATCGTCAGTACTACGCTTAAACTCTTCGGAAGAACAATCATCAGTAAGCAGACCACACACCCGAAGACAACTACCATGCATGGGAAGCCATTCAGAAAGTTGTCCACACACAGCATAATGTTGCCGTTTCTATCAAGCAGAAGGTTCACCTTGCCACTGCGTTTGATGCCGTACTGCCCTTTAGACAATGCCCTTGGATTGCCATTCGCATCAAAATACATATCCGTATCTGCTGTTCCATCTCTATGATAGGTACGTTTGAGGATAGTATAGCCTGCATTGGTTGGGGTGGGTTTGCCATCTGCACCAAGATAGGTGATCTGACCGATGTATCCTTGCTCGTTGCGTTGGTATAACTCGCCATACTGACCAAGCAAAGACCTCGCTGGGTTCCCTTCTGTGTCAAAATACTGCTCCCCGACAATGGTACCATCCATATCACGCTGATATGTCTTAATCGCATATCCAGATGAACTGCTCACCGCATGACCATCTTTATCGAAAAAGGTCAAACTAGTGTTCTGGCCTTCAGTATTAAACTCACGATGAGTCCCATAGTATCCACCGGAGCACTGTACCTGCTGTCCGTTCAAATTGTAGTAGAAATCATCGGAAGCCCTGCCACCAACCTGCGTTCTTACAATAATAGAATATCCGTCACTGAGTATTATCGGATTACCTTCGGCATCAAGATATGTGATTACCGTACTCGTTTCATCGTATTCATACGATAATCCGTAATAATCCCCATACCTTGCCACAGGGTCTCCGTTTGCATCAAGATAACGTTCTTCTACAACTCGGCCGTTATCATCACGCATTCTACACACGGTCGCATAGCCTATATCAATAGCTTCTGTGATCACTCCATCAGGATTCACATAGCTTGTGCTGGTCACGCTTCCATCTACGGTTTCTCCGACACTCAACTCCGAGGCAGTGTATCCTGCATCGTGATCAACATCCGCATCAGGCAGCAACGCCAAGATAGAAAGAAGAACCACAAATACAATCAGCAGGATTCCACATCCTCGTTTCAGGTTTGCACTCAAACTCCGTAGCCTCTGCTCTTAATGGTCTCCACGACCTGAGACACATATTTCTGGCAGGTGTCGTGGTCAGGAGCTTCCACCATCACACGCACAACAGGCTCCGTACCAGATTCACGGACAAGGATACGGCCAGTGTCACCCAGTGCCTCGGCCACAGCCTTGACTGCTGCCTGTACTGCTTCATCATCCTGTGCAGCTTTCTTGTCGGTCACACGGACATTCTCCAGAACCTGCGGGTAGATCTTCAGGGGCTCAGCCAGCTTACTCATAGGCATCTTCTTCGCCAGCATGACTTCCATCATCTTCAGGCTAGTCAGGATACCATCACCAGTGCTGGCGTACTTGGAGAAGATGATATGACCACTCTGCTCGCCACCAATACGGCAGCCGTTCTTAGCCATATACTCGTAAACATACTTGTCGCCCACAGCGGTCTTAGCGTAACCAATGCCCTTCTCATCAAAAGCCTTGTACAGACCAAAGTTGGACATGACCGTGGTAACGACGGTATTGGTCAGCAGCTTGCCACGCTCCTTCATGTAGCAGCCGTAGATGTACAGAATATGGTCGCCAGTGATGACATTGCCCTTTTCATCCACACACAGGCAACGGTCAGCATCGCCGTCATAGGCAAAACCGATGTCCAGGCCCTTTTCAACCACGAACTTCTGCAAACCCTCAATGTGGGTAGAACCAGCATTGTTGTTGATGTTCAGACCGTTGGGCTGTGCATTGATGACGTAGGTGTCTGCGCCCAGCGCATCAAATACAGACTTAGCAATGTTCCAACTAGAGCCGTTGGCGCAGTCCAGACCAACCTTGACACCCTTGAAGGAGTAGATACCGAGGCTGATCAGGTAGCCCATATAACGGTTGCGGCCAGACACATAGTCCACCGTGCAACCAATGTGTTCCCGGTGAGCGAAAGGCAGCTCCGGCCAGTCCTTCTCGAACACATGGAGCTTTCCGTCAATGTAATCCTCGACTAACAGCAAGATCTCCTCCGGCATCTTCTCGCCGTAGCAGTCAATCAGCTTGATACCGTTGTCATAATAGGGGTTGTGGCTGGCAGAGATCATAATGCCGCAATCAAAATCATCCACGCGGGCGATGTAGGCCACGGACGGCGTAGTCGTGACATGCAGCAGGTATGCATCTGCGCCGGAAGCGGTCAGACCAGCCACCAGACTATACTCGAACATATAAGAGCTACGGCGGGTGTCTTTGCCGATTACAATGCGTGCAGGCTCGTTGTTGCCGTTGCGTTCACGCAGGGCATTATAGTACCAGCCTAAGAAGCGGCCTACCTTATAGGCATGATCTGCCGTTAATGTAATTCCAGCTTCGCCACGGAAGCCATCAGTCCCAAAATACTTTCCCATTATAGTTTTTCCTCATACAAAGAGTGAATTAACGAATACATGCTTTAGCCGAGAGGAAATCTCGTTGCCTGCTGCTCACCACGGAGAGGTAGCATATTTGAGCAGCACAGCCATGTGGCGGAGCACATGGCTGCAATAAGTATTAGTCTCTGCGGAACAGGTCGCGGGTGTAGACCTTGTCCTGCACATCATCCAAGCAGTTATCATAGCGGTTGGCAATGATGGCTTGGCTGCGTTTTTTGAATTCTTCAAGGTCATTCACGACTTCACTGCCAAAGAATGTACTGCCATTCTCCAGAGTCGGCTCATAGATAATGACCGTTGCACCCTTTGCCTTGATGCGTTTCATGACGCCCTGAATGGAGGACTGGCGGAAGTTATCAGAGTTCGACTTCATCGTCAAGCGGTATACGCCAATCACGCAGGGCTTTTCCTGAGATTTATCGTACTCGTTATCTTCACCATAACCATAATAGCCTGCCATCTGCAGAACGCGATCAGCTATGAAGTCTTTGCGGGTGCGGTTGGATTCCACGATAGCTTCAATCAGGTTTTCAGGCACATCAGCGTAGTTGGCCAGAAGCTGCTTGGTGTCCTTGGGCAGGCAGTAACCACCATAGCCGAAGCTTGGGTTGTTGTACTGATCACCAATGCGAGGATCAAGGCATACGCCCTTGATGATTTGCTGGGTGTTCAATCCCTTCATTTCCGCATAAGTATCAAGCTCGTTGAAGTAAGACACACGCAATGCCAGATAGGTGTTGGCGAATAACTTGACAGCCTCCGCCTCGGTGAATCCCATGATAAGGGTGTCAATATCTTCCTTGATGGCGCCTTCCTGCAGCAGACCAGCAAAGGTATTGGCTGCCTTCACCAGACGTGCATTATCCACATCAGTACCCACAATGATACGGCTCGGGTACAGGTTGTCGTACAGAGCCTTGGATTCCCGCAGGAACTCCGGACTGAAGATGATGTTATCACAGTGGTACTTCTCACGAACAGAAGCCGTGAAGCCGACCGGAATCGTGGACTTGATGACCATGATGGCATCCGGATTATACTGGATGACCAGCTTGATAACTGCTTCAACCGCAGAGGTATCAAAGAAGTTCTTCTTGCTATCGTAGTTGGTAGGTGCTGCGATGACAACGAAGTCTGCATCCTTATAGGCAGCTTCAGCATCCAGTGTGGCAGTCAGATTTAAGTTCTTTTCTGCGAGATACTTTTCAATATACTCGTCCTGAATAGGCGACTTCTTGTGGTTGATAAGATCAACCTTCTCCGGGATGATGTCTACTGCCATAACCTCGTGATGCTGTGACAGCAAAGTGGCGATGGACAAGCCGACATAGCCAGTACCTGCAACTGCAATTTTCATTTTCATTTCACCTCGTACTATTTATCTTTAACACGCTTTGCTATGAAAACCATTCCCATAAAAAGAGAAACAACAGCAATGTATCTAACGACAAAGAAATGATATAGAAGCATTCCAAATAAGCAGAGCACCAATGTTATTACTGCCATCACAATCATCTTGTTCGAATCGTAGATATCATTTAACGACGTTCCTCTTTCCTCACAAAGTTTATTAGCCCATAATGCCTGACAAACGCTCATCAAAACATACGAAGCAAGTGTTGTATAAGCAGCCGCCATATACCCAAAGGCTTTAATAAAGATATAATTCAAAATTAAATTGGCACCAGCAGCTATTATTGCAGGATACATAACATATTGCGTTTTCTTATAATACACTGCAATATCAGAATAAATATTAGCAAAAGCTGTAAAGAAAACGCCGGCTGCAATTGGTGGCATTATATATATTGCTTCATAGTACTCCTGGGTGGCAAGGATTCTAACAATTTCAGGTGCCATATATGTCATCATAATCGCCATAACTGCGTACAACAACATAATCTGGGATGAAATCGTTCTAACGCCCTTGCTATTCTTCTCTATATTCTGAAACAAGTACGGAACGAACGATGCATGAATCGCTTGCCATAGCATTAACGACAGGGAACTCACTGTGTATAACGTGCTATAGACTCCAACTGCGCTGTTGTCAACCATTTGACTAATCATCATTCTATCAGAAACACTTAATATTTGTGCTGCGATAGAATATCCAACCAATGGAATACTCAGTGTCAGGGAAAGTTTCCAATATTCTTTATTGTAAAATGTTTTGCCTTTTATAAACAGCGAAAACCAAATAACTGCTGCCACACCGTATACAACCAGATAGTTTGAATACAATCGGACTTCCGCAATTTTATTATATCCACCATTACTTGCTGCTATAACTGCCGCAACAGATAAAACAGATGCTAAAATCGCCGACCCTATCGTTACACATCCGGACAATTTATATTTATACTCATAACGTTGCCTTGCGAGCCAAAAATCATATGCAGGAGCAACCAAGAATCCTATTAACATTAATGTCATTAGTCCA
>ERZ809146.788-NODE-788-length-15358-cov-8.761289_pt1 | contig 15358 bp, 10 predicted proteins | sample MGYA00520794_ERZ809146 | MGnify/ENA primary metagenome ERZ809146 (study PRJEB31570, sample SAMEA3212995) | Homo sapiens | biome: human-gut; feature: human gut; material: fecal | place: Sweden | collected 2011 ... | reverse complement strand
CCATATGACATAGAAAGCCAATCCCGTAACGCTGACTTTATAAGCATTGCCCGAAGGGCAATCCGCAACCCTCAGCGCCATAGGCGCTGTCGCCCCCCTGAGCGCCAGCGAACACAACCCTTCTACACAACCCGCGGCGAAAGCCGCGCCCCCTTTTTTAGATTTGCGGCGTCAGCCGCCACCACCCTCTGAACCTTTTGAACCTTCTGAACCTTTTGAACCCGGGCCACAAAGTGGCCCCATGGCAATCCGCCACCTTCAGCGCCGCAGGCGCTGTCGCCCCCTGAGCGAAGCGAACATAACCCGCCGCCAGCAGGCGGCCATAACCCTCGGGACGAAGTCCCGTCAACCCTCACACCGAAGGTGTGTCCAATGGCGTCAACCGCCACAACCACCCTCTGAACCCTTTGAACCCTCTGAGCCCTCTGAACCAGCCCGCAAAGCGGCTCCTGCTATACCTTTTTCTCTCCATAGGTTATACTTAACTATAGGTGATTTTATGCATTTTCTTTTTAAACTTTTTAAATGGCTCCTGACGCTGGTTATCCTGGGAGCTCTTGCCTTTGGTTTGTATCTGGGCAATCTCTCCTATGAGGAGCTTTTTAATGCGCCCTGGGACAGGATTCTTGGGATTGAGAATCATCGCCTGGATTTGGGAAGGATTCATGGGCTTGAAGATCGGTATGGGTGGCAGAGGGTGATGGTGCCTTCCAAAGATGGTACAGAGCTTCGGGGAACTTATATCGAGACCGTGAAAGGGGGCCGGAAGGCGGTGGTTCTTCTTCATGGACTGTACCAGAATCGGTCCATGTGCGTTCCTTATATTTCTATGTACCAGGATATGGGATACAATGTGCTTCTGGTGGATCTTCGTGGCCATGGCGAGAGCGGCGGTGGTCATACGGACTGGGGGATTCATGATGTGGAGGATATGAATGCCTGGGTTGATTTTCTGCGGTCTAAGAATCCATCTATGGAGATCGGATTTCACGGGATTTCTCTTGGCGCTGCCATGGCTTTGATTTACAGCGGCAGTGAGGAGGGGCAGCATATGAAGTTCTATGTGGCTGACAGTTCGTATGGGAATCTATTGGCACTGGGACGGGATAAAATTATGACCTATACCGGCGATGATCGGCTGGTCCTTGGTATGGATGTGTTGAATCCGTTTATGCAGGCGGCCATGTTTTTTCATACCGGCCGAATTTTGTCCGATGTGGATCCGGCATCCCAGGTGACCCGTATGTCTTCTCCGGTGCTTTTCCTTCATGGCAGGGCGGATACGCTGATTCCGCCTTCGGTGGCAGAGGAGCTTCTGGCGGATGCATCCGGTTCTCCGAAGAATCTTTATATTTTCGACGGGGCTGCCCACACCATGGAAATGGCCACCAACGGCCCGGCTTACCGGTCAGTGGTGCAGAAATTTGTGAAGGGCCTGTCATAATAGAGAGTTTCTTATTTCTTTTATGATACAATAGAGGAAACAGGAGGTATTGGTATGAGTGCAAAGGACTTACAGAAGGAAGGGTTTCTTACAGCCTGCAAGACCATCCAGGCATTGAAGGGGACGGTGGAATGTCTCCAGATTAATCTGTCCCAGGAGCGGGACAATAACGAAGGACTGAATCTCACCATCGAGTCTCTTCGAAATGAAAATAATGAGCTCCAGGAAAAGGTATTCCAGCTGGAAGCGGAGCTGCAGGCCGTGAAGGAGGAAGAAAAGCCTGCCGGCCCTTCTTCGGAAGTGGTGGAAGAGCTGGAGAAGAAGCTGGGATTTTACTGCAAGGATTTGAAGAAACTGGATGAAAAAAATCTCACCGCGGAAGACAGTGAGACTTTGTACAACATCCTGGCTTATACTTTTAAAACGCTGAAAAAGGCAGGCTTGAAGTTGTAAGAAAGGAAGCGTTTCTATTTCATGCCTGTGCTCTGGGCATAGTAGAAAAGGTACTGCTGGAGGATGCCTGCCTGACTGCCGTAGCGGGGGAAGGGATTCTTCCCGCCGTAATGCCGGTCAATGACCCGCTGTATCCATACATCCACCGGTGCCAGGCCGGTACGGTGGTAACTGAAAAGGGCAATGCAGCTGGCCACCTTGATGCCTACGCCCGGCAGGGCCATGAGGGATTCCTGCAAAGTTTCATCATCACAGGACGCCAAATCTTTCAAAAGATGGGGCGTCCTTTTTATGATGGCTGCGGTTTGGGAAATATAGGGAGTTCGGTAGCCCAGGGAACATGACTGCAGCTCCTGCTCTGAGAGGCGGGCTATTGCCTTCGGCGCAGGGAAGGTATAGAGTATGTCTCTCTCCGTTTCCATCTTTTCTCCTGCCCTGCGGCAGAGCTTTTCCACGGAAGAGGCGATGGCAGGAATGGATTTCCTCTGGGAAATGATAAAGGTAATCATGGTTTCCCAGGGATCCTGCCGGAGGATGCGGATACCCCTGCTGTATTCCGCAGCCTGGGACAGATAGCTCTCTTCGGCAGGGATACTGTCCCTGATGGATGCATAATTGCAGGACAGGTCGAAATAGGGCTTCCAGATATGGTTCCATTGATAACGGGAACAGGAAATCTCATAGTGAATTCCCTTCTCATGGCGGATATAGAGCACATGGGAACCGGTGATAAAACGGAAGGCGCCGTCATCCAGTTCAACTGCCCGGAAGCACTGCCCGCTGTGTATGATTTTATAAAGGTCGAAATCGTCTTTGATAAGGATATGCATGGTCTGCTCGTTTCGTGAAAATAAAGCCGCAGGGCGGCTGGGATTAAGGAAGCGCTGATTAAATCACTGTCTGCTTTTATTCTTGAATTTTTATGCAATGCAAGGAATGGGACGACGCGAATAGCGAGCTATTTAAGGAGTCCCATGACGAAGCAGTGCATAAAAATTCTTATAAAAGCAGGCTCTATGAATGAATCAGTGCTTCCTTAGGGGCCTTACAGCTCCCTACGAATCCGGTTCCCTTGCCACCTCAAGGGGAAACGGGAAATATAGAGGAGATTTCTAATTGTCGGCTGACTGGTCGCAGGCAGCATTCTGCGGTGAGATTTCTCGGCTCCGTTTCACTGGCTCCACAAAAATGTGATTTATGCCGGCACGTACCACCGCTCGAAATGACGGGGCAGCCAAGGAGTCACAAAAGCAAGTTTCCTAACGTCTTACCGCCCCGCAGCGGCTCCTGCATGACTTACTAACATTATATTCTTTTACCTGCTTTTTTCAAAGTTGTGATAAAATAAAAGCACATACTTGCAGGAAAGAGGGATATTTTGGGAAAACAACTGCTGCTGGTCAATGACCTTCCCGGCTACGGGGAGGTGGCCCTTTCGGCTATGATGCCGGTTTTGACACACATGGGCCACCATGTGTATAATCTCCCTACGGCCCTTGTTTCCAACACGCTGGACTATGGCCGCTTCGAGATTCTGGATACCACGGAGTACATGAGAAACACCATGGGGGTGTGGCGGTCTCTGGGCTTTACCTTTGACGCCATTTCTACCGGATTTATGGTATCGCCTACCCAGGCGTCCATGATTGCCAATTACTGCAGCCGGGAGCGGGAGAAGGGGACGAAGATTTTTGTGGATCCCATTATGGGGGACGAAGGCCATCTGTATAACGGGCTCACCGAAAGGACGGTGGAAGGCATGAGGAAACTGGTTTCCCACGCAGACTACATGGTGCCCAATTACACGGAAGCGGCCCTCATTGCAGGGGAGCCTTTCAAGGAAGACGGCCTTTCCTGGGTGGCTATGAAAAGCCTTCTGGGAAAGCTGCACCGGCTGGGAAAGGGCTCCGTAGTCATTACCAGTGCCAAGGTGGACGGCAACGATGCGGTGGCCGGATTTGACAGCGGGCGGGGCGAATTTTTCCTTCGTACCTTTGACATGATACCGGTTCGTTTCCCCGGTACCGGCGATATATTCTCCGCCATTTTCATGGGAAATGTGATGGACGGCATATCGATGATGGATTCTGTAGACCGGGCCATGATGGCGGTCCGTCAGATGATTGTATTAAGCAGGAACAGCAGGGATTCCTTCAAAGGCATTCCTGTGGAGTCCTGTCTGGAGGTGCTTGATTCATGCCGAGAAGACCGAAAATAAAGATTACCTGTATCGACAGGCTGGGGAAATGCCCCTGCCACCGGGGACACAGACCCGGTGACTCCTGGGACTTTGACAAAGACCGGGGACAGATCTGCCCCATGGTGATGCATGTGGCATTTCCTTATATAGACATCCTCCGCTACGGCGGGGAGATTCCCCAGCCGGGACAGGAAAAGGGCAGTGCCATTTTCTGCTGTCCCGATGTGGAAACGATTAATGTATTCAAAATCGAAAGAATAGACCATAAAGAAGGGTGAAATCTATGGAACAGATGCAGTTCATCCGGAAGCTTCCGGAACCGATGGAAATCAAACAGGAAATCCCGCTGAGAGCAGAATTTCAGAAACTGAAGGAAAAAAGAGACCAGGAAATCGCTGACATTATGACCGGGAAGGACGATCGTTTCCTCCTGATTATCGGCCCCTGCTCGGCTGACAATGAGCCTGCGGTGCTGGACTACTGCAGCCGCCTTGCCAAAGTGGCGGAAGAAGTAAAAGACCGCCTCTTCATCGTGCCCCGCGTATACACCAACAAACCTAGAACCATCGGCAAAGGCTACAAAGGCATGCTTCACCAGCCGGATCCGGAGGGCAAGGAAAACATGATGGAAGGCATCAAGGCCATCCGCCGCATGCATGTCCATGTCATTGAAGAAACGGGCTTCACCTGTGCTGAAGAAATCCTCTATCCGGAAAATCATCGATACCTGTCGGATCTTCTCTCCTACGGCGCCATCGGCGCCCGTTCCGTAGAAGACCAGCTCCACCGCATGATTGCCAGCGGCGCCGGCATTCCTGTAGGCATGAAGAACCCCACTTCCGGTGACCTGTCGGTCATGATGAACTCCATCGAAGCGGCACAGAGCGAGCAGGATTTCCTCTTCCACGGCTGGGAAGTACATACCACCGGCAACCCATTGGCCCATGCCATCCTCCGGGGCTACGTGAACCACTTCGGCACCAGCATGCCGAACTACCACTATGAAAACCTTCGGAAAGTGGCGGACATGTACGGCGAAAGAAATCTGAAGAATCCTGCCATCGTAGTGGACTGCAACCACAATAATTCCGGCAAGAAATACATGGAACAGATCCGCATTGCCAAAGACGTCATGGCCAGCCGGAAATACGCCGACGATATCCGTCATATGGTGAAAGGTCTCATGATTGAAAGCTACATTGAAGACGGAAACCAGAAAATCGGAGACGGGGTGTATGGGAAATCCATTACCGACCCCTGCCTGGGCTGGGACAAGAGCCGCAGCCTGATCCTCTCCCTGGCAGAACAGGTATAATTTCCGGAGGGATACCATGAAATACATACAAAAGGCGGCCCTGGCGGCAGCCCTGCTGCTTCTCCTGCCCGCCGCCTATCCGGCCCATGGAGCATCGGATACCCTGGAGGCCGCAGAAAAAGCGGTGGAAAAGGGAAAGATTTCAGACAAAGACATGGATACCCTGCTTGACCAGATAAAAGACGGATGGCAGAGCGGCGGAAAGGACAGCCATTTCGACTGGAAAGCCATGGGTGATGTGGTTCTGGGAGAAATCCTAAAATCCGACGATGCGGCCAAAAATAAAAAGCTCCAAAAGATTCTGGATATCCTGACCGGCGGGAAAGAGAAGAAAGAAGAGCCCAAAGCCGAAGAAAAGGGAGCGGACAGGACACTGGAGGCTGAAGTCAGGCCCAATGATGCCATCCGTGAGGCGGTGATTTCCTATTTCAAAATCCCGAAAAGGGACTGGAAAAATACTCGTTACTCCTATAACTTCATGGACCTGGACCACGACGGCCATATGGAAGCCCTGGTGCTGGTAGAAGGATCCTATACCAGCGGCACCGGCGGTGATACCCTCCTTATCCTGAAAGAAAAAGAGGAGGGCTGGGAGCCGGACCAGTCCATCTCCGTCATCCACGCCCCCATCCTCGTGGCGTCACCGGGGGAACTGAACCTTCTGTCTGACAGGAAAGTCCTCATCTTCAAACGAAGCGGCGGCGGAACCAAAGAAGCCTACGTGGCCCTTACCAGTAAAGACGGGAAATACATTACCGCAGGGGAAGCGGAAGAAATCAAAGACCAGGAAATCCACGGCACACTCCTTCTCCTGCAGAAAGAGAAACCGCCTGCCCTGGATGAAAAAGAGATAAAAGCAGAATAAAAGGGGCTGTGAAAAAATGATTTACATTTTTTCACAGCTCCTTTTGTATACATAAATTTTCACGGAAATTAGCCAAATGACAGTCTGCTTCCTGTCTCTACATCATTTCGAGCGATGCTGCATGTAGTTATGGATGATCATGCCTTTTGTTCTATTGAGGCTCTGAGCCCGCAATCTCCCGCCGCAATGAGGTCTATACTATCGTGGAATGAGATTTCTCCACTTCGCTTCCGACCGTCGAAATGACAGTGAGATGGAATGGCATCGGTGTCATTTCTATATTTTTTCAAAGCCCCTTTTTATATTGGGAGAAGATCGGGATAAATGACCGCTGGCCGTCATAGAAAGGGTTGATTACGGGATTTTCCGCCTCCCACCGATTGCCCTTCCCTTTCTCCCGGGATGACAGTTTCCGGCGGGAAGGGCAGAGTGTAACGCCTTTGCGTTCTATGGGAGAGGGCCGCGGAGTGGCGATGGGGAGAAGCCAAAAGGATAGGTTATGCGGCTCAAGATTTCTGGGCAGCGATCGGTTCTTTTATGACGTTCTTCGATTTAATAAAAATATAATTATCTTATTTATTGGAGGTAATTTATTTCACTTTAGCTATCCACTTTAGTACAAGGATTGAAAACTATCCCGGCTGTTGAGAAATCATTATAGAAAATAGTCAGATTTTACAGGGCTTTCTTTCCCATGAGTATGACAAGAAATGAAATCATATTTTTGATATTTGTAACTAAGTTTTAAAACAAAGATATATCTAAGTATGCCGAATGGTAATCATGAGGCTTGCATATGTGCTTTATATCAACTATAATACTCGATAAAGTTCGAAAAAAGATGAACTGGAATGAAGAAAATCAATAAAGTTCGAATAAAACCCATTTATCTTAGTAAAGAAATAAATAAGAATCTATTAAATTTCATTGTCCGGTTTCTTGAAATAGCTGTAAATTACATAGTATAATACATATATAGTGCTGCATGAGAGTTATATTATATGCAATACATTATATATGCCTATCATAATTACATGAAATGAAAATCCGATTTCTTTCCTTTAACTACAAATTAATCATTTGCAAAATTAATAAAAGGGGACACTATCATCATGAACAAGAAGAAAGAGAGAATGATCCTTGCATTGGCCCTGCTGGCTGCAGCGCCGGTTGTATCACAGGCAGAGACGCCGGCTATTCCTGATTCCACCCGTACGGCCCTGGAGTCAGGCCGAAGCCAGGCGGAAACCATGATGAGGCGGAATGAATGGAGTGACCGCCAGCGTCTTTCTTCTGCAAAGGGAAGTGAGGAAGCCAGGGTAGAAAACAGGACGGTGGAAACGCCTTCCCTGAACCTGCCTGATACGGAGACTGTGAAGGTCAAAGATTTCGTCATTGAGGGACAGGACATTTTCCCCGAAGAAACCCTGCAGGCGCTTCTGACGGATCAGAAGGGAAAGGAACTTTCCTTCCAGGATATCCAGGCGGGGGCGGACAGGATTACCCGGTATTTCCGCAAAAAGGGATACATTGTGGCTAAAACCTATATCCCGCCTCAGGATGTGACCGATGGCATCATTCATTACAAAGTGGAAGTGGGACGGTTCGATACCCCTTCCATTACGAATAAGACGAAAATCAGGGACAGCGCTATTGAGAAGCAGGCTCAGGCAGTGAAGGAAGGGGAGTATGTGACCCGTGACAAGCTGGAAAGAGCGGTGTGGCTGGTATCCGACATGGCCGGCGCCGATGCCCGTGTGGCTTTAAGCTGGGGCAGCCAGCCGGGCACGGTGAAACTGGATATGACGGTAGAGCCCTATGTGGGGAAACACGGTCTGGTGTCTGCCGATAACTACGGCAGCCGGGCCATGGGCTACAATGAATACTCTCTGGACTATGATTTCTGGAATCCTGCCAGAAACGGGGATCACCTCATGGCATCCATTTCCACCACCGGCCGTCATATGTTCAACTGGGGCACCAACTACATCACGCCCCTTGCCAAGGACGGCCTGAAGCTCACCGTAGGATACAACGTATTCAGCTACGACATGGGCGACGAATGGGCCATGTATAAAGGCGTAGGCACCTCCCGGGTCACTTCTCTGGGACTGGACTATGCCATCCGGAGAAGCCGTCGCCATAACCTGTACACCGGCCTCCGCTTCGAACACAGTGAAATCAAGGACGAATACAGAGCCTATGACGCCACCTACGGCGACAAGACAGGAAACGCCCTGGTACTTTCCCTCTATGGAGACGATCAGGACACCGCCGGCATGACAGACTGGCGGCTGGACTGGAAACTGGGGCATATCAACAACCGGGCTTTCCACTCCGATAACATCTACGCCCGCTGGATGGCCGGCGACCCTGACACCAACGGCGATTACTCCAAGATTCGCGGACACATCGAAAGACATCAGAACATCAACGAAAGATCCTACCTCCTGCTCTCTGCCTATGGACAGTACGCCTTCACCCCGCTGGATTCGTCGGAACATTTCTCCCTGGGCGGCCCTTACGGCGTGAAAGCCTATCCCACCAGTGAAGGCTCCGGCGACAGCGGCTACATTACCAGAGCCGAATACCGCTGGCTCATCCCTCTGGAAGCCCACGACCAGCAGCTCCAGCTTGCCTTCTACGCAGAACACGGCGGCGTGTGGATCGATAGAAACGGAGGAGACTCCGGTACGAAGAATCACAGAAACCTCCAGGGCGCAGGCATCGGCATTATCTGGCAGCGCTGGCAGGACTGGTTCATCCGCGCTGACTACGCATGGAAACTGGGCGCCGAAGACCCTGTATCCGACACCAGCCACAACAACGGCCGCTTCTGGATCCGCGGCGGATTCTATTTCTAAAGGACAGGGAAGCGAAGCTTCCCTGAAGGTTCAGAGGGTTCAATAGGTTCACAGGGTTCAGAGGGTGGTGGTAGGCGGCTGCGCCGCCAGTTTGTATAAAACCATACAACCGCCCTGGGGGCGTTGGAAATGCACCCCTATCCCCGCCTGCGGCGGAACTTCCCCCGGAGGGGGAAGTTCTAGCGATACTATGCCTTGAGATACTTATGAAATGATTGCTTCTCGGCGGGGTATAGTCCCACCGCACAGCGGGGGGAAGGTGGTGCCGTAGGCACCAAAGGGGGAAAAGCCGCTGCAGGCGGCTAATCTCCGAAATGCGGTTCATAACGTATGAGATAAAAGTTAAGCATAGAGCAAACCTCCCCCTCCGGGGGAGGTGCCGTAGGCAGAAGGGGTGCATTTCCACGGGCGAAGCCCGGTTGTTTGGTTTTTCCACCGTCAGGCGGCTATAAACTGCGGCGACAGCCGTCTCCACAACCCTCAGCCCTGAAAGGGCTGTCAAACCTAAGAACCCTCCGGCCAAAGGCCGGTCAATCTTAAGAACCCCCAGCGCCAAAGGCGCTGTCAAATGCATTCAAAACCAATTCATCATATATAAGGAGAAAACAAAAATGCACAACTATGGACATTGGAAAAAGACACTGGCCCTTCTGGTCATGTCTGCCCTTTCTCTGGGTGCATCCAGCGTGGATGCCATGCCGGAAGGCGGAGTCGTCCGGTCCGGTTCCGGCTCCGTCACCCAGAACGGGAAGGAAATGACCATTCGCCAGGACTCGGGACGCCTGGCCATGGACTGGACCGGCTTCAGCGTAGGAAAGGACGAAACCGTCCGTTTCCAGCAGCCCGGAAAAGACGCCCTGGCCCTGAACCGGGTCACCGGGAATCAGCAGTCCGTCATTGACGGCAGCCTTCTTTCTAATGGCCACGTGCTCCTGGTGAATCCCAACGGCGTGGTTATCGGTAAAAACGCCTCCATCGACGTAGGGGGCCTGGTGGCATCCACTGCCCAGGTGAAGGATAATTTCATGAAAGAATTCGGAAACAGCACCGGCACTTTCAGCCTGGGCGGCGTTTCTGATGCAAAAATCATCAACGAAGGGACCATTAAAGCCGAAGGGGGCCTGGTGGCTCTCCATGCAGCCAAAGTAGAAAACAGCGGCACCATCTCCAATACCGGCGGCTCCGCAGTTCTCGCTGCAGCTGACACCCTTACCTTGACTCCTGATGCTGACGGCAAACTGAACTTCACCGTCGACGGCAAAGCAGCAGAAGCCTCTGCTCTCAACAAAGGCGCCATCACCGCCGACGGCGGCACCATCGTCATGACTGCCGACAGCGCCTCCGACGTGATGAGCACAGTGGTCAATAACTCCGGCACCCTCCAGGCCAGAACCCTCCGCAAAAACGAAAAAGGCCAGATCCTCCTCGAAGGCGGCGATAAAGTCCAGGTCGAAGTGAGCGGCACCCTCGACGCCTCCGGCACAGAAGAAGGCCAGAGCGCAGGAAATATCAAAGTCATCGGTGAAAAGACCATCGTCCACGACGGGACAAACCTCCTCGCCCGCGGCAATGTGGACGGCGGCAAGATCGAAACCTCCGGCGACGTACTGAATCTGGGTGATAATCTCAATATCGACGCTAAAGGCGTCAACGGCAAGGCAGGGGAATGGCTGCTGGACCCGCTGGATGTTTATATTTGCGATGATGCCCCAACTACAACCTATAATTCGAAAGAAACTGATATAAAGAAATACGAAACAGATGGCAGCCTTACCAGTAGTACATCCATTGGGTATCATGATCCTGCCCAAAAAGAATCTGCAGATGCCTCTGCTACCAGCACTGGGATTACCTGGATCAAAACAAAAACAATTACAGATTTACTGAATAACGATATAGATGTTACGATTCAAGCAGCGGCAACTAATGGCGTGGCTAATATTACTGTTAACTCGCCTATTAAGAAGGAATCAGGAGATGGCGCAACTTTTACACTGGATGCAATGCGTAATATCACCATTAATAAAGATATTACTTCGACCAGTGGCAAATTGAATGTTAAGCTGAATTCCGATACCAATGGCAATAAGGTTGGTGCTGTTATTATTAATGCTGATATTAATACGAACGGTGGCGATTTCACTTCCACCAGCGGTGGAAATACTATCTACACTTCTTCAAGCACGACGAAGGGCTATGATTTAGGAACATTTGGCACGGATTCCAAGGTTGATCCCCAAAAAGTTACCGTAGGCACCTATTTTGGCAATGTTAATGACAAGTTTGTGGCAGATGGATCCAAGGCTGATCGCTCCATTACAACCAAAGGCGGCAGCATCACTTTAAATGGTGAAGTGGCTATCGGCCTTGCTGGTGGCACATTAAATCTGGACTCCACTACGGCTACGAAAGACGCAGATGGAAATACTGTAGGTGGCGATGTTACAGTTACAGGGATTATTAATTCTGGTAACAGCTATGCTACCTATATCTACGGGACTGATGCATGGAAAGAGCTGATTGATGGTTCTAAACTTGTTGAAAAATACTTAGATGCCGGGACAGTGCCCTCGTACCATTATGAGGCTGTCAACTATGTAAAAAATGAGGATGGAACTTATAAAGTCGATGCAAATGGAAACTATGAAACGACTACGGATAAGCAGACTATTAATGGTCCGCATTATACCTTTAGTGAAGCTAATACAGAAGATCCTCGCTGGATCGGAACTGGATTAGGCTATTCTACGACCAATGGAGAAGGCTGGACATCCGTAAAAGTGACTGGGACTAGTGTCGAAAAAAGCATGACAGTTAAAGAATTCCTTGTGTATTATAAGGCTGCAGCGAAAGATAGTTTTAATGCAAAATACAAAAATGTTAATTTGACACAGGATAATGCGTCAATTGTAGCGGCAATCAAGAGCAATCCGACTTTGCTAGCAAATTTGACGGCAGATATTAATGATCTCTTGTCCGTCAACTGGTTTGTTGCTAAGAATTTGGCACAGGGGATTACGAAGGGCGGCTCTGTTGTTGGTGCTACCTACTTGGCCACCCTCACCACGATACTGGAAAATTCCTTGACTGCTCCTGAATCAGCAACTGCGCTCTTTGTTGGTGCTAGAGGTTCTGGTGTTCTTAACAAGAAAGGAATTACAAAAGAAGACCAAAAATTACCCTACTCTTATTATGGCTTACCGGATGATCCATTGTATTCGAATGGTATGTACTGGGTAACTGGTCCTGAAGGCGAAGCTAATAATGGTAAAGGCACACAGTTCTACAGCAATGTTGGCTCTGATTGGTCGAACACTTATAAGGATTCTAAAGGTAACACTACATATAACAGTGGAACCGATGTATATGGATTCGTTAACTGGGATACTTGGCCTGCAAATGGTGTTACAAGAACACAGCCAGATAACAGCGGTCCTTTCCTGACTGTTGGCTATGGTACAAATAGCCAGTGGGATGATACTGCCATGGCTGGCGGCTACGGTGGCGCCCAGAGTGCCTGGGCTAAAGGATTTGTTCAGGAAAAGAATCTTGCCAACTCCAGCCTGAAAATCAATTCTGGCACTGGCGAAGTCAAACTGCAGGGAGATATTGGTAGATCCAAGGCTCTGGACACGGTAAGCATCGAAAGTAACAATGCAGTGACAGTAGGAACTGATAATAATATTATTACCGATTACTATCATGGTACTATCTATGTCGACCATGGACTGTATATCTCCGGAAATGGTGTCAAAGTAGGCGGAGAAATCCATTCCGGCGAAAGCGAAGAAACGGATACTTCTACTACGCTGGAAGATACATACAAGGATAACGTGACCATTCTTTCTTCTGGCAATATTGAAGTTCACGGCATTACGTCCAATACCTATGATGTTGCCAATGATGACGGTACCAAAAAAACTACTCGCGGCGGCAAGATCAGCCTGACTTCCACTGGAGATACCGGCAAGATCACCCTGGGCGCCGGCGTGGATTACAATGGCGATGCCACGGACGGCACTCTGGCTGCGGCCAGCGCTAAACAAGGCGCTGTTGTCATCGATGCCCAGGGCAGCCAGGGCGCTCTGGTAAACAACACAACAGGTACAAATGCCATTACCACCGGCAAAGATGTTACCACCGACAAATATGGCACTTGGCAGGTCTATAGTGCTTCGCCGGATAATAATACTTTTGGAACCAATCTTAATAGTGGAACGGATGCCCAGTGGACTTCCAAATCGGCTTCTAACACCATTGCCACGGAAAACAAATATGGCAAGACTCCCGACGACTATTCCGATACTAGCAGCAACAAGTTCATCTTCCAGGCGACTCCGGTGATTACTCTGTACACTGACGATTACCTGAAGACCTATGGCGATGAGGTTTCTGCCGATACACTGAACAAGCTTTTGAAAGGTAAGGAAGTCTTTACGGGTTTGGATGGAAAAAGCCATAATGTGAACGAATACAGCTCCGCCTTTAAGGAAAAAGTCTATACAGAATATATTTCCGGAGCGGATACAGTTACGGTAACTAGTGACGGTTCGACTGCGACAGCTACCCGTACAGGCGGGAAGTATGAAGCTACTGACAAGAGTGGCGCTGATCATAAAAATGCTGTTTATGATTTGACGGTAAATCTGAATGATGCCAAGGCGTTAGACGGGTATGCCATTGATACGGAAAACGGCAAATTGGAAATCAAGAAACGGACGGCCAGCATTACCGGCACTGGCACCCAGACTTATGGCGATACGGACCGCACGATCAAGAACTGGACGGATACCCAGACAAATATTGCAAATGGCAGTAAGGTTTCTTATACGACTTCCATCAAGTCCGGCAGTGCATATACGAATAACCAGAAAGATCGGAATACAGCTGACCATGGAACGTACAAGGACTCTGTTTCCTTTGATAATCTGAAAATCATCGATGCAGAAGGACATGATGTTGATATAGCTGCGAACTACGATTTGACTACCACCGGTACCATTGACGTAGCTAAGGCTAAACTCAATATTAATATTGATGATACTAGTGCTACCTATGGCTCTTCTGAATGGACACCATATACGTATAAGTTAGATAAGCTTGTTAATGGTGATACTTCTGCGTCTATTACAGTGGGAGATTGGCAGAACGGAGGCATTAGAACTGACTCCGCTGACAAAGATGTAAAGACACAGGGCGTTGGTGGCTCATATCAGCTGACAGGTAAATTTGAATTGACTGGTGACACAGCTAAGAACTATGAAATTGGTACAGTGAATCCGGGCAAAGCTATAGTTAATCCCAAAGATATTTATATCTACGCCGAAGGCAATGGCTCCACTCTGGGCGATGTGACCTGGACCAAAATCACTAGAGATGATTTGGTCAATGGCGACAGCTGGGATAAAGGACTATTTGCTTTCAGAGTTGAACCGGGAGACCTCATTTCCTATGCTGACAAGATCTTTGGCATTAAGGGATATGTGAACGGCCAGCTTGTTTCCGACGGTACCCAGCTTGGCAACTACATCTACCATCCTGCCGGTCGTGTCCAGCTCACCTTCAACCCCATTGTGAAGCCTGATGTATGGGCCCACAGCGGCGGTTACCGCCCGCGGAACAAGATCGAAACATCTCTTCCTGTCTTCCGCGTGGAAGACGCAAAGGTAGGCCAGTATGGCACCTATGGCGTGGAACACAATGAAGAGGGAGACAAACTCGTTCTCTCTGCTACCGGCATGAGACTGCCGGAACCGGACCAGGTGCCTGATGAAGAAAGAACCTTCACCACCCCCCTTTCCACAGAAACAGGAAGCGGTACCTTCAAGCTGGTATACAACGGCGTTTCCCTCAAAATCTATCCGCAGGACAAGGAAGCAGAAGAAACGGTCCGCGCAGGCGATAAGACCAAAAACGTGTCCCTTTCTGAAAAAGCTCTCTATGTGGGCTACACAGAAATGGGTCTGGATCTCATCGACCTCAAAGGCGTGTACATCTACTTCAACTGATTAGCCTGAAACGATGGCAATCAAAAACCTCCTCTCTTTTTCAAGGGAGGAGGTTTTGATTTGAGGAAAGGGGCCTTTGAACACGCCCTGTCGGGCGTGAGGGTTCAAGCGCCTTTCGGCGCGGTCGGGATCGGGATCGGGGCGGTGCTTTCCGGTATTCCCGAAGGGGCCTGCGCCTGCGGCGCAGAGGGGCGTATAGCCCTGTGCTG
>ERZ809146.784-NODE-784-length-15396-cov-11.178867_pt1 | contig 15396 bp, 16 predicted proteins | sample MGYA00520794_ERZ809146 | MGnify/ENA primary metagenome ERZ809146 (study PRJEB31570, sample SAMEA3212995) | Homo sapiens | biome: human-gut; feature: human gut; material: fecal | place: Sweden | collected 2011 ... | reverse complement strand
CCGTCACGGCGCGGCTTGGCAAGTGCGGCGACGAGGCGGATGTGATCCTGCGCGGCGGCACGCTGCACATCGCATGGGATCGGACGCAGGATCTGCTGTATATGACCGGCCCTGCAGCCTTTGTGTTTGACGGTACGGTCACGCTCTGAGCGCGGCCGCGATGATGGTATAGGAGGTCACAAACCATGAAAACGATCATCGGAACGAAAGCAGATGTTGCAAAAGAGCTGACGGCACAGGTCGCGGCCGTGCTCGCAAGCAAGCCGGAGGCGAACATCGCCATTTCGGCGGTGGATCTGCCGGCGGAAGTACTCGATGCACTCGCTGCCAGCGACATTGCCTTTGACAGGGCGACGCTCTTTCAGGCGTGCGAATACTGCGGCGCGGCCGGCAAGGGCGCGCACGCGGTCGGCACGGCGTTTTCGCCGCTCACGGCGGCAAAGCCGTTTGCGGCCGTGCACGCCCCGGACCCGGATGCGGATGCCGAGCACGCGGCGGACTACGATGCCGCCATTCAGGCAGCCGGTGGGCTCGATCTGGTGATCCTCGGTCTGGGTGAGCGCGGCCACGTTGCGTTCAATGAGCCGGGCGCGGGATTTGGCGAGAAAACGCACATTGCCAAGCTCGCGGAGGTGACGCGCGAGGCCATCGCCGCGGACTTCGGCACGCTCGAGCAGACGCCGGAGCACGGCATCACGATCGGCATCCACACAATCCTGGGCGCGAAAAAGATCCTGCTCGTCGGCTTTGGCGCGCGCTGCGCGAAGGCGGCCAACGCCACGCTCACGGGCCGTCCGGAAACGTTTATCCCCGCGTCGTTCCTGCAGCTGCATACGGATGTCGAGGTTTATCTTGACGCGGACGCTGCTGCGCAGTTATAATCAATAGTTGCCCGCGGTGTTTGCGGGCGATTCTGATCGGAGGGAAGCATCCATGTCCAAATATTTCGGCACAGACGGCTTCCGCGGTGAGGCCAACGTGGGCCTGACGGTGGAGCACGCCTACCGGATCGGCCGGTTTCTCGGCTGGTATTACGGCCGGGAGCACAAGTGCTCGGTCGTGATCGGCAAAGATACCCGCAGATCCAGCTATATGTTTGAAAATGCCCTGTCCGCCGGCCTGACGGCCTCGGGCGCAGACGCCTATCTCATGCACGTGACGACGACGCCGAGCGTGTCCTACATCGTCCGTTCGGATGATTTTGACTGCGGCATCATGATCAGCGCGAGCCACAATCCCTTTACGGACAACGGCATCAAGCTGCTCAACAGCGCCGGTGAAAAGATGGAGCAGAGCGTCATTGACGAGATCGAGAACTATCTCGACGGCAATCTGGAGATCCCGTTTGCCACGGGCGCGAACATCGGCCGCACGCAGGACTATTCCGCCGGCCGCAACCGCTACATCGGCTATCTCATCAGCCTGTCCACGCACTCGTACAAGGGCATGAAGGTTGGTCTGGACTGCGCCAACGGCAGCACGTGGATGATGGCGAAGAACATCTTCGACGCGCTCGGCGCGGACACGTATGTCATCGGCAATGAACCCGACGGCACGAACATCAACCGGGACTGCGGCTCGACGCACATCGAGAACCTGCAGAAGTATGTCCGCCTCAACCGGCTGGACGTGGGCTTTGCCTTTGACGGCGACGCCGACCGCTGCCTGGCCGTGGATGAAAACGGCTCGGTCGTCAACGGCGACAAGATCCTGTATGTCTGCGCACGCAATATGCAGACTGAGGGCCGCTTCGGCAATTCCAAAGTGGTCACGACGGTCATGTCCAACCTCGGCCTGTACAAGGCGCTCGACGAGGCCGGCATCGGCTATGAAAAGACGGACGTTGGTGATAAATACGTCGCAGAGAATATGCGCGTCAACGGACACCTGATCGGCGGCGAACAGTCCGGGCACATTATTTTCGGCAAATATGCCAATACTGGTGACGGACTGCTGACGGCCATCAAGCTCATGCAGGTCATGCTCGACCGCAAAAAGACGCTCTCCGAGCTGGCCGCGCCGGTGCGCGAGTATCCGCAGCAGCTTACGAATGTGGAGGTCGATGACAAAGACGCCACGCTCCATGACCCTGCGGTCGTTGCGGCGGAGCAGGCCGTCACCGAGCGGCTCGGCGACGAGGGACGCATCCTCGTGCGCAAGAGCGGCACGGAGCCGGTGCTGCGCGTCATGGTTGAGGCGGCCACGCACGCGCTGTGTGAGGAAAACGTTGCGTATGTGATCGATGTCATGCAGAAGAGCGGACATCTGATCCGGGTGAGATGATATGATGACGATACAAGACCTGCTCGACCTGAGCAAGACGATCGCGGCCCCGCTGTTTGCGGGCAAGACCTATCCGTGGGAGGCTCTGGCGGAGATCGGAGATTTCATTCTTCAGCTCGGCCCGACGCTCCCGGCGGAGGAATACGAGCAGCGCGGCGAGAACATCTGGATCGCGCGCGATGCCAAGATCTTCGACAGCGCTTATATCGCTGGCCCCTGCATCATCGACCACGGCGCCGAGCTGCGCCAGTGTGCCTTTGTGCGCGGCAATGCGATCGTGGGCAAAAACGCCGTCGTTGGTAACTCCTGCGAGCTGAAAAACGTTGTCCTGTTTGATAATGTCCAGACGCCGCACTTCAACTACGTCGGCGATTCCATCCTCGGCTACAAGTCCCACATGGGCGCGGGCTCCATCACGTCAAACGTCAAGAGCGACAAGACGCTCGTCGTCATCAAAAATGGGGCCGAGCACATCGAGACCGGCCGCAAGAAGGTCGGCGCCATCCTTGGCGATTATGTGGAGGTCGGCTGCAACAGCGTCCTGAACCCCGGCACGGTCATCGGCCGGCACTCGAACATCTATCCGGTGTCGTGCGTGCGCGGCGTCATCCCGGCGGACAGCATCCTCAAGTCCTCGGGCGAGGTTGTCCACAAGAAGTAAAAGCAAAATCCCATCGGCGCAGGCCGATGGGATTTTTGCTGCCGTCCGCGGCCTTACAGCAGACTGCGGTAGTCCTCGTCCGGCGTCACGCAGTCCGGCGGGAAGAACTCGTCGATGGGGAAGTGGATGCGGCTGAACATCGAGCACGGATCGTCCTCGGTCGAGCCCTGGCACGCTTTGTCCGGCATGCAGTAGTCGTAGGCCGGGATGAGCAGCTGCGTGTCGCGCTCGAGCCGGATGATCGAAAACTGCCCCAGCGTCACGTACAGCTTCTTGCCGCAGCAAGTCAGCGAGAGCTCTTCGCCCATGGCGTCGAAGATCTTCTGCGGGATGGCGCGCGGCTCCTGCTCGGACTCCACGGAACTGCCGCAGTCCACCAGCTTCATGTGCAGGGCGATCGGGTCGACGGATTCGACCACGCCGATCGGCAGGCCGTTCTCGCACGGATCGCAGCAGCAGTCGTCGGAGGCAAATACCTTTGCGCTCGCCTGACTGCCGAAGAGCATGACGCGCTTATCGAAGATCGCAAGGCCGCACACCGGCTCGCAGCCGGGGAACGTCTCGCCGCGCACGCGGTAGAAGTACGTCACGTCTACCGTGTAGTAGCCCTTGTTGAAGGTGATCTCCTTGACGTGTACGTCGGCGCACAGCAGCTCGGCGCTGCGCGGGCGCACGCTCAGGGCGCTGTCCAGTCTTGCCTGCGAGCAGGCCGTGGGATACACCCGCAGGTCCTCGACGCAGTCTTTGTCGCGGCAGGAGTCGAAGATCTTGCGCGTATGGATACAAACCGCTTCCCGGACGGCGGCGCTGCCCTCGACCGGTCCCGGTACCACTTTGTCTGCCATTTCATAACCTCCTGGCATCAGATTGAAGCACGCTTCAGTAACAGTGTATGCGTGGCGGTTTTCGATGTGATTCCTTTTGAAAGCGCTTTACACAAAACGCTTTCCGCGTTATAATATATCATTATCCCATATGGGAGGTGCGCCATGGAAGGGCTCGGTTTCATTCACGAGAAACTCGACATTAAGATCCTCATCCTCTACATTTTGAATCATTTACCCGCGGCGGTGGATGCGCAGACGTTGTCCGACCTCGTTTTCTGCGACAACGGCATCGGCTATTTTGATTACTCTGACTGTCTTGCGGAATTGGTGGATACGGCGCACATCACGGAAGAGGGCGGCAAGTACCGCATCACGGAAAAGGGCAGCCGCAATGTCAGGGAGGTCGCCAGCAGTCTGCCGTACTCCGTGCGCATGAAGGCCGACCGCGTCACGGAGCCGATCGCCGAGCAGATGCGCCGCGCCGCCATGATCGTCGCGCAGCATACGAACACGCCGGAGGGCGGGTGCAATGTGCATCTCTCGCTTTCGGACGGGATCGGCCGGATCGTTTCCATGCAGCTGCTGGCTGCCGACGAGGCGCAGGCGCGCACGATGGAGCACTATTTTAAGGCACACGCGGAGGATGTCTATCAGACGCTCGTGCGTATGCTCACAGAAAGCGAGGAAAACAAAGCATGAACACCTATATCCCCGAGGGCTATAAGAGCCTGCTCGGCGTTTATGACACGCAGAAGGCCATCGGCCTGCTCAAACGTCTGTTTGAGGATCAGCTCGCCGCGAAGCTGAATCTGTTTCGCGTTTCGGCGCCGCTGTTTCTGGAAGAGGCCAGCGGCCTGAACGACAATCTCAACGGCTACGAGCGCCCGGTTTTGTTCGATATTCCCCAGGCCGGCAAGGAGGCGCAGGTCGTCCAGTCGCTCGCCAAGTGGAAGCGCATGGCGCTCCACCGCTATGATTTCTATCCCGGCAAGGGCCTTTATACCGACATGAACGCCATCCGCCGCGACGAGGATGTGCTCGACAATCTGCACTCCGTCTACGTCGATCAGTGGGACTGGGAAAAAATCATCGAGACCGGCGACCGGAATCTGGACTATCTCAAGTCGACGGTCATGGATATTGTCGCCGCCGTCTGCGACACGCAGCGCACCATGCGCGCGATCTATCCGCAGCTACAGGTGCTGCCAGAGCTGGAGCGTCAGGTAACGTTTGTCACGGCGCAGGAGCTGGAAGATCGTTATTCGGACCTGACGCCGAAGGAACGCGAGCACACCTTCGTGCGCGAGCACCACACGACGTTCATCATCGGCATCGGCGGCGCGCTGCGCTCCGGCAAGCCGCACGACGGCCGCTCGCCGGACTATGACGACTGGACGATGAACGGCGACATCCTGTTCTGGAACGAGCTGCTCGGCTGCGCGTTTGAGCTCTCGTCCATGGGCATCCGTGTCGATCCCGAGAGTCTGGATCGTCAGTTGACCATTGCCGGCTGTGACGACCGCCGTGAGCGGACCTATCACAAGATGCTGCTGGCAGGGCAGCTGCCGCCGACGATCGGCGGCGGCATCGGCCAGTCGCGCCTGTCCATGCTGCTGCTCGGCAAGGCACATATCGGTGAGGTCCAGGCGTCCGTCTGGGACGACGAGACGACCGCCGCCTGCGAGCAGGCCGGCATCCTGCTGCTGTAAATACGGGTATCTGCAACGCCCCGAGATCCGTGATTGATAATCCGTGATCTCGGGGCGTTTTTGGCGCGTTTTTCGCGCATTTTGGCGAATTAAGATGTGAAGAAAGCCCCAAAGCCGTCACATTTGCGCCCCAATGTGCTATACTTGCCCACGCAACACGAAAAGGAGGGACGGCGGATGCGGTCATGGCTTTCAAAAAATCGGCATGTGTACTGGCTGCTTGGCTTGATTGCGCTGGCGCTGGCGTATTTTGCGACGCAGCACGTCGGTCTGCGCTACCATGTCGTGCACCTGCCGCTCGATGACCGGATCCCGTTTTGTCCGGCGTTCGTCGTGTTTTACATCCTGTGGTATTTTTATGTGCCGGGGTGTATGCTCTGGGCGTGTCTGCGGGCGAAGGACGTGTTCTGCCGGCAGGCGGCGGCACTGTTTTCGGGCGCGTTTTTGTGCGTAGCCATGTTTGTGCTCTACCCGACGTGCATCGACTTTCGCCCAGCGGCAGAGGGGGCGGGCGTGTTTCGGGCGCTTTGCCGGCTCATCTATGCGCACGATGCGCCGGTCAACGTGTTTCCGAGCCTGCACTGCTATGAGGCGCTGGTGCTGCATCTGGTGACGTTTCGCGCGCCGCCGCTGCGTGCGCACAAGGCGCTGCGGCTGGCATCCTTTGCGCTGGTGGTTTTGATCTGCCTGTCCACGCTGCTCATCAAGCAGCACTCTGCGGCGGATCTCATCGCCGGCTGCGCACTTGCCGTGGCCGCGCATTCGCTGACAACGTATCTGTTTTCCAAGAGGAGGTCTCACCATGATCATACGACCGTTTAACGCTGCCTATCTGCTGCTCCTTGCGTTTGCCGCCGGAGCGGTCGTGCTGCTGTGGGCTCTGCTGCGCGGCCGGTCGGAGCGCTGCCGTGCCGCCGTGCTTATCGCGCTGTGTGCAGTGAACATCATCGGATTTTTCGTCTATAAAGGCTTTTTGTCCCGGGATGTGCAGTTTTTGCAGGCGTCGGGGCTCGACCGGTTCAACTGGTTCAGCGAGCTGCCGCTGCAGCTTTGCAACATCAATATGTTCCTCATCCCGATCGGCATCCTCACGCAGCGGCGTTCGCTGCTCGGCTTCGCGTTTTTCGTCGCGCCGCTCGGTGCACTCATGGCGCTCGTGTTTCCGGAGGCGCCGTTTGTTGGCTACTCTCTGTGGCTGCCGCGGATGCTCGGCTTTTACGTCACGCATATCCTCATCATCGTCTGCGGCCTGAGCCTCGTGACGCTCGGCTTTTACCGACCGGATTTTCGGGACATTCCCGGCATTGTGGGCACGTTTTTGCTGCTCGGTATCGCTGCGCTGGCGGTCAATTTCCTGCTGCGGCACACGGTCTGCCCGCTGGCAAACTACTTCTTTGTTTACGGCGGGGACGTGGACATCAGCATCCTGAACCTGTTCTGGAAGTGGCTGCCCGTGCCGTTTTTGTATGAGATGCCGGCGCTTTTGATCCTTGTCGGCTATATGGCGCTCATCTGCCTGCTCTTTTTCGCGCGGGATCAGCGCCGCGCCCGGGAGATCGCCGCGGTATAAAAAACAGCCTGATGCATATGCGTCAGGCTGTTTGCTTTTTGAGCGCAAAAAGACCGCTGCGGACGCAGATTCCGCAGCGGTTCGTGGAGCGGGATACGGGAATCGAACCCGCCTATCCTGCTTGGGAAGCAGGTGTTCTACCAATGAACTAATCCCACAGGTGCAATTATTATAGCACGGCCAAGTGTCGTTTTCAAGTGAAAAATGCAACAGAACTTGACATTTCTCTGCGCGCAACTTATAATATCTATTCGTGACGTTTTTGTTTGTTTGTTGATATAATGGGAGTGACACTATGGCGCAAGAAACCCTTCGCGAAAATAAAATGGGCACGATGCCCGAAAATCGGCTGCTGCTGTCGATGGCAGTGCCGATGATGATCTCCATGCTCGTGCAGGCGCTGTACAACATCGTGGACAGTATCTTTGTCTCGCGCATCTGCGAGGATGCGCTCACGGCGGTGTCCATGGCGTTCCCGCTGCAGAACATCATCATTTCCATCGCTGTCGGCTTCGGCGTCGGCATCAATGCGCTGCTGTCGCGCGCGCTGGGGCAGAAAAATGCCGAGCGCGTCAATCAGGTCGCGGTCAACGGCCTGCTGCTGGCGCTGCTGAGCTATTTGCTCGTGCTCGTCGCCGGCTTGATCGGCATCCGTGCTTACATGCGCACGCAGACGGATATTGAGACGATCGTCAATTACGGCATCACGTACCTGAACATCTGCATTTTGTGCTCGTTCGGCGTTTTTGTTGAGATCACCTTCGAGCGCTTCCTGCAGGCGACCGGTCGCACGGTCTATTCCATGGTCACGCAGCTGGTTGGTGCGATCACGAATATCATCCTCGACCCGATCCTCATCTTCGGCCTGCTCGGCTTCCCGAAGATGGGCATTGCCGGCGCGGCCTGGGCGACGGTGATCGGCCAGTGCCTGGGCGCGGTCGTGGCGGTCATCCTCAATCATTGCAAGAATCCGGAGATCCACCTGCGCCTGCGGCACATCCGCCCGAGCGGCAAGCTCATGGGCGAGATCACGGCCATCAGCATCCCGTCGATCATCATGAGCTGCATCTCATCGCTGACGTGCTTCGTCATGAACCTGATCCTCATCACGTTTTCGTCCACGGCAGTCGCGGTGTTCGGCGTCTATTTCAAGCTCCAGAGCTTTGTGTTCATGCCGGTGTTCGGTTTGAATAACGGCATGGTGCCGATCATTGCCTATAACTATGGCGCGCAGAAGCCGGAGCGTATCCATAAGACGATCCGCCTCGGCATGGTCTACGCCGTCGCGATCATGGTGATCGGTCTGCTCGTATTCCAGCTCATTCCGAAAGAGCTGCTGCTGATGTTTGACGCCTCGGACGCAATGCTCGAAATTGGTGCGCCCGCGTTGCGCATCATGAGTCTGGCGTTCATATTTGCCGGTATCAGCATCGTGGCCGGTTCCTCGTGCCAGGCATTTGGCTACAGCGTCTACAGTATGCTTATTTCCATCGCGCGCCAGATCGTGGTGCTCATCCCGGCTGCCTACCTGCTGTCTCTGACCGGCGTGCTGCGCAGCATCTGGTTTGCGTTCCCGATCGCGGAGATCTTCTCGCTGATACTCTCGCTGTTCTTTTTGCGCACCACGCTCAAAAAGACGGGCATGGCGCTGCCAAAAACGAAATAAAGCTCCGTTCCGCAAAGGCGGCGCCATCCGGCGCCGCCTTTTTTCGTCGCGTTCCGCACCGGCCGAACCGGGCCTGCATAGGATAATGCGGGCCGAGTGCCCGATTTGAAAAGGAGGAACGACTGTGGACAAATGCAATTTCAAGCAGGGCTCGCTGCCGGAATGCGCGCCGCTGGCGCTGGCGCAGACGCCCATGCAGCAGTCCAACGAACCCGCGTATGATCGGCGCATGGCACTGGCGCGCGGTACGCTGTTTCCGGGACTGGACCTGCCGTTTATGAACATGGTCAACAAACCCGGCGACCTCAGCACGCCGCTGTGCGAGCTGATGGCGATGGATTTTGTCATCCGAGAGCTGAACCTGTATCTGGATACGCACCCGGACGACCGCGAGGCATTCGAGACGCTGCAAAAGTGCATCCGCCTGAGCGCGGAGGGGCGCAGGCGGTACGTGGAGCAATACGGCCCCGTGTCCCTGCGGGATCTGGAAAGCTCGGACGTCTATGACTGGCTCAACGCGCCGTGGCCGTGGCAGCAGGAAGGAGAGGGGAAGTAAGCGATGTTTGTCTATGAAAAGAAACTGGAATACCCGATCCGCATCAAAAACGCTAATCCCGCGCTGGCAAAGTTCATCTGCTCGCAGTACGGTGGGCCGGACGGCGAGCTGGGCGCGTCCCTGCGCTATCTCAGTCAGCGCTATGCCATGCCGTACCCGGAGCTGTCGGCGATCCTGACGGACATCGGCACGGAGGAACTTGGTCATCTCGAGATGGTCGGAACGATCGTCTACCAGCTCACGCGCAGCATGACGCCGGAGCAGATCAAACAGTCCGGCTATGATACGTACTTCGTCGATCACACGGCGGGCGTCTTTCCGCAGTTTGCATCCGGCACGCCGTGGACGGCGGCGACGATCGGCGTGACCGGCGATGTGATCGCCGACCTGTCGGAGGATATGTCGGCCGAGCAGAAGGCGCGCAAGACCTATGACAACATTCTGCGGCTTTGCGACGACCCGGATGTGACGGATGTGATCCGGTTTCTGCGTGAGCGCGAGGTCGTGCACTACCAGCGCTTCGGCGAGGCGCTGCGTCTGGCGACGGAAAAGATGGATCAGAAGAACGTCTATATGACCAATCCGGCATTTGATCGCTCCTGAAACGAAACCAGCGCCGGCAGTCAGCCGGCGCTGGATTTTTCTGCAGCGGCGCAATTTGCGGGACAAAAAAGCAGGCACCCGAAGGTGCCTGCTTTGTGGTAGTTGGGGGAAAGCTTACTTTTTGATGTAAGTCCAGCGCTCGGTGACCGGGTTCTTCAGGTTCTCAATGAAAGCCTTGAAGATTCCATTATGGTCAGAGTACGTGAGAATGTTAATGTCCCAAGTGTAGTCGTGGCTGTTGGTGGCTTCCTGGATCTCGGCATAGGCCCAGTGCGAGGAAGTGCAGTCCGGCCAGGTCTTCATAGCCGCAGCAACTTTGGCATCGCTGAAGCTGGAATCATTCACAACGCGGCCGAGGATGCGGTTCATAACGGCAGCCGTTTCGCCGCGCGTCAGGTTGTCGTTCGGTCTTGCGCTGCCGTTGTCGCCCTTGACAATGCCGAGCTTCTGGAGCAGGTTGATGTACTTTTCTGCCCAGTGACCGTTGATATCCTTGAAGATACCGCCAGTGATCGGGGTGTTGAGCGTATCGCTGTAGAGCATGGCGACCATCTTGAAGAACTCCGCACGGGTGACCGCCTGGTTGGGCTTGAACGAGCCGTCCGGATAACCGGCGACGATGCCGGCCTTCGCGCACATCTGCACAGCGTCATAGTACCAGGCGCCGCTGCTGACATCAGAGAAGTTGACAGTGGGCTTGGAGTCGAATCTGGCCTTGACCTGATCCTTCATCAGACGATCCAGAATGGTGGCGACTTCGGCACGGGTGATGCGTCCGTCCGGTCTGACAGTGCCATCCGGATAACCTTTGATGTAAGCGTTGTGGTCAGTGGTGTTGAGGATCATGTCGATCGTCGGGTAAACCGTGATGACGTCGATGTCGGGCTTCTTGCCGAAGGACCAGTTGAAGCCGACGAGGGACTGATACTTAATGTTGGTGTTCGGGTCGGTCCAGGTGGCGGACACGGAGTAAGTGTTGAGGTGATCCTTCTTGGAGAAGATGGCGACGCCGTAGTTGGCGACGGCAGTGGCGACCTGATCCTTGTTCTGGTTGTAGATCACGACCTGAGCGCCGGCAGCGACGCGACCGTCTGAGGTCTTTACAGCAACCAGATAGTTCGGCAGTTTGGCGAACAGATTCTTGATGACATCGCTAACGACGCCCTCAGTCTCCGGGGAAGTCTCCTCGACCGTAGCCGCGGTGGTTTCCTCGGCTGCGACGTCTTCATCGGCTGCAAAAGCCATGACCGGCAGCAAGCTGACGACCATAACCAGAGCGAGAAGCACGCAGAGCAGTTTGCGGGACTTTTTCATTGTTTCCACTCCTTTTATAAATGTGCATAAGTGCCGTTATGCCGGATGTCGGGTAACACAGCCGACCCACGTACACTTATGCGCCTAGTATACACTGTCGGCCCTGAAAAGTCAAGCTATGGAAGCGCTGTGCAAAGGCGCCGCAAACGCAAAGATCTGCAAAAAATGACCGGTCATTCCATTGCTCGCAGCGGCAGCAGCAACCATCTGCCGCAAACCCGCGAATCGTGCGCACGATCGTTGAATAATGCATATATGGTCAATTACCGGCTCGAGTGTCTGCAAACAATTTCCCTGCCAGAAAAGAAAAGTGAATTTTCTATTGACACACTGGGTAAAACGCGATATAATCCTATTAACCTATAGAGAAGGTAGGCGATGAAAATGCGAGGGCGCATTTCCGGCCGCCTGTGTATCTGCTGGCACTGTTGCGACGGCTGAGCGCAGGCAAGTCCATCACGAGTCAAACATACATATTTAATAATACGATACATAAATGGAGGAACATCTCATGAGTAAGATCTATACATCCGCTGACCAGCTGATCGGAAAAACGCCCCTTCTGGAGCTGACCCATATCGAAAAAGAGCAGCAGCTCGAGGCCCGCATTCTGGCAAAGCTCGAGTACTTCAACCCGGCCGGTTCCGTGAAGGACCGCGTGGCGCTGGCCATGATCCAGGACGCGGAGCAGCGCGGCGTGCTCAAGCCGAGCTCCGTCATCATCGAGCCCACCTCCGGCAACACCGGCATCGGCCTGGCGTCCGTCGCCGCGGCCAGAGGCTACCGCATCATCATCGTTATGCCGGAGACCATGAGCGTGGAGCGCCGCCAGATCATGAAGGCCTATGGCGCGGAGCTCGTGCTCACGGACGGCGCGCAGGGCATGAAGGGTGCGATCGCAAAGGCCAACGAGCTGGCTGCGCAGATCCCCGACAGCTTTGTCCCCGGTCAGTTTGTCAACCCGGCCAACCCGGCGATCCACCGCACGACGACCGGCCCGGAGATCTGGGAGGACACGGACGGCAACGTGGATATCTTCGTTGCAGGCGTCGGCACCGGCGGCACCGTGACGGGCGTCGGCGAGTACCTGAAGTCCCAGTGCCCGAAGGTCAAGGTCGTGGCCGTGGAGCCGGAGACCTCTCCGGTCCTGAGCGAGGGCCATGCCGGCCCGCATAAGATTCAGGGCATTGGTGCGGGCTTTGTGCCGGACGTGCTCAACACGAAGGTCTATGATGAGATCATCCCGGTCAGCAACGAGGATGCGTTTGCGACCGGCCGCCTGATCGGCCATAAGGAAGGCGTGCTGGTCGGCATTTCCTCCGGCGCTGCCGTCTGGGCGGCGATCGAGCTGGCCAAGCGCCCGGAGAACAAGGGCAAGACCATCGTCGTGCTCCTGCCGGATACCGGCGACCGCTATCTGTCGACGCCGCTGTTTGCAGACTGAGTGCAGGCAAGCGTTCGTTCTTCTTTCACATGCAACGGGAGACACCGCAAGGTGTCTCCCGTTGTGCATCCGGCACAATTCTGTGAAAAAGCGCTCCCTTCCGGGGTCATCCCGGCGGGGAGCGCTCGTGCGTTCAGCGGCAGCGCATGGCCAGACCGCAGAACATATAGGCGGCCATGCGCAGCGCCTCGGTCTCGATCCGGTCGAACATGCGGATGTCGGCCGCATAGTCGCCCTGCAGGCGCAGCGTGGCCTCTTTCCCGTCATCTCCAGATGGCTGTAGAAAAACTCGCGCCATTTTTCTTCCTTCCAGCAGGCGTTGATGCCGGCAAGAAACGCGCTGATGGCGTCGGCGTTTGCGTACCAGCGCCGTCGGGCGCCGTCGGCCTTGGCGGTCTCGCGGTTTTTCAGGTCAGTCACGAGCGCACCGCCGATCTCCAGATGCTCCGTGAGCAGGTCGCCGAACTGTCCGGCCGTGCGCGCGGGATCTTTGGCGCATCTTTTGCGCAGCAAAGACAAAAAGGGATGCAATTTTGCGCCCGATGCGCTATAATAGATGCCATCATGCAGTGAGAGGGATCGTTATGCGAATCGTTGTTAAAGTCGGCACTTCCACACTCGCGCATGCGACCGGGCGGCTGAACATTCAGCGCATGGAGCGGCTGTGCAAAGTGCTCAGCGACCTGAAAAATGCAGGTCACGAGATCATTCTCGTCTCGTCCGGCGCGATCGGCATGGGTGTCGGCAAGCTCAATCTGTCCGGCCGTCCGGCGGATATGCCGGGCAAGCAGGCCGCGGCCGCCGTCGGCCAGTGCGAGCTGATGTATTTTTACGATAAGCTCTTCACGGAGTACAATCATATTGTGGCGCAGCTGCTGCTGACCGGCGAGGACATCCGCAGTGAGCAGCGCAGCCGCAACGTGCGCAACACGCTCTCGCGGCTGCTGGAGCTGGGGGCGCTGCCGGTCATCAATGAAAACGACGCCGTGGCGACGGACGAGATCGGCGTGGACAACACCATCGGCGAGAACGACAGTCTCTCGGCCATCGTGGCTGCCGCCATCGGTGCGGATCTGCTGATCCTGCTCTCGGACATTGACGGATTGTATGACAGCGACCCGCACCGAAACCCGGATGCGCGGCTCATCGAGACGGTGCCGGTCATCGACGCGCACATTCTCTCGCTTGCCGGAGACAAGGGCTCCGCGCTCGCCACCGGCGGCATGGTCACGAAGCTGCACGCCGCGCAGATCGCAACGGCGGCCGGCTGCGAAATGGTCATTGCCAACGGTGAAAAGCCCGAGGTGCTCTATGACATTGTGGCCGGCAGGCGCGCCGGCACCCGATTTCTGATACCACATTCCTGAGGAGGGACTACTATGACGACTATGGACATTCTCCGGCGGACGAAGGCCGCGTGGCCCAGCATCTGCAACGCTTCCGCCGAGGACAAAAACCGCATCCTGTCCGCCATGGCGGACAGCCTGCAGGCGGAGTGCGATGTCATCCTGCGCTGCAATGCAGAGGACATGGACGCTGCACGCGGCCATATCTCGGATGTCATGCTCGACCGGCTCTATTTGGACAAAGATCGCATCGACGCCATGGCCGACGGCATCCGCGCGACCGTGGCGCTGCCGGATCACACGGGGCGCATCCTCGCGCAGATCGACCACCCCAACGGCATGAAGATCTATAAAAAGCAGGTGCCGCTCGGCCTGGTCGCCATCATTTATGAGAGCCGCCCGAACGTCACGTCCGACGCGGCGGCGCTCACCATCAAGAGCGGCAACGTCTGCATGCTCCGCAGCGGCAAGGAGGCTTTCCGCACGGCCAAAGCCATCGTGGCCGCGCTCAAGCAGGGCATCGCGTCCGCGGGCGGCGATCCGGACATCGTCAACATTGTGGAGGATACCAGCCACCAGAGCGCTACGGAGATCATGCAGGCCAAGGGCCTTGTAGATCTGCTCATCCCGCGCGGCGGGGCGGGGCTCATCCGCGCCTGCGTGCGCAATGCCACCGTGCCCTGCATCGAGACCGGCACCGGTATCTGCCACGTCTACGTGGACGAGTATGCTGACCTCGACAAGGCCGTGCGCATCATCGAAAACGCCAAAACCAGCCGCCCCTCGGTCTGCAACGCCGAGGAGGTCTGCCTTGTGCACCGGGCGGTCGCGGCCAGGTTTCTGCCCATGCTCAAAAAGGCACTGGTCGATGACCGCGCGGCGCAGGGCCTCACACCGGTCGAGCTGCGGCTGGATGCGGCAGCGGCGCAGATCATCGACGGCAAGAGCGCTTCCGACAAGGACTTTGACACGGAGTATCTGGACTATATCCTCGCCGTCGGCGTGGTCGACAGTCTGGATGCCGCCATCGCGCACGTGCTCGCGCACTCGACGCACCACAGCGACGCCATCGTCACCGAGGACGCCGCGAGTGCCGAGCGCTTCATCAACGGCACGGACAGCGCGGCAACGTACGTCAACGTCTCCACCCGCTTTACCGACGGGGGTGAGTTCGGCCTCGGCTGCGAGATGGGCATCTCCACGCAGAAGCTCCACGCCCGCGGCCCCATGGGGCTCGACGAGCTGAGCACCTATAAATATATTATCCGCGGCGACGGACAGATCCGCTGAGGAGGGAACACTATGAAAAAGTTTGAAGCAGGCTTCATCGGCGCCGGCAATATGGGCGGCGCGCTGGCCACGGCCGCGGCCAAACAGGTCACAGGGGAGCGGGTCGCCGTTGCCTGCAGCAGCCCCG
>ERZ809146.779-NODE-779-length-15430-cov-8.498211_pt1 | contig 15430 bp, 15 predicted proteins | sample MGYA00520794_ERZ809146 | MGnify/ENA primary metagenome ERZ809146 (study PRJEB31570, sample SAMEA3212995) | Homo sapiens | biome: human-gut; feature: human gut; material: fecal | place: Sweden | collected 2011 ... | reverse complement strand
ATTGGATAAAAATTCATATGAAATTCGATTCTGCGAATGAATCAGTGCTTCCTTAGTGCATGCCGCATATAAAGCAATCGGAATCAATACTAACCAGCGGGAAGGCTGCCATTTGGCAGTCTGTTCATCCTTAGAATCATTCCGTCCTGCAGCCTCGTGCACCCCTTCGCCACTTCGTGACCCCCTCCGCCCAAAGAGAACGCAGGGCGTTCCGTACTATCTTCCCCGCCCCCTCCCCTGCAATCCCACAATAAAAAGCTGCAGCGCCAGATGGCTCTACAGCTTTTTTGATTTCACAATTTCATTACTTCAGATGGTGGCTGCCCCGTTCTGTAATGGGAACGCCTGCCTTGCACAGGGGGCATTCTTCCGGTTTGTAGGTGGGAACGGTGAGGTGGAGAAGGGGGTATACCTTTTCCTTGGGAACGCCGAAGTCCGCCTTGCCGCCGGAGCGGTCTACGAAGAGGCCGATGCCTACGATGTCGCCTTTAGCCTCATTGACTACGTCCACCACTTCTTTGATGGAGCCGCCGGTGGTGACGATGTCTTCCACGATAAGCACCTTTTCTCCGGGAGCGATTTTGAAGCCGCGGCGCAGGGTCATCTTACCGTTTTCTCTTTCTGTGAAGATGGAGCGGACGCCCAGCAGACGGGCTGTTACCTGGGAAAGGATAATGCCGCCGGTAGCCGGCCCGATTACCGTTTCAATGCCCATGTCCTTGAAATGGCTGGCAAATTCCTGGCACAGCTTTTCCGTGTATTCCGGATGCTGGAGCACATTGAATTTTTCCACATACAGCGGGCTGTGAAGGCCGCTGGTGAGAAGGAAATGGCCTTCCAGAATGGCTTTTGTTTCTTTCAGCAAAGATTCGACTTCTTTTTCGTTCATTATGCATTCTCCTTTATTTCCTTTAAAATCAGGCGGGCTGCGGCGCAGGGATCAATGGCCTGGGTAATGGGGCGTCCAATGACCAGCATGGAGGAGCCGTTCTTGAAAGCTTCCGACGGGGTGGCAATACGCTTCTGGTCGTCGGTCTGGGCAAAAGAGGGACGGATGCCCGGAGTGACGATGAGGAAATCATCTCCTGCCATCTTGCGGATGGAAGATGCTTCTTTTGGAGAAGCTACCACGCCGTCTACGCCGGAATGTTTCGCCAGCTCTGCCAGTTCCAGTACATGGTCCTGGATAGGAAGATGACCTCCCACTTCCTGCCAGCCCTGGTCATCAAAGCTGGTAAGTACGGTCACTGCCAGAATCTTCGGACGCTCTACGCCCAGCTCATCTGCCGTGATTTTGGCATAACGGGCTGCGGCCTGCATCATGGCCCTGCCGCCGCCGGCATGGACCGTAATCAGGTTCACTCCCAGCCTGGTGACGGAAGCCACGCTGTGGCCTACGGTATTGGGAATATCATGGAGTTTCAGGTCCAGGAATACCTTTTTCCCATGTTCCTTCAGGTAGCGGATGGTTTCGCTGCCTGCGCTGTAGTACAGCTCCATGCCCACCTTGTAATAGGAAACCAGATCTCCCAGCTCATCCACCAGTTCCTTCATCTTGTCAAAAGAATCCACATCCAGCGCCACAATGAGCCGATCATCGGCGGTGTAGACCTCTTCTTTCTCGTCCATTCACGCTCTCCCTTCCTGCTTGCAAATACTATGTATATCTGAAATATTATACCATTTCGAAGGGATTCTGACACCCTGTTTTTTTAGTAAAACAGGGACTGCTTCCGCCCCCTCCCAAGATGACAAAGCGGCGGGAGATTTCTCGGCTCAGAGCCTCTATAGAACAAAAGGCATGATCATCCATAACTATATGCAGCATCGCTCGAAATGACATTGAGGCAGAAAGCAGGCTGTCATTTGGCTAATTTCCGTGAGAATTTATGTATACAAAAAGGGCTGTGAGAAAATGTAAGTCATTTTTTCACAGCCCCTTTTTCAAAATTTTTTATTTATTTCCTGACTGGAGGGATGCTTCCTTAATCATATGCATGGTTACGGAGCTGAATTCCACCGGTGCATCCAGGGCTTTCACTTCCTTGAAGCCTACGCCCAGTTTGCCGGTGTAGTAGGCTGTCACTTCGCCTTTGGTATTCACCTTGACAGCATAAATGGTCTTTTCTTCGTCCACGCCAACCAGGCGGAAAGCGCCGGGCGGGGAGATGACACGCCAGGAGCTGTCATCTCCGTTGAAGGTATAGAGGATGCCCTTCTGGCTGTCATCGTAGAAGAGGCGGTCCTTATCATAGTACACCGCAATCTTCCCGATATGGGATGTCTGGATGTAGATACGGCGGGTATCGTAGTTTGCGTCGGTGCGGTAAATACGATAGAGGCCTTTTCCAACTTCCATTTTCATATACACCGCATTGGTGGCGGTAGAGTAAGCCACATCCACGATTTTGGAATTTCTTGGAAGATCCCGAATGGGGGCGTCGGACTCATGGGTGGTGCCGTCGGGGTTGTAGCGGGCCAGGGTTACGTCCCAGCGGCCGCCCTTCCAGTGCGCCGGATAGAGGGCCATGAGGGCCAGGTTTCTGTCCGGCATCCATTCAAAGAAGGACACCCCCTGGTTCTTCAAATCCACCTTCTGGGGATTTCCCAGATCGTCGGCCTTATAAATGGTAACCGTATCGGCGGTTACGTCGGCCATGTACTTGTAGTCATGGGAATAATAGGCTTTCCCTTTGACGCTGACCTTGGCGAAAAGTTTCTTTCCTTCCTTTTCCGCCGCTTCCGCCATCTTGTCCTTGACGTCGGACATATCATAGTCGCCGCTGGAAAGGGGCGCAAAGAGGACACGGTCCATGTAGAGATAGGCGCCTGCCTGGATGCCCAGACCAAGGACGAAGCAGACTGCCAGCTGAACAAATTTCTTATTCACCCTGTCCTCCTTATTTCACAATAAATGCGGTAGGAATCATGCGCTCGCCCAGAAGGTCTGCCGGCTTGTTCACTACCTTGCCGTTATAGTAAAGGGTGGTGGAGGAGCCGCCGTCCAGGTTGGCTGCAATGTATGCGCCGTTTTCATAAAGAATATTCTGGGAATCCACAAGCGTGGCGCCGATGCTGTATCCCGGCTGCCTTCCGTCGATTACCAGGAAGAGGATGGTGCCATCCTTTTTCTGGCCGATGGCGGAACGGGGAGAAATGCCCCAGCCGCCGTCACCGCTTTTAATGACTTTCTGTCCGTTGATAATAAGCGGCGGTCCGAAGGTCAGCCCCTCCACGGCACCCAGGTCACGGAGCTCCTTCTTGTTATAGTTGCCGGCAATGAGGTTGCCGCTCTTGGTCATGCCTACAAAATCCACCTTTTCCTTGTCATCCACCTGCTGTCCCAGAAGGTACTTGCCCTTATGGAGGATAAATCCGTAGGGAAGACGGCCGGTGCCGGTGCCGTTTGGGTCATAGAAACCGCCGCCGTTAATGGCTGCCACCGCATTGTTCTTCTTGGCAATGCTGCTGGTGGTGTCCCCTTTTTCGTTAATATCTTCTGCCGTAGCTACTTCCACCCTGGTGGGGTTGGGAATTTCCAGAAGATAGCCTACGAAACGGGACGTTTCAATCTTCTTCAGGTTCAGGGTTGAATCGGTTCTTGGCTTAAAGGAAAATACTTTCTGCGTATCCGTCGTTTTCACCACGCCCAGAATCTGGTTCAGTTCATCCTGGGAATAGAGCCAGGTAATGTACTGGGGATGACGGGAGCGCATGATGGCCCCTACCACCGCCCGCTTCAGGTTGCCAAAGGGCCCGAAGAGAACCACCACCGGCGATGTAACGATGAAGAAGAGCAGTGTGATGATGATGAATTTGAAAATAAAGCTGTGAAATATGCGTCTCATTCTTGCTCCTAAAAAATGAAGAGTCCGACGGAGAAAAATTCATTCTCTCCTTATACCGGCGTGTAATTATCCTTATTCAGCCTTTCCGAGAAACGGGCCAGGGAAATATCATTTCCTACGTATACCCGCTTCAGTTCATAGGGATAGCTTCCCACATGGACACGGCCGGAATCGGTGGTTACTGCCATCTTAATGCCTGCCTTTTTGCAGATTTCCACCACCTGGTCATCATAGTCCCCGTAGGGATAGGCCAGCCAGGCATTATCAATGCCCAGATGGTACTTCAAAGCCTCATTGGCTTCCACGATTTCCTTCTCCTTTTCCTTGGCAGTAGCCAGATTATGGAGTTTCGGATGGGACAGGGTGTGGTTGGCAATGGTCACCGTATGGCTGTCAGCCATTTCCTTCAGCTGGTCCCAGGTCATGCGGTTGTAGGGCTTGCCTACGTCATCGGTGATGAGGAAGAGGGTCCAGGGGAACCCGTATTCCTTCATGAGAGGATACACAATGGTGTAGCTGTCAAGGTAGCCGTCATCGAAGGTAATGCATACCGGCTTTTCCGGAAGCGGCGCCCCTTTGGTAATATAGTCATACAGTTCCTGCATGGTAATGGGATGGTAGCCGTGGTCCCGGAGATAATTCATCTGCAGGCGGAGATTGGCTTCCGTCATGACGGCTGCGTTGTTTTGAATATCGCCGATCATGTGGTACATGAGGACGGACACCCCTTCCGGCACGCTGTAGGGTACGGAAGGATCCCTTTTCACATAGGCAACTCCCGGCTTCATCTGGGAATCAGCGGCAGCAGCGGAAACGGAAGATGAAGCAGCACTCTTCGCCTGTCCCGGCGCACATCCGGACAAAACAAAGGCAGACGAAGAAAGAAGCATCACCGCAGCAGCAGCGGCGGCAGCCTTTTTCCAGCTATTTGGTAATAATTTCACTTAAAACTCCCCTTTTATCCATTTCAAAAGTAAAGTGTTTTCAGCAGCATAAAGCAAGCCCATTTTGGCAATATAAATTATTTTACTACGATTTACAGGCTTTTGCTATCAAAAGTAGAAATTTATCACAAAAAATGAGAATTTGTCATACGATATACATTTTTTGAATCCTACTCCTTTCCCTCTTTCCCGCCCTGATTTTCCCTGTCCTTCAAAAAAGGAGCCGTCCCTTGGGCAGTAGTGTTATAATATAAATTACCTGATGCATAAAAGCAGACAGGATATCATCTTCTCCCTGCTCTGTTTTCTGCCATGGCAGTTTAATTTTCAGAAAGGACAATATAATGATAAAGAGAATCATTCAATTATTTTTAATTCTTATTGCTTTTCTTCTCCTTCCCTCCGCCTCTCCCTCCCTGGCGAAGGATGCCCAAGTGACAGCCCTCCGCTGGACATCCCGCAATGACGGCGATCCTCCCTTCGTCCGCATTGCCATGGATCTGAACAAAGCCGTCCATGCGGAAGCGGCCATCGACAATCCCGGCAAAAATTTCGAGGTCATTTTAAGAAATACTTCCCTTGGCAAGGTAGCCACCCAGTATGACATGGACCCAAGGGCCATGGATCTGGTCACCCTGTCCGAAAAGGATGGTGACACCTATCTGGATGTAGCCCTCACCAAGCCCCAGAAAATTGATGACATCCGCGTCTTTGCCCTCCGTCCTGACGCAAAGATGAAAAAGCCCCACCGTCTGGTAGTGGATATTCCTGTTATCGGCGCCAAGCAAACCTATAAAAAGAAAGCGGCCGCTCCCTCTGCTTCGGCTTCCCCTTCCTCCTACAAGAAACAGAGCTACAATGTGTCCTCCGATGCCAGAAGCGTACTGAAGGGCAAGGTTATCTGCATTGACCCCGGCCACGGCGGCACAGATGTAGGCGCCATCGGCCATATCGGCGGCAAAGAGGTATATGAAAAGAACATTACCCTTTCCATTGCCCTCCCCCTCCGGGATATGCTGAAATCCGCCGGCGCCAAAGTAGTAATGACAAGAGAAACCGATAAAGATGTATATGGCCCTTGGGCGGACGCAGACCCTGAGCTGCAGGCCCGCTGCAACGTGGCTAATGAAGCCCATGCAGATGCCTTCGTATCCATCCACATCGACTCCTTCTCCAACTCCTCTGTAGATGGCACCACCGCCTACTACAACGCCAAGAGCTCCAAAGACCTGCTGCTGGCCCAGATGATGCACCAGGCCACCATGAACTCCCTCTCCATTCCCGACAGAGGCGTAAAATCCAATGATTTCTACGTGAACGTGCATACCGCCATGCCCTCGGTCCTTATGGAAATGGGATTCATCACCAACGGTCACCGCGTGAAAATGCTGACCTCCACCTGGGGTCCCCGGGGCATTGCCCAGAGCCTCTTCAACGGACTGGTCAACTATTTCTCCGCCATTTCCTAAGGAGGCCCCCGATGAATAAAAAAACAATTCTTTCCCTTCTGGCCGCCTCCGTCCTCACTGCCGCCCTTACAGGCTGCTCGCCGGACAGCGGGAAACAGGCATCCCAAAGCCTTTCCCCCAAAGCAGCCTCCTCCCAGGCCGTCCTTCCTGCAGAAAAGGAATCTACCCTTCTCTATTACAAAGCTTCCGATGACGGCATGAAAATCATTCCTGTCACAAAGAAAGTAAAAGCAGGCAGCCGCACAGCCAAAACAGCAATGGAAGAAATGATCCGCACCGACCGGAAATCCAAATATCCCCTCCTCCCTGCGGGACTTACATTAAAAAATATTTCCGTGAAAGAAGGCACCGCCTATGTAAACTTCAGCAAAGAACTGAATGACATCAAAGGCTCCACCGGTGAATCCCTCTTCATTGCCATGACCGTGGACACCCTCACCGAATTCCCCAATATCAAACAGGTGGAAATCACGGCGGAAGGCAGGAAGCCAAAATTCCAGATGGATATGACAAAGCCCTTCAAGAGGGATGAAAGCTATATACAGATGGAAAAGAAATAATAATAAAAGCACCTGTGCATGGGACAGGTGCTTTTTTATGCAGGTTTATGGAGTGTCGAAATGGCGATGGTGGTAAGCGCCACTCCTGTCATTCGTCACCTTCCTGAATGCCCATAAGCTGCCTGCCGCTTCGTCATCTCGAGCGGAGCTGCATACCGCCATGGGTGAATTGTGTCCGGCATGATTGAAACTCTGAGCCTGGAGATCTCCTGCCGCGATGGGACTTGTACCACTTCAGAGGGAGATTTCGGGGCTCAGAGCCTCAATAGAACAAAAGGCATTATCACCCATAACTACATGCAGCATCGCTCGAAATGACGTAGAGGCAGGAAGCTGACTGTCATTTGGCCAATTTCCGTGAAAATTTATGTATTCAAAAGAGGCTGTGAAAAAATGTAAATCATTTTTTCACAGCCCCAGTTTCCTTATTTCTCTTCTTTTTCCAGTACTTCGATGTCTCCGTCAGCAAAGGCAGCGGGATAGGTATATTCCTTTTCCACTTCCTTGAATTTCACGGTCATATGGCCATTGCTGATTTCCATAATAACCCCTTCTCCATAGAGAGGAGAAATGACCAGGGTACCAACGCCAAGGGAAATGAAGCGGGTATTGCCCCGATGGGTTTCTTTCGCCCGATGGGGAACCACCTTTCCCTTTTTCTCCGGTTTGGCCTGGGCCGGTACGGTATAGGTTCTTTCTTTGCCCCTGTGCGGCTCCGCCTTCTTTTCCTTCTTTACTTCCGGGAAAGCGCTCTTCAGAAGCTTGGCGGGGAGACCCCGGGGATACATGACATGTTCGCCGGTAGCTTCATAGGTCACGTACACGCCCCGTTCCGTAATCCGGCTCACAACGCCCTTTCCCAGTGTATCGTCCACCACTTCAAGGCCCACTTCCGCTTCTCTTTTGCGGGGTCTTATATCCCTGAGAGGAGCCTTTCCTTCTCCCGGCTGCACGTCAAAGGTAAATACCTTCCTGTCCATCGGTTTTCCAAGGGGCGCCGGTTTTCTTCCTGTTTCCGGAGCGTTCATCCGCTTCCTGCGGGGAATCACCTTTTCCACATCACCGAAGGCTACGGTAATTCCATCTTCCGTTACCTTCCGTACGATACCTACGCCCAGTCTGCGGTCTTCAAACTCTACACCCGGTTCCAGTTTCCGTTTAAACTTTCTGCCGGGAGCTCCTTTCCTGTCCCTGCGAAAAGGTTTTCTGCCGCCTTTGTGAAAAGGCTTCTTGTCGTTATCCATGTTTTCTCCTTACTTCAAGCTTAAGATATTTCGATTCTTTTTATTATACCAGTATTTGGCAAAGGTTCATAGGGCTCCCCAGGGGGAAGGTCTGCGGGCCTGAAGACCAGGGGGCTTTGCCCTACAGAAAATAATTTTTATCATTCCGTTTCGCTTAAACAGACTGTATGGAAGCACTGATTAATTCATAGAGTCTGCTTTTATAAGAAATTTTATGCACTGCTTCGTCATGGGATTCCTTAAATAGCTCGCTATTCGCGTCGTCCCATTCCTTGCATTGCATAAAAATCCAAGAATAAAAGCAGACAGTGATTTAATCAGCGCTTCCCTATGAATGAATCAGTTTCCCTAATCCAGCCTCTGTGTCTTTATCCTTCTGTCCAGATCCCTCTTGGCTGCCCTTTCCGCCATGTCCTGCCGCTTATCGTAAAGTTTCTTGCCGGTGGCGGTTCCGATTTCCACCTTGACTTTGCCATGCTTGAAATACATTTTCAGCGGCACCAGGGTAAGGCCCTTGGTTTTCAGTTTCATTTCAATCTTGCGGATTTCCTGTTTATGGAGCAGCAGCTTTCTGGTGCGGAGGGGATCATGGTTGAAGATATTTCCCTGTTCATAGGGACTGATGTGGGCATTCCACAGATAGACTTCCCCCTTTTCCACCTTCGCAAAGCTGTCTCTCAGATTCACCCTGCCGGCGCGGATGGATTTCACTTCCGTGCCCGTCAAGGCTATGCCGCATTCGTAGGTATCATGGATAAAATAATTATGATAGGCCTGCCGGTTGGCTGCCACCGGCGGTGCCGTTTTTTCTTTTTTCATGCAAAACCTCCTGCAGGAAAGGGATTATTTCCGCTTTCCTCCTTTTTTGCCCCGGGACTTGCCGTTTCCTTTCTTATCCTTCTTCTTGGAATGGGACTTGGAGCGGGATGAGGTCCTCGTCTTCTTTTCCAGATTCAGGGGCGAATGGATTTCTCCCAGGACGAAGTCCACTTCCCTCTTTTCCTTATCCGCCTTCACCAGGGTTACCCTGACCGGCATGCCCATGGAATAGGTGGTGCCGGAGAACCGGCCCTTCATGGTCATGGTGTCTTCCTGGTATACGTATTCATCGTCGTCCATGGAGTCCACGTGAACCAGGCCTTCCACACCGTTATCAAGGCCCACGAAAATGCCGAAGCGGGTAATGCCGGTAATATGGCCGTCGAAGGGTTCTCCCACGAAGGGCACCATGTACTCGGTCATCTTCAGATCATCCACATCCCGTTCCGTTTCCGTAGCATTCTGCTCTGTTTCCGAGCAGTGCTCCGCTGCGCGGATGAGGAATTCAGTCTGTTTCTTCCGTTCCGATTTTGTCAGATCATCATGGATGGCCTGGCGGATGAGGCGGTGCACCATAAGGTCCGGATAGCGGCGGATGGGGGATGTGAAATGGGTATAGCAGGTGCTGGCAATGCCGAAATGGCCGTCATTATCGGTGCTGTAGCAGGCCTGGGGCAGAGAGCGCAGGGTCATCACCTGTACTACCGCTTCAATGTCCTCCCCCTTCACCGATGCCAAAAGCTTCTGCACGTCCTTCGGTTCCGGATCCTCCGGAATATGGATGGAAAGGCCCATAATGGCAATGAGCCGTTTCAGGGAATTCAGTTTCTCCTGATCCGGATGGTCATGAACACGGTAAATGGACGTATGGCCTGTCTTTTCAAGAAAACGGGCCACCGCTTCATTGGCGGCAATCATGGCATCTTCAATCATCTTTTCCGCTTCGCCCCGGATACGCTTTTCAATGCGGAGTGGTTTACCATCTTCGTCAAGCACCACTTTGTATTCCGGAAAATCGAAATCCAAGGCGCCCCGGCGGCTGCGGTTCTCTCGAAGGGCTGCGGCGCATTCCCTGAGATTTTCCAGCATAGGCAGATGGAGCTTCAAATCCTCCGGTGCAATGCCTTCGTCAAAGGCTTTATTGATTTCCGGATAATTGCAGCGCCTTGCCACCCGCACCATGGAAGGGGTAATCTTTTCCGTCTTCACCGTGCCGTCCGGCGCCACGTCCATAAGACAGGACATGGCATAGCGGTCTTCGTCGTGGTTCAGGCTGCAGAGATCATTGGACAGCTGGAACGGCAGCATGGGAATCACCCGGTCTGCCAGGTACACGCTGGTACCCCGCTGATAGGCCTCATCATCCAGAAGGGAGCCTTTGGTAACGTACCGGGACACATCGGCAATATGGACGCCCAGGACAAAATGGCCGTTTTCCTTCTTTTCACAGTATACTGCGTCGTCCAGGTCCTTGGAGTCCGGGCCGTCGATGGTAACAATAGGCATATCCCTGTAATCGGCCACCCCTTCTTCCGGCACAATGGCCCGTGGAAGGCTGTCCGCCTCTTTCATCAGCTCATCAGAGAAAACATGGCGCAGACGGTGCTGGGCGATAATCACATCAATGTCCAGCCCCTTGTCTCCCTTGTAGCCGATGACTTCCGTCACCTTTCCTTCCGCATCGGTCCATTCTCCCGGCCAGCGGGTCACCTGCACCATGACCCGGGCGCCGGTGACGGCTCCCATTTCCTGTCCTTCAGGGATTTCAATGACCATGTCCACCTTTTCATCAATAGGCACTGCTTCGCCGCCGTCGGCAAGCATTTCATAGGTGCACACGAACATGTCATCCGCACGCTCAATGACCCGAAGAATCCGGCCCTCCGTATTATGACGGCCGGTTTCGCTCTTCATGGTCTTTACTTCCACCGTATCGTTGTTTACCGCATTGAGATGATCCTTCTCTGCGATATATACATCCTCATGGTCATCATCGGTAAGCAGAAAACCGAATCGTCCGTAGGACTTATACACGCCCTCAAGAATCACGCCGGGTTTGTACGGTAAGAGTTCCTTCTTTTCCATATCTGTCTCCTCTATCAAATGTGTTGAAATCTGCTGCTGCGTATCTATCTATACTAAGCCTACATGAAACAGCGAGGCTTCGCAAGGGTAAAATAAAAAAGGCCTGCCGCCGGCAAGCCTCTTTCATCAGAATGTATTCATGTATCTTCCCAGCACGAGACAGAGAACAGCAAACATGGTGCCAAAGACTACGGTGAACTTGGACAGCACCGCATCCTTACCGCGGGTCCGTCCGCCGGCTCCGTTTTCCGTGCCGCCACCGATGGCAGAGCCCATACCGGCCTGCTTCGATTCCTGGCCTACCACTACTACGATTAAGAGCAATGAAACCACAAGGGTTAACCCGATCAAAAAGTACTTCACGCTGAATCCTCCTCTGCACCTGCCTCACTCAGGGCAGATACGGTCTTTCTTAAATGAAATGTAACTATCAAGCTATATTTTATACTAATCTCCATAAATGGTCAACTGGATTTTAAAGATAAATTGGGACGCAGGGCCGCCTGCGCTTGTAAGGTTCTAAGGAAGCACTGATTAATTCGCAGAGTCTGCTTTTATAAGAATTTTTATGCACTGCTTCGTCATGGAGCTCCTTAAATAGCTCGCTATTCGCGTCGCCTCCATTCCTTGCATTGCATAAAAATTCAAGAATAAAATCAGATAACGATTTAATCAGCGCTTCCCTAAAGATTGACCGGTCTTTCGGCCGGAGGGTTCGCAAGTTTGACAGCCCTTCGGGCTGAGGGTTCAGGAATCGCCGCTCCGCGGCGATGAGTTTTGTAATCAGCGTTACATGCTTGCCTTCTCACCGGAACGGCTCCCCGGTTTTATCCAAATTGGCGGCGCAGCCGCCAGCCACAACCCTCGGCTCCATAGAGGCCTGTCAAACTTTAAACCTTTCAGCCCCCAGAGCCTGTCAAACTTCGCCTGCCCGGCAGGCGCTAACCTTTCAAACGCAGGCGCGTCACCTTCCTCTCAGCTTATCCAGTTTTTCCTGTACCGACAGGGGAATGGCTCTCCCTATCTCGCTTCGGAGATTCTTTCTGTTATTGTGGCTGATGAAGGTATTCTGCACCGCCTTATCTTCCCGAAGAGCCCGCATGAGGTCATCCACCGCCACCCGGTAGGCGCCGTTTCCAAGAACCTGCACCTGTTCCGGACCATCGGAGGTAACGACGAAAATATGGCGGTACTCCTCCTTCCGGCGATAGGACTCCTTTTCTATGTAGCTGTCCGCAGTCATGCGGGAAGGGGTAAAGACTACGGTAAAAGAATCGGCCAGTTCTTCCACCTTTGCCTTGTTTGATTTCCCCTGTCCGTCAAAGACGATAATCACTTCCACATGATTATGGGCGCCGAAGTCCTGCAGCAGATCCATCAGCTTTTTCCGTCCCGATTCCAGGTCACTCCGGTCAAACAGGTCAGGCCGCCAGAATATCACATTATATCCGTCTACCAGGTAGAGATCCTTCATGACCTGCCCCTCTGCCTGGCCGCTTCATAAATCAGAAGGGCTGCCGCCACCGATACATTAAGGGAGGAAACCTGGCCTTTCATGGGAATCCGCACGCAGAAATCACACATTTTCCGGGTAAGGGGGCTCACGCCCTTTCCCTCCGCCCCCATGACGATGACCAGGGGCCCCTTCATGTTGGCATCAAAGTAGAGGCTTTCGCCGTCCATGTCGGCGCCTACCACCCAGAATCCCTTTTCCTTCAGTCCCTCCAGGGTCTGCCGGATGTTGCCTGTCTGGCACACCGGCAGGTAGGCAAAGGCGCCGGCGGCGGTCTTCATGGCCGCTGCCGTTACCGGCGGGCTCTTATGTTTCGGAAGGAGCACTGCCGCCGCGCCGGCACATTCCGCCGTACGGACGATGGCCCCCAGATTGCGTACATCCTCCAGGCCGTCCAGCAGGATGAGGATGGGGTCCTTCCCCTCCCAGTCCGCCAGCACCCGGTCCAGATCTGCATATTCGTAGGGCTTCAGAAGGGCCGCCGCTCCCTGGTGGACCACGCCGCCGGCCATATCGTCCAGCCGCTCTTCCGGCACTTCCTCCACCGGCACTCCATATTTTTCAGCCAGTTTTACCATGGAAAGAAGGCGGTCATCCTTCTTCCCTTCCTTCACGAATACCTTCCGCACGCCCTGACTTTTCAGGAATTCTGTGACGCTGTTTCTGCCACAGATAAGGAGGGAGTCTCCTGCCCCCTCCTTCTTTGCCGGCCTTCCCCTTTTCCCGGAAAATGCCGGCTTCCTTTCGCCGCCCCTTCCGGCTTTGAAAGACGCTCTTTCTCTTTTATCCGTTTTCATGGCTCATTTCTCCTGCCACATACTTCAGGCTCTTTTCAAGGATGAAATCGAGACGCTTCTGCTGCCCCGACAGGTACAGATACCCCAGAAGGGCTTCAAAGGCCGTAGACTCCCGGTATTCCTCCACCGTAGCGCTCTTTGGCACATGGGAGCTTGTATTTCTTGCCCTTTTGGACACTTTCAGCTCCCGGTCATTCAAAAGCTCCCTGATTTCAAAAAGAATGCGGCTCTGCCAGCGGGCGGAAACGATTTCCGATGCCAGACTGTTCAATATCTGTACATTGTAAATGCCCGTATCAATGAGGGCCTTCCTGATGAAGAAGGACCAGCAGGCATCCCCTATGTAAGCCAGAGTGAGCGCATCCATGGAAAAGACCTCCTGTTCACCAAGAACAGGAGCTTCCTTTCCGATCTTGTGAGCCATCTGCTTTTTCAGAAATAGGACTCTCTTAAACTCCACGTTTCTTCCACCTTGCTCCTGTAGGAGTATCTTCAATCACGATACCGATTTCACCCAGCTTATCCCGGATTTCATCGGCCAGCTGGTACTGCTTTGCCTTTCTGGCGGATTGGCGGACAGAAAGGATGACATTCATGAGATCATTGTAATCCTTGTCATCATAAGCTTCCGTCTTCTTCCATTCCTTTTCCAGAATGCCCAGGATATCCAGAATGGTCTTGAAGGCTTTGCCTGCCTTTTCCAAGGCGCCCTTGTCAAAGCCCGTGCCGCCGTGCACATCGTTGTAGTACACATTGATTGCCTTGGCCAGGTCAAACATGGCGCCGGTGGCAAGGCCTGTATTGAAATCATCATCCATGGCTTCATGGAAGACTTTCATGTCTTCTTCCGCCGCCTTTTCAAGGGCCTTGGACGCTTCCGTCACTTCGCTGCCTTCCCGGCCGGACAGTTCCTTCACCCGGGCAATAACATCCTTCAGCTTGTCCATGTTCTTTTCTGCTTCTTCCAGACGGTCATCGGAGAAATCCAGGGGACTTCTGTAATGGGTGGACAGGAGGAAGTAGCGGAGGGCATCACCGGAATATTTCTCCAGCACATCCTTCACCAGGAAGAAATTGTTGAGGGACTTGCTCATCTTCTCCGAATTGATGGTAATGAAGCCGTTGTGGAGCCAGTAATCTACGAAATGGCATCCGGTGCAGCCTTCGGACTGGGCGATTTCATTTTCATGGTGCGGGAAAATCAGGTCGGAGCCGCCGCCATGGAAATCAAAGGTCTTGCCCAGGTAATGGATGGACATGGCGGAGCATTCGATATGCCAGCCAGGACGTCCCTTGCCCCAGGGGCTTTCCCAGAAAGGTTCACCGGGCTTGGCAGCCTTCCACAGCGCGAAATCGCCGGGGTTCTTCTTTTCATCGTTCACTTCGATGCGGGCGCCGGCCAGCATGTCTTCCACCTTGCGGCCGGACAGTTTTCCGTAATTATCGAAAGTGGAAATATCATAATACACATCGCCGCCCAGTACATAGGCATGGCCCTTTTCGATAAGGGTTTCCACCATTTTGATAATGTCATCCATGTGATCGGATACCCGGGGGTATACATCCGCCCGGCGTACATGGAGCGCATCCATCACCTGGAAATAAGCATCAATGTAACGGTCGGAAATGGTCTTCCAGTCTGTGCCTTCCGCATTGGCCTTGTTGATGATTTTATCATCCACATCGGTGAAGTTCTGTACAAATTCCACCTTGTAGCCCACATATTCCAGGTACCGGCGGATCACATCCCAGGTCACAGCCGGACGGGCATTGCCGATGTGGGGATGGTTATAGGGCGTTACACCGCATACATAAATCTTTGCTTCCCCCGGAGTAATAGGCTTAAATACTTCCTTTTCCTTCGTCAGCGTGTTATACACTTTAATTTCTTCCATTTAGATTCCTCCATTTTAGGATAGTTAGTTAGTGATCTAGTGTGCTAGTGATCTAGTGAGCTGGTTAGCTAGTAATCTGGTGTGCTAGTTTACTAGCTGGTTAGTGGGCTAGGGATCCACTAGGGAAGCGCTGATTAATCGTTATCGAATTTCATTCTTGAATTTTTATTCAATGCAAGGAATAAGTCGACGCGAATAGCGAGCTATTTAAGGAGACTTATGACGAAGCATTGGATAAAAATTCATATGAAATTCG
>ERZ809146.775-NODE-775-length-15441-cov-3.760887_pt1 | contig 15441 bp, 13 predicted proteins | sample MGYA00520794_ERZ809146 | MGnify/ENA primary metagenome ERZ809146 (study PRJEB31570, sample SAMEA3212995) | Homo sapiens | biome: human-gut; feature: human gut; material: fecal | place: Sweden | collected 2011 ... | reverse complement strand
AAATGCTGCGTGCTAATATACAGTCAACAAATGAAACACGTAAAAAACACACAAATAAACGATAAAGCACGCGAAAGCGAAAAGGAAAAAGCAGGAGGATGCAAGATATGAAATATGTAGAATTTGACCAGACATTGTAAAAGGAGACCAGCTATGAAAATTAATAAAATTACAAATGCGCAGGAATTCTTTAAAGTTGTAGACGACTGTAAGGGACGTGTAGAATTACTGACAGGTGAGTGGTTCCGGTTTTTATTTATCACCATGCGTTCGAAAGAAGCTGCCAGTGGCAGGTTCTGTAGATTTTGTTCTCCATGTGTTTAATGGAAGAGAGGGTGTATTGAGAAAAGTTCTCAATACACCCTCTTCCATTTTCGAAAAAAAAGTGTATCATATTAGTTAGATGAAGCTAACTAATATACTTACATAAAAGGAGGCAGTACATGAGTGTAGTAATCGTAGGCGGACATGACAGAATGGTTCATCAGTATAAAAAGATCTGTAAAGAGTACAAATGCAAAGCAAAAGTATTCACACAGATGTCGGGAAACTTAAGTGAGAAGATCGGAAGTCCCGATCTGTTAATCTTATTTACCAATACAGTATCTCATAAGATGGTACACTGTGCAGTAACAGAAGCGGAAAAATGTAATGCACAAATCGTAAGATGCCACACAAGCAGCGGAAATGCTTTAAATGAGATTCTTCAGAATGCCTGTACGGCATAAGTATCTGGAATGTGGGGCAGTTCATACCAGATGAAAGCTTTATAAAACTCCATGAGCTGATAATAGTAAAAATCATATAAAAAGAGAAAGAAAGGACAAGGAGATGAGTAGGGTACATTTCCTGGTCCTTTTCTTGATCTTTTTTAAACTTAAAATTCCATAATGACAGTCCTTGCGTTTGGTAGACAAAATACGATATAATAAAAAATGTTTGACTTGAAAAGTAAAGAGAGGTTTATGGAATGAAGAGAGAGACATTTGGATCAAGACTGGGCTTCATCCTTGTATCTGCAGGATGTGCCGTTGGTATTGGAAATGTGTGGAAGTTCCCGTACATGTGTGGACAGTTCGGCGGGGCTGCATTCATTTTAATCTATCTGGTGTTCCTTCTGATCATGGGAATCCCGGTTATGGTCTGTGAATTTGGTGTCGGACGTGCCAGCAGACACAGTGTTGCCGCTGCATATGAGACACTGGAACCAAAAGGAACAAAGTGGCATATTACGAAATGGATCGGTGTTATCGGATGCTATTTCCTGATGATGTTCTATACCACAGTTGGTGGATGGATGCTGTATTATTGCGTCAGAAGCTTCAGAGGAGATTTTGTGGGTGCGGATATGAAGACTGTATCTGCAGGATTCAGTGATATGCTAGGAAATATGCCGCTTATGGCATTCTGGACGATTCTGATATCTATCATTGGATTCGGTGTATGTGCGTTTGGAATCCAGAAAGGTATCGAAAAAGTTTCCAAGTTCATGATGACAGCACTGCTTTTGATCATGATCGTACTTGCGATCCATTCTGTGATGATGAAAGGTGCCGGAGCAGGAATTCGTTTTTACCTGATCCCTGATTTCAAACAGATGGCAGAGATTGGAATCGGAAATGTAATTTTCGGGGCTATGAGCCAGGCATTCTTTACATTATCAATCGGTATCGGAGCTATGCTGATCTTTGGAAGTTATATGGAAAAAGACCAGAGATTATTCGGAGAGGCTGTGAATATTACCGTGCTTGATACGATCGTAGCGCTGATGGCAGGTTTCATTATTATCCCTGCATGCTTTGCATACGGAATTGAACCGGGAGCAGGCCCGAGCCTTATATTTATCACGATCCCGAATATTTTCGCACAGGTAGCAGGCGGACGTGTATGGGGAGGATTATTCTTCCTGTTCTTAAGCTTTGCTGCATTTACGACACTGGTTGCGGTATTTGAAAATATTATTTCTTTTGATATGGATTTATTCGGATGGTCAAGAAAGAAGAGTACACTGGTAAGTCTGATCCTGATTATTATTTTAAGTATGCCATGCGTAATGGGATTCAATGTGTTAGCCGGATTTATTCCGCTTGGAGAAGGATCGACAATCATGGATCTGGAGGACTTCATCGTATCGAATAACCTGCTTCCGCTTGGAAGTCTGGGATATGTATTGTTCTGTACAAAGAAGAATGGCTGGGGATGGAACCATTTCCTCGAAGAGATCAACCAGGGAGAAGGATGGAAGTTCCCGTCAGGAATCAAGGGATATATGTCTTATGGATTACCGCTTCTGATCATCATCATTTACCTGAAGGGATACTATGATAAGTTCCAGCCGATGGGAACGAAGGTACTGGTCGGATGGATGATCGTGGCAATACTGTTCCTTACATTTGTGATCGGATGTTCCTGTGGAAAAAGTAACGCAGAAAAAGTGGATAAGTAAAGTGAAAAAGTAAAAAGATGTGGAAAAAGGATAAGTTCTTTCATAAAGAGAGAAAGAACTTATCCTTTTTTTCGCCATGCGTTCGAAAGAAGATGCCAATGGCAAGTCCTATAGGTGACAAAGTATGTAAGTGAATTTAATTCTTCGTCTCGTATGCTGCCTGGCGTACATCCGGGATTGCGATCAGTACCGGATATAATACAGCAGAGATAATAAGTCCGCCGACTCCCTGGATAATATTAGCAGGGATACTTGCAGCAGCACCGTTTCCATACAGGAAGAACTCGCAGATAAAATATCCACCGGCGACGAATACGATATCTGTAATACCTCCAAGGATAACTGCGACGTAACGGTTCTTACCGTAACGGCACATCTTCTGGTAAATCAGTCCGGATACCAGTGCGACAAGCCCCTTGATCACCAGTGTAATCGGAACGTATACAAAATATCCACCGATCAGGTCAGACAGTGCAGAACCGATACCACCGGCAAGCATACCATATACAGGACCAAGGATGATACCTGCGAGGATTACGATTGCATCACCAGGATGGATATATCCGCCGGTTCCCGGTGTCGGAATACGGATGGACATTGTAGCAACACAGGCTAACGCAGCGAATAATGCTGTCATAATTATTTTTTTCAGATTGGAATTCATAACCAAAACCCTCTTTCCTTTCGTAATTGCCATTACTGTACAATAGTAGTGGCATGAGATAAAGAGCCAGTTATGAGAAAATATACCATACCAGTTGTAAAAATACTAGAAAAGAAAGGAAGTACGTGTATGAAATTTCGGGTAATCTTTTGATAAAGAAAAAGAAATCCTGTACTTTTATATAAAAACGTGCTATACTGCTACAGTTGAAATTTAATGTGATAATGCGGTAATGCGATACAAAATCAAAAATATGATTTATAAATAGGAAAGGACTAGAAGTAATGGTGGCAACAATCGAATCAATCAACAATGTGGTAAATAACTTCATCTGGGGAGTACCGGCCATGATCTGCATCGTAGGAGTAGGGCTTTTATTAAGCATTAGAACCGGATTTCTTCAGATCCGTAAATTCCCATATGCGATGAAAGTAACAATCGGCCGGATGTTGAAAAAAAGAGAAGCTTCAGACGGAGCACTGACACCATTCCAGGCAGTATGTACGGCACTGGCTGCGACCGTCGGAACCGGTAATATTGCAGGCGTGGCAGGAGCAATCGCGATCGGAGGCCCGGGTGCAGTCTTCTGGATGTGGATATCAGCACTTCTTGGAATGTGTACAAAGTTTTCAGAAGTAACGCTTGCGGTACATTTCCGGGAGAAAAACGCGGAAGGCGATCTGGTCGGAGGACCTATGTACTACATAAAAAATGGACTGAAGAAGCAATGGCACTGGCTGGCCTATCTGTTCGCGGCATTTGGTGTACTGACGGTATTCGGAACGGGGAATGCAACACAGGTCAATACCATCACGACAGCAATTGATTCAGCTCTGTATAATTATGGTGTGATCAGTGAACAGAATGTGAGTACTCTGAATCTGGTGATCGGAATTATTCTGGCAGTATTGATCGGGCTGATCCTTCTTGGAGGAATCAAACGAATCGGGCAGGTAGCGGAAAAGCTGGTTCCGTTTATGGCGGTCATTTATATTATTCTTGCAATCGGAGTTGTGATCTTGAATTACAGAAATATCCCGACAGTATTCGCTTCTATTTTTAAAGGTGCCTTTTCACCCGCATCTGTGACCGGCGGTGCAGTAGGATCTTTCTTCATGAGTATGAAAAAAGGTGTATCCAGGGGAATCTTTTCAAATGAAGCAGGACTTGGTACCGGTTCGATTGCTCATGCATGTGCGGATACAAGAAAGCCTGTAAAGCAGGGATTCTTTGGAATATTCGAAGTCTTTGTAGATACAATTGTAATCTGTACACTGACGGCACTTGTCATTCTGTGCAGCGGCGTACCGGTTGGATATGGAGATGCGGCCGGTGCAGAACTTACGATTCTTGGATTTACTTCCACTTACGGAAGCTGGGTATCGATATTTACGGCCATTGCAATGTGCTGCTTTGCATTTTCTACGATCATTGGATGGGGACTTTATGGAACACGTTGTGTGGAGTTCCTGCTTGGTACCCGCGCAAACAGACCATTTATGATAGTGTATGCACTGGTAGCGATTGTCGGCGCAACTATGGAACTGGGACTGATGTGGAATATTGCAGAGACATTTAATGGTCTGATGGTTATCCCGAACCTGATAGCAGTCTTCCTGCTGTCAGGAGTTGTGGTCAGACTTGTGAAAGAATACTTTGACAGAGAGGGCAAAAATGTATAAAAGATGCCGCTTAGTCACCGGAAGGTGACTGGGCGGCATTCTTTTTATACTGACTGGGTGACATGCCCATGTAACGCTTGAAAATCTGGCCATAATATGCCGGTGAGGAAAATCCTACAAGTCCGGCAATCGTAGTAATATTCTCCCCGTCCATAAGAAGTGGAATACTGTTCTGAATCCGTGTAGACAGCAGGTAATCGAAGATGGTCATCCGCATATATTTTTTGAAAAAGCGGCAGCATTCGCTTTTGCACAGTCCGGCGTGGGCGGCGATATCTTCGAGACTGAGTTCTTCGGAAGCATGCTCCTGAAGATAAGAAAGAATGTCTTTCAAACGCTGTAAATGCTTCTGTGGATGCGGAGTATCCTGGGCAATCTGGACATAATGCAGATAAAGCCGGTGCCAGATCTCACAGAGCAGGAGATGAATACGGAATTCATAGTCAGGAAGTTCCGGCTGTTCTGCCATGCCTTCATATCCGGGAATGAAGGCATCGGAAGAAGATTGAACCTGGCAGGTTAATGTATATATTTCTTTTATGTATTCGATAATTTCATTTTGCCATGGAATTTCCGGTTTTAATACAAGTGAAGACCAGAATTCGTTGGAAGTGATAAAATCGACATATTTGGTCTGCAGGATACTGTTCTCGTAGCCATAGATGAATTTGGGATGAAATGTGACAGAGATATAATTACAGTCCTGGTCATCAATCATATATCCGGCATGTAAAGCATTACTGTTGCAGAATATCCCTTCGCCTTCTGAGATAATATAACGCTGGTCATTGACGACATATTCCATCTGTCCGGATACGAACCATGTAAGTTCGATCTCCGGATGCCAGTGCCACATGAAGGAATGCTGTTCATAAGACTGTATTGCCTCTGGGGATACCTGAACGGGGAAAGTGTAACTTCCGTGTTCTTTTACTTCTTTTTTGTTTTTTTCTGTAAGAATCTGAATACCTTTCATATCATCCTCCGTATATAAAAGTCAAAAACAAATAAAATCTCAATATTCTTATAAAATATGCCAATATTCTTATTGTGAGAATTTGCATATCTCATTATGATTATATTATAGCAATAACAGAAGACAGTCAACTACAAAAAAGTATGTAAGTGGATGTTAAAGAAGGCCTGAAACTTAAGGTATGAAAGAAAAAATGTATTAAAAATGGAGGTAATGGAATGCAGAAAGAGCAATTGATCGCAAAATTTCAGGAATTATACGGAGAAGGCGGGGAAATCCGTACTTATTTTGCACCGGGACGAGTAAACCTGATCGGAGAACATACAGATTATAACGGAGGTCATGTATTCCCATGTGCACTGACAATGGGAACATGGGCAGTGGTAAGGAACAGAGAAGACAGAAAATTAGGTTTCTTCTCTTTGAACTTTGAAAAGCTTGGAATCATTGAGACAAGTCTCGATGAATTGATTCCGAGTAAAAATGCCGGATGGACGAATTATCCGAAGGGAGTAATGTGGGCATTCGAAAAGAGAGGGTATGAACTGACACATGGAATGGATATCCTGATCTATGGAAATATTCCGAATGGTTCCGGACTTTCTTCTTCCGCATCACTGGAAGTGCTGACAGGACTGATGTTAAAAGATACATTTGGATTTGAAGATCTCTCCATGATTGATCTTGCATTGATCGGACAGTATTCGGAGAATAATTTCAATGGATGCAACTGTGGAATTATGGATCAGTTCGCAAGTGCGATGGGTAAGAAAGATCATGCAATTTTCCTGGATACCAATACATTAAAATACGAATATGCACCGGTCGTTCTTGAAAATGCGAAGATCGTGATCATCAACAGTAAGGTAAAGCACAGTCTGGTTGATTCTGCTTACAATGACAGAAGAAATGAATGTGAGACTGCATTAAAGGAACTTCAGAAGGTTACAGATATAAAGACACTTGGAGATCTTACAGAGGACGGATTCGAACAGTACAAGGATGCGATCAAAGATCCGGTCAGACAGAAGCGTGCGAAACATGCGGTATATGAGAATCAGAGAACTATTCGTGCAGTAGAAGCACTCCGTAACAACGATGTGAAATTATTCGGACAGCTTATGAATGCATCTCATGAGTCACTTCGTTATGATTATGAAGTGTCCTGCGAAGAGATAGATATTCTGGTAGATCTGGCGCAGGCAATGCCGGGGGTTATCGGTTCACGTATCACCGGAGGCGGATTCGGCGGATGTACGGTCAGCATCGTTGAAGAAGGAACGGTAGATAAGTTTATCGAGGAGATTGGAAAGACATATAAAGAAAAAGTCGGACATGAAGCAGAATTCTATGTAGTAGATATCGGTGACGGAGCAAAGATTGTATAAATTCACAGAATAGAAAAAAGAACGGAAGGATCAGAATATGTTGTATGAAAATATTAAGAAACTGGTAGAATATGGTATTCAGACCGGACTGACACCGGAATGTGAGAGAATTTACACAACAAATTTATTGTTAGAATTATTCCAGGAAGATTCATATGAAGATGTAGAAATCGACAGCAGTTCCATCGAGCTGGAAGCAGTTCTGGAAGGATTACTGGATGAGGCGGTAAAAAGAGGAATTATTGAAGACAGTATCGGATTCCGTGATCTTTTCGATACGAAGATCATGAATTGTCTGGTACCAAGACCGGCTCAGGTACAGAAGACATTTGCGGAAAAATATGAAGAATCTCCGCAAGTTGCGACAGAATATTTCTACAAATTAAGTCAGGACAGCAATTATATCCGCAGATACCGTGTGAAAAAGGACATGAAGTGGAAAGTAGATTCCCCATATGGTAAGATTGACATCACAATTAATCTGTCCAAGCCGGAGAAGGATCCAAAGGCGATCGCTGCAGCAAGAAATGCAAAGAATACCGCATATCCGAAATGTCTGCTTTGTATGGAAAATGAAGGATATGCAGGACGTCTTGACCATCCGGCAAGAGAAAACCACAGGATTATACCAATCGAGATTGCAGGTGGAAAATGGGGATTCCAGTATTCACCATATGTGTACTATAACGAGCATTGCATCGTATTTAACGGACAGCATATCCCGATGAAGATTGATAAGAAAGCATTTGAGAAATTATTTGATTTCGTAAAATTATTTCCACATTATTTCCTGGGATCTAATGCAGATCTCCCAATCGTTGGCGGTTCTATCTTAAGTCACGATCATTTCCAGGGGGGACACTATACATTTGCAATGGCAAAAGCGCCGATCGAGATTAAAATTACAATCCCGGGATATGAAGATGTTGAGGCCGGAATCGTAAAATGGCCGTTATCTGTCATCCGAATCCGTCACAAAGATGAGAAACGCCTGATAGATCTGGCAGATCATATCCTCAGATGCTGGCGAAACTATACAGATGAAGATGCATTCATCTATGCGAATACAGATGGAGAGCCACACAATACCATTACCCCGATTGCAAGAAAACGTGATGGATTGTTTGAACTGGATCTGACTCTTCGGAATAATATCACAACCGAAGAACATCCACTTGGCGTTTATCATCCACATGCAGAGTATCATCATATTAAAAAGGAAAATATCGGACTGATCGAAGTTATGGGACTTGCGGTGCTTCCATCCAGATTAAAAGAAGAGCTGGAGATTCTTGCGGATTATCTGGTTCAGAAAAAAGATATCAGAAGTAATGAAAAGATTGCAAAGCATGCGGACTGGGCAGATACATTTTGTAAAAAATATGATGGGATTACAGAAGAAAATGTAATGGATATATTGAAAAAAGAAGTCGGTGAAGTATTTGTACATGTACTTGAGGATGCCGGAGTGTATAAATGTACAGAAGAGGGAAGAGAAGCATTTTTAAGATTTGTAAAAACATTATAAGATGTTAGAAAAACGTCAAAAATCAGAAGGGATGAAAAGCCCGGAAGATTTTTGGCGTTTTGTCATGTTTGAGTTGTTATGATGAAAATATAACAAAATTTTACGTAAATATAAAGTGCTGATTGTGAATAGAGATAGTAGATGCTATAATGTAAATATAATTTTTCGGGAAAAAGTATATTAAAAGAGAAATTTCAGGAGGAAACTTATATGAGATATGAAATCAAAGGAGACACATTACCGGTAGTTATCTGCTATCTGGAGGGCGGAGAGAAGATGATCACAGAAGGAGGCGGAATGTCTTGGATGTCACCGAATATGAAGATGGAGACGACTACGAATGGAGGAATCGGCAAGGCATTTGGAAGAATGTTTTCCGGTGAGCATATATTCCAGAATATTTATACCGCACAAGGTGGCAAAGGGATGATTGCATTTGCATCGTGCTTTCCTGGATCCATCAAAGCATTTGAAATCGGACCGGGGCGCGAGATGGTATTCCAGAAAAGCGCATTCCTTGCAAGCGAAGCAGGGGTAGAATTGTCTGTGTTCTTTAATAAGAAGTTCAGCTCTGGATTATTTGGCGGAGAGGGATTTATCATGCAGAAGGTATCCGGTCAGGGAACTGTATTTGCTGAGTTTGACGGACATGTAGTGGAGTATGAATTGAACGCCGGACAGGAAATTGTCGTAGATACTGGACATCTGGCTGCAATGGATGCTTCATGCCAGATAGAGATAAAGAGTGTTCCTGGAGTAAAAAATATGCTGTTTGGAGGAGAGGGAATCTTTAATACCGTGGTTCATGGACCAGGAAGGGTATGGCTTCAGACAATGCCGATTTCAAATGTAGCAGGAGCACTCGGACCATATATTACAACATCCGGTAAATAATGCCTGGAAGGACAGGAAGTATGAGAACAAGAAGTATTCATAAAGCAGCACTGACGGATGCGGTTACACCACTGGAAGAGTCTGGAAAGAAACTGGCATATAAAGCGGCAGTCGAGGGAATCGTTCTTTTAGAAAATGACGGAAGTCTGCCATTGAAGGCAGGAAAGATAGCTTTGTACGGCGCTGGTGCGAAGAAGACGATTAAGGGTGGAACAGGATCAGGAGAAGTAAATGAGCGCCATGCAGTCTCTGTTTTTGAAGGACTGGAACAATCAGGATTTACAGTTACTACTATGCGGTGGATCGAAGATTATGACCAGACATTCGAAGAGGGTGAACAGGAATATGCAGAAGAATTCAGGAAAAAACTAAGTCCAAAGAACCTGTCAGATTTTATGAACCTGATGAGCAGTCCATATAGATATCCTTATGGCCGTGCCATACAGGAGAAGGATATAGAAGAGTCGGATACAGACAGTTGTATTTATGTGGTATCCAGACAGGCTGGTGAAGGGGCAGACAGAAAACTGGATGAAAATGAATATGGGCTATCAGAGATAGAGCGGATCAATATTGCATTCTGCGCAGAAAGATATAAGAAACTGATCGTAGTGATCAATGTAGGTGGAGTATTTGATCTGAATTTCTTAAATGAAATATCCGGAATTAATGCAGTTATTTTTATGGGAGAGCTAGGTACAATGGGAGGTCTGGCACTAGCAGATGTTATTTCAGGAAAACAGACGCCATCAGGGAAACTTACAGATACCTGGGCAAAACATTACCGGGATCTTCCGTTTGCAGATGAGTACAGTTACCTGAATGGTAATCTGGATGAGGAATATTATAGAGAAGGTATCTATGTAGGATACCGCTATTTTGATACATTTCATGTGGCACCAAGATATCCGTTTGGCTATGGAATGTCGTATACTAATTTTGCAATACGGTTTGAACAGATGCAGATGGAAGGCACGAAGATTCATGTGTATACAGAAGTGGAAAATACCGGAAGAATTTATGATGGTAAAGAAGTTGTGCAGATCTATGTAAGCTGTCCGAACGGGGAGCTTAAAAAGGAAGCACAGCGGCTGACTGCATTTCATAAGACGAAGTTATTAAAGCCGGGAGAAAAGGAAAAACTTATACTTAGTTTTGATCTCCGGGATATGACTAGCTACAGGAAAAAAGATGCAGCAACGGTCCTTGAAAAAGGAGAATATGTAATCCGTCTCGGTAATTCCAGCAGGAATACCAGAGTATGCGGAATCTTGAGATTATCCAGTGAAATCATAACAGAAAAACACTCGCATATCTGCAAAATCCCAATGCATGTGACAGAACTGGAACAAAAGGAAGAAGATATCCTTCATGCAGCCTGTGACTGCAGACAAAACTGGGGAAGAGGATGCGAGATTATTATTGAAAATATGGAAAAAATTCGAAGCATTCCGGTAGAAGAGGATAAGATAACAGAAATTGTGCATGAATATGGTCCGGTTAAAATATATTCCTCAGAAGAGACAGATGCCGTGATGGAGCGTTTAACACTCAGAGACATGGCAGAACTGTCTGTGGGCGGAGGTATGACTGGATCAAGATTCTTTGAAGCGCCAGGTGCAGCTGGGGTTACGTGCACAACACTGGAGCAAAAAGGAATTCCAAATGTAGTAATGGCAGATGGACCGGCAGGGCTTCGTCTGAACAAGGTTTCATCTGTGTCATTCACCGGAAAGGTAAAAGGGATAGAGCCGAATATTTCATGTATGAAATATCTTCCGGAGCCGGTTAAAAAAATCATGCTTGGAAATCCGGATAGCCCGAATCTGCTCTATCAGTTTACTACGGCATTCCCAAGCGGGATTTCACTGGCATCGAGCTGGAATCTGGAACTGGCGGAAGAAGTGGGAAGTGCAGTTGGAAAAGAGATGGAATGTTATGGTGTAACCTATTGGCTGGCACCAGGACTTAATATTCACAGAAATCCACTTTGTGGACGCAATTTTGAATACTATTCGGAGGATCCACTGGTTTCAGGAAAATTTGCAGCTGCCATTACAAAAGGTGTGCAGAAGAATCGTGGGTGTTATGTGACGTTGAAGCATTTCTGCTGCAATAATCAGGAGGATAATCGCAATAAGACCAATGTGAATGTCAATGAACGAGCGCTTAGAGAAATCTATCTGAAGGGTTTCGAGATTGCGGTAAAGGAAGCGGGTCCGGGAGCCGTTATGAGCAGTTATAACAAAGTAAATGGTAAATATGTCAATAACAGTTACCGACTTCTGACACAGGTGCTTCGAAATGAATGGGGATTTGATGGTTTGGTAATGACGGACTGGTTTGCAACCGGGCGTAAATATGGAAATCCGGCACATGCGATTGCATCCGGGAATGATCTGATTATGCCGGGAAGTGCAGGTGCGGTGGATGAGATTGTGAAAGCGGTGTCCAAGGGAGTGATACTGGAAGAGGATGTAAAAAGAAGTGCAGCGAATGTATTGCGTGGAGTGTTATCCAGCAGGATATATCAGGGATTTACAAGAATGCATATGAAAAAGTAAAAGGTGAGAAGTAAGCGTGAGACTAGATAAGAAAAAAATGATTGCTGCCATAATTGTGGCATGCACAACACTTTTCATAGCAATAGGAATACATGAAAAAAAAGATACACGAAAACAATTAAAATTTGGAGCTACTTATATGACAATGAATAATCCATATTTTGTTAATATGGATGAAAATATTGAAGAGTCAGTGCAGGCAAAGGGGGATATCTTAATTACAAGAGATCCCCTGCAGGATCAGAAAAAACAAAATGAACAGATAAAAGATATGATAAATGAAGGGATTGATGTACTTTTTCTGCAACCTGTAGATCGAAATAAAGTTCGGCCTGCACTTGAACTATGTAAAAAAAAGCATATACCTGTAGTTGTTATTGATTCTGAAGTGTCGGATACAGAAGCGGTTGTATCCACGATTGTTTCGGATAACTATGATGCGGGGGTTCAATGTGCAAAAGATATGATGAAGAAAAAAACAAGTGCAAATATAATAATTGTAAATCAGAAAGCATTGAATTCAATTAATGAGAGAGTGAAAGGTTTTAGGGATACTATTAAAGGGCATCCACAATATAAGATAGTAGAAGAAAAAGAGAGTGCCGCAGAGTTTGAAATTGCAATGAAAGTTATGGAGGAAATTATTTATGAAAAGAAAAATTATGATGTTGTAATGGGCGGAAATGATCCAATTGCTTTAGGGTGCATAGCAGCGATGCAAATGACTGATAAGACGGATCAGGTTATGGTTTATGGTGTGGATGGTTCGCCAGATGGAAAAGCAATGATAAAGGCAGGATTTTTAGAAGGAACAGCGGCACAATCACCAATTAAAATAGGTGAAAAGGCAGTTCAGACAGCATACAGCTATTTGGCAGGGGAAACTGTAAAAAAACATGTTACAATACCTGTCGAATTAATTACAGCAGATAACTTAAAGCTTTATGACATGACAGGATGGCAATAATGAAAAAAAATTATAGTTTAATTTTGAGAAAGATAATATTTGCTTTTAATAGTATATCAGTGATTGGAATTGCAATATTTATTTTGTATACAACAAGAAAAATATGTGATGCATACGTTGCAAGTGATTTCTTAGAAAAAGTCAATGCGATTCCGGCAAACCCTTCTGCATTAGTAGGAGAAATTTTGGTATTAGTAGCTATAATGGGAATTTCTTTTATATGCAGAGAAAAATTTGTTAGGGAAAATACAGGAGTATATTATTTGACTTTACTTATAGATTTTTGTGCAAGTTTTTTTATTGTTTATAGATTAGATTTTAATTATAATGGGATACTTTTGTGGGTTTTTGCGAATCTCATTGCACATATTAAAGACATGGGAGGAAAATATGTATTAGCAGTGATATCTTTACTAAGCTATATAGGAACCAATCACGGTATTATCTCGGTAAGTACGAAAATATTTTCTGTTAATGATTATATAAAGGTATATGATATTGGAATCCAAAAAGTATTATATTGGCTATATAATTTGCTTACATCATTAAATATTATTTTATTTTTTGTTTTTTGTGTATTCATTATTATCGAACAGAGTGGAACGATAGATGAGGTAAAAAAATTATATTTTAAATTATCGCAAACAAATGAAGAGCTACAACAGGCAAATGAAAAATTACAGGAATATGCTGTAATGAAAGAAAAAATGGGAGAAACAAAGGAGCGCAACCGGCTGGCTAGAGAAATTCATGATACATTAGGGCATACGCTAACGGGTATATCAGCGGGGGTAGATGCTTGTATAGCGATGATCGATACTTCACCTGAGGTAACGAAAGGACAATTGGAGCTTATTTCAAAAGTTACAAGGGATGGAATAAAAGAAGTAAGAAGGTCAGTAAGTGAATTAAGACCGGATTCTCTGGAACGTTTAAACTTGGAACCAGCAATTCGTAAGATGGTAAATGAAACAAATTCAATAACAAATACAAAAATACATTTTGAATGTGATGTCGAAAAATTGAAATTTGATGAAGATGAAGAAAATGCGATATATCGTGTTGTTCAGGAAAGTATGACGAATTCTGTACGACATAGTCATGCAAAAAATGTTTATATTACTATAAAAAAGAAATATTCCGATATTTATATTTCAATCAAAGATGATGGAATTGGATGTACTGATATGAAGAAAGGATTTGGTACAAGACATATTGTTGAGCGGATAAAGTTATTAAATGGGACAGTAGAGTTTGATGGAAGTGATGGATTTACAACAAATGTTGTAATTCCTATAAGATGGGGTGAAGAATATGATTAAAGTACTGATTGCAGATGATCAGGAATTGATTAGGCAAAGTTTGTCAATTGTATTAAATACAAAGGAAGGAATAGAAGTAACAGATACGGTTGCAAATGGACAAGAAGTAATTGCAAGTGTACGAAAAAATAGACCGGATGTTATTTTAATGGATATTCGAATGCCTAAAATGGATGGCGTACAGTGTACGAAAATAATAAAAGATAATTATTCAGAAATAAAAATTATTATACTCACAACTTTCGATGATGATGAGTATGTATATAATGCATTAAAATGGGGAGCAAGTGGATATCTTTTAAAAGGAGTATCGATGGACGGATTGACTAATGCAATACGTACTGTATATAGTGGACAGGCAATGATAAATCCAGATATTGCTACAAAAGTTGTAAGATTGTTTTCACAGATGGCAAAGGCTGATTATGTAGTTGATGTAGATCAGAAGAGAACAGAAAATCTGACTAAAACAGAATGGAAAATTATTAATGAAGTCGGACGGGGAAGTTCTAACAAAGAAATAGCGGAAAATTTGAATCTTTCAGAAGGTACTGTACGGAATTATTTGAGTGGGATATTAAACAAATTAGAGTTCAGAGACAGAACGCAATTGGCAATCTGGGCAGTACAGAATAAAGTAGCAACAAAAATTACGGAGCAATAGTAAATGAAAAAGAAAAGTATATACGGATTAGTTGTTTGCTTTTTGAGCATAATATTAATAATACTTGCATGGAACTATAGACAAAAAAATAAACCAATTGTATTGGAATTTGGCATGTTTGCTGAGAGTAATTGGGATGTTAAGAATGCGAATGCATATGTAATAATAGATGATGCAATAAAAAAATTTGAAAAAGAACATCCAGGTGTTAAAGTTCATTATGAGACAGGGATTAGAAAGGAAGATTATTCAGAATGGTTAGATAGAAAAATATTAGAAGGAGAAACACCAGATGTATTTATGGTGTTGTCTGATGATTTTTATAAATATGTGTCATTAAATGTTA
>ERZ809146.770-NODE-770-length-15506-cov-9.756844_pt1 | contig 15506 bp, 4 predicted proteins | sample MGYA00520794_ERZ809146 | MGnify/ENA primary metagenome ERZ809146 (study PRJEB31570, sample SAMEA3212995) | Homo sapiens | biome: human-gut; feature: human gut; material: fecal | place: Sweden | collected 2011 ... | reverse complement strand
ATGACGAAGCAGTGCATAAAAATCCTTTTAAAAGCAGACTCTATGATTTAATCAGCGCTTCCCTAGCCTGCCCAATAAGAGGCTTTCCTATTGGCGGCTGACTGACCGTCGAAATGACAGTGAGGTGGAGTGGCAGCGGTGTCATTTCTATATTTTTTCACAGCCCCAATTTCAGCAGGATTGTACACGGAGATATGAGACATAAGAGCTTTTTACCATTCCGGTGCTTTCCCCCTTTTGGCGCCTGACAGCACCACCTTTCCCCCTGTTCAGGGGGCACTATAGGCGCTGGGCAGAGAGGCCACATGGGACATTGCCCGAAGGGGCTTACGTTTGACAGGCCAAAAGGCCTGAGGGTTGTATGGCTTTCCGCCGCCGGAAGGCGGCATATATACGCATCGCCCCATAGGGTGATACCACAACCCTCGACCCTGCGGGCCGTCAAACCTAAGAACCCTCCTGTACAACCCTTCTACGCAGCCTGCCTGCGTCAGCAGGCCACAACCCTCGGGGCCAAAGGCCCCGTTAACCTTCCCTGGAATGTAAAAGACCCTCACCGGGTGGCAAGCCGGTGGGGGCCTTTGTATTTTTGGAGTTTGGGAATGGTGTAATCATAGATACATGGCAAATGCGTCTATGAAGAGGTACCCGGGAAAAACCCTGCAGAAAAAGGAAAGGAGGAAAACTTCCCGTTTCCTGCGGCTGCGATACCATCAGCCCGGTACAGGAGAAAGGACAAGACCGCTGCTGAACATGTCACCTCTGCAAAAACACTGACACCGTGCGTGGTAAAGAAACAAATGCATTTCTGTGCAGCGGCTCTTCTCCATCAGCCCCCATGCCCCGGGGCCCTCACCATGGGCCTTACAGGAAATCGGGAAAAACGAAGACACCCTTTCCTTACCTTCTGCAAAAATGACTCCGCCGGGAAACCCTGTAACAGTCAAACGATTTCACCGGCAGCAGATCCAAAAACTTTTGGCACACTACCCCTCCAGCCTGCTCGTGGCAGAGTGACCGAAAATGCCGGATCTCACAGTCGAAAAAATTCGGAGGACAAACCTCGAAAGGCTCCGCTTCCCTCTCAAAGCCCGAAGAATCGTACATCCCATACACCGGGAAACCTGCCGGTAACAAAAAGGCCGGGTCAGCGGGAAAGAAAGGAAATGGAACCGGCGAAACAGCATGGAACCCATACTTTTCACCTTAACCTGTCTCTATTATACATCATTTAGGATTTTATTAAAGGCGATTGTTACCTAAAAAAGAAAAGGACGGTAAAAAATGCCGCCCCTGCGGGGAAAATCGACTTATTGAATTTTTCTTTAAGCAGTTCATAGGAAAGAGAAAGATCGCTGTCCGCTGTCTGCAGGAAAGCATAGAGAGGTTTATTCTGCCCCTTGAATAGGGGTGGCAAGCGAACACGATTCGTAGGGGAGCAGTAGCGACCTGAGAATCGTGTGAGACGCTTCCCTTTGGGTAAGTCCGGCGCAGCCGGATAGGGGTGGCCACCGAAGGTGGCCCATTCAGCAGAAGGAAACATGGGGGATATGAGACATAAGTGTTTTTTACCATTCCGGCGCTTCCCCCCTTTGGTGCCTGCGGCACCACCTTTCTCCCTGTCCAGGGGGCACTATGGACGCCGGGCAGAGGGGCCACATGGGACATTGCCCTAAGGGAATTCATCACCCTCTGAACCCTCTGAACCTGACTGCCGACAGGCCGGTCAAATTGAAGAATCTTTCAGGTCGCAGGAAAACTGCGCCCTGAAAGATTCCAGATTTCCCTTATCCCCGGGGCAGTAAATGGCAAAGACGATGTTATCGAAATAAAAACGATACCCTTCCTCCACCAGCACCTTATAGAAATCAGAAGCCACCTCTTCAGCCGGATTCAAAAACACGCCGCAGCCCCAGGCGCCCAGGGTGAGGGTTTTGTAACCCTTTGCCGCCGCCAGGGCAAGGATGTGCCTGATCCGCATTCTCCGACGGGCAGCGATTTCCTCTGTATCCATTCTGCCTGCCGGCCCCCGCAGATCGATGGCCGGCGCCGTGATGACAGCCGTCTTCCGCGGCGGGCCGAAAAGGGAACTGTCCGCCCTTCGGAAGATTTCCACAAAGGGAGAAAGAAGGATATTCGCAGAACCGTATATACTCTGCTGCCGCCGGTTCTCCTCGTAATAGGCCATTCCCTTTTTTCCTGTAAGGGACGCATAGAGCGTACTTTCCCGGCACAGGGCCTCCTCCTGGGAAGACGCGCCGTAAAGATACCCGCCGCCGGGGGTAAAGGCGTTGGCAAAATCCAGCACTGCCTCTCCTGCATAGGCCATGGTGTCTCCCTCCGCCACAGAAATCTTCCCTTCCCCCTGTGGCGTGGAAAGAGAAGAGACCAGCTTCTCTGGCGCCTCCGGCTTGTAGATTTCCGCCTCCTGCAGACGGCAGAGGGGACAGGCAAAATGAAATACCTGTCCCCCGGTCTCATAAGAGCCCTGTCCTATGATTTTTTCATTTTCCCTGGCGATAGCCATATTGCGGATTCGTGTATTCATAGTATTCCTCTGGAGAAGATAGATGATAGACGGCAGACGGTAGACATCAGACGGTCAGACGTCAGACCTGCGAATCTTCAGGGTGAAGCCCCGCCCCTCTTTTGCTGCCTGACGGCACCACTTTTCTCCACGGAGGGGCGCTTTCAGGGGCACCATATTTCGTACATCTTATGGGGTGATTGTTTTACTGTGGTTTGTTGTCCCACCGCTTGCGGGGTGGCAAAGGAACTGGATTCGCAGGGAGCCAAAGGCGACTGAGAATCCAGTGACATGCTTTCCCGTGGAGGAAGGTGGTGCCGCAGGCACCAAAGGGGGAAGCGAGCGCAGCGAGCTGTCTGCCGCCTAAGGAAGCACTGATTAATTCATAGAGTCTGCTTTTATAAGAATTTTTATGCACTGCTTCGTCATGGGACTCCTTAAATAGCTCGCTATTCGCGTCGTCCCATTCCTTGCATTGCATAAAAATCCAAGAATAAAAGCAGACAGTGATTTAATCAGCGCTTCCTTAAAGCGGAAGACAGATTTATTGGCCGAAGGGCAGCCAACCCTCCGGGCCGGTCCATCTTAAGAACCTTTATACACCCCTTGTATACAACCCTTCTGCACAACCTGCAGCAAAGCTGCGCCCCCCCTATTCAATCCAATCCTTATATTTCTCCAGAAGCTTGGTGCAGGCTATTTCCGAAGCGTGGTACGTATCTTCGAAGGACGCTCCATCGTAGGGATTGGCTATGCCCCCTTCGTAGCCGGCATAGGTGGAAAGAAGGGAAATCTTGCTGTCCACATCACCGCCCATGGTATTGAAAAGGCGGGGGTCCTGGGGATTATCCATGAGGAAGATGTAGTTGAACTGGTCATAGGTGCTCCACTCCACCGGCAGAGGCTTCTTATTGGTGAAAGGGATGCCATGAAGAGCCAGCACATCCCGCCCCTCCTGGCAAAGCGGTGCTCCCTCCTTTTCAAAGCGGGCGGAGGACACATAAATCTTTTCCGAAAGCCCGGCCTTCTGCACCAGGTGCTTCATAATAAATTCAGCCATCGGCGGCTCGCCGCTTCCGGTATGGGAAATAAACAGAAGCTTAATCATCATGACTATACACCTTCCTATTCCTACCACAGGGGATATTTGTCTCTATTATACCTTTTTTTCGTAAAAAGCCGGTAAAGAAATAAAGCATCCTCTCGCTGCAGGGGTTTCCTTCCGCCAAGCGGCAATTCACCACCCTTTGAACCTTCTGAACCCGGGGCCGCCCTGCGGCCCCTTTTTGCTATAGATAAAATAATATAACGCCAATAAAAAAGTTGTATAATGTCAACCTGTGGGCTCGGTCAATTTTTTATGCAGAATATATAAAAACAGAATGTTGTATAAAGCCACATAATATCGTATTTTTATAAATAATTCATTATTTAAGATAATAAAAGACATGCAGGGACGGTTGAAAATCGGGGGGGGTAAAACGGAGCGTCATTGTATATACAAGCGGGAACGTCTAGAGTAATATAAAATATATATCTATAATCAGCAGTAAGGGAGGGACTTTGAAGCACGGCAGGCTGGCAGGATACAGGAGGCGTTTCAGGAAAAATTTCCGCAGGCCGGAGATTTGATTTCATAAAACCGGAAGCGGAAGGGCATCGGTGCGTTGATTATATCAGCAGAGGCCTGCCGTATTCACGGGAAAATAATGAATCGCATCTATAAAGTTATTTTCAACAGATCCCTGGGACTCTACCAGGTCGTTTCTGAAATTGCAAGGAACCATGGAAGATCTTCTTCCCACGCAGAGCGCGGCAGGAAGTCTCTTTTGGTTCCTTTTGTTTTGTCCGCCCTGCTGGGGCTGGGTCTTACCGGAAGCGCCTTGGCAGAAGGGACGGGGACAGCAGATACCCAGACGAATTCTGCTACTGTGGCAAATGGGACAGTGCTTGCTGGGGGCGGGGCAGTTACGGTTAAGCCGGATACTACATCCGGAACCAACACAGTGACAATTTTTGTTTCTAAAGATGGAAAAGTAGAAAGTGAAAATACAGATTTAGTGACAGGAGGTACTGTAAACACTGCTATCAATACCGCGGTAAATGCAGAACAGACTGCGCGGTCTAGTGAAGATACAGCATTGAACAATAAAATCGGCACGCTGGATGCCAACGGCAACTATATCCAGAAAGATGCGTCCGTGTCTTCTAATCTTTCCAAGCTGGATACACAGGTGAAGACGAATGCCGACGCCATCAGCAAGGAAAAAACAGATCGCGAAGCTGCTGTTACTGCTGCTGTTACTAATGTTACCAATACTGTCAGTACTCTTTCCGACAGTGCCGTGAAATATGATGATACTGGTTCAAACAAGGGGAAGGTGACACTGGCAGGAGAAGGCGGCACGACGATTACCAATGTGAAAGACGGTGCTCTGAGCGATTCCTCCACTGACGCTGTGACTGGAAAGCAGCTCTACGCAGAACAGACAGCCCGGGAAACGAAAGATACGGAATTGAGTACTAAGATTACCAGTAATGCGACTGATATTACGGGTTTAAAGGATTTATCCAATGTTTCAGAAGCTGGCAAAACAGTTATTAAGAAACAGGCGAAACAGGCAGTCAAAGTGGCGGCTGACGGTAATGCGACGGTCACTACGGCAGGGGCTGAAGATGATGGTAATACCTTGACCTATACTATTCATATATCATCGAATGGCACGGTTTCTCTTAACAATACCGGACTGATTTCCGGCGGAACATTGTATTTGGAGCTTCGTCCTGAGGATGGTACATATGTGAAGCGTGATAATACAACAGCAGCAAATCTGTCAGCTCTGGATAACAATCTGGCCAATGTGATTAATGCTATGGGGTTGGATATTAACGATACCAAAACCAGCTATACATCAAAATTAAACAAGTATTTCAAAGTCAATCCAGAAGTAACTACTTCGGTTGATGGGAAAACGAAAACCTATGCACCCGATGCTGCCGCCAACGGCACCAATTCCGTCGCCATCGGACCCAGTGCCCAGGCTGGCGACAAGTCCACTGATGCGACCACATCGACCACCACCATTACCGGCGGCAAGAGCAGCACGGCCATCGGTGACAGCGCCAAAGCGAATGGTGATCAATCCGTAGCTCTCGGCTATGGCTCCGAGGTGCTCAATGTTTCCGGTTTGACGACGGCTGTCAGTGGCAGTACGGCCATCGGCAGCAGTGCCAAAGTGGAAGGGGGCAGTGACTCCACGGCACTGGGTTCCGGTGCCACTGTGGATACGGCCTCTGGTGCCATGGCTCTTGGTAAGGGAGCTACCATCAATAAAACAGCTGCTAGTGGCGTCGCCATTGGCAATGGCGCTGTCACCGGTTCCGCGGATAAAACGATTACGGTCAACAACCTGTCCTATAATGTGAACGCCGCTGGTGGTGTGGACAGCGTTGCCATCGGTACCGATGCATCCAACGCGGGCAATACCTCCCTTGCCCTGGGCAAGGGAGCCACGGTAGAAAATGACAGCGATGGAAACTATCAGGCTGTGGTGAAGTCGGATGATATTGCCATCGGTACAGATGCCAAGACCAGCGCTTCTGATTTTTCTACAGCCATCGGCAAGGGGGCGTCCGTGGCGCAGAGCACCGATGCCCTGGCCATTGGAAGCAGCGCTGCTGTAGGAGCTTCTTCCAACGATGCCATGGCACTGGGCAAGGGAGCTGCTGTGGGCAGTGGTGCTGCCGATTCCATCGCCATGGGTACCAAGGCCAAAACGATTTCCGCTGACACCATTGCTATTGGTCAAAATACCAGTGCGACTGGTGCGAATTCGGTGGTCATCGGCAAGAGCGCTCAAACCACCAGTGAAGGCGGCAATGCCATCGGCAGTTCCAGCACAGCATCCGGCCGTTCTACGGCCATCGGCCAGAGTGCGACCGCCAATAACTTTGATGCGTTGGCCATCGGCAATGGAGCAACGGCCAATGTGGACCGTTCCATTTCCCTGGGCTACAATGCCGGCGTGGGAACCAGCGAAGGGAAAGGGGAACCCCAGAATGCAGGGTCTCTCATTGCCATCGGCACCAGTGCCGGCAGCAATGTGTCGGGCATGCAGAATGTGGCCATCGGCGAGAGTGCAGGCAGCAATGTGAAAAGCAGCAATAACATCGCCATCGGCACCCAGGCCGGTTACGGCATCAATTATGCAAGCGATAATAAAGTCCAGAACGGCTACAATGTCTCCATTGGGTACAAGGCCAACTATCAGGAGAACGCGGCCAATATCATGTATGCTACGGCCCTGGGTAATGAAGCCAATGCGTCCAACTATGCCGTAGCCATCGGTGACGGGGCAAAAGCCAGCGGTACCAATTCCCTGGCCCTTGGGTACTCGGCCCAGGCAAGTGATGCAGAAAGCATGGCCCTGGGGCACAATGCCAGTGCTGCCGACGGGAATGTGGCCATTGGCAATGGTTCTTTGGCACCTTCTGTTTCAACTTTGGGGACAGTAAGGACAGTTACCGTAGATGGCAAGACTGTCAATTATGTCTACGATGCTAATGGCAATCCGTTTAAATCGGCGTTTACCTCTAAACCGCTTCAAGCAGATTCCCATTACATCTCTGTAGGCAACAGCACCTTGACGCGGCGCCTCTCCAATGTGGCAGATGGCGTGTTCGATTCCGATGCGGCCACTGTGGGGCAGTTGAATTCCCTGAATGAACTGCTCCAGGCTACGGATACGAAAGTGGGGCTCACAAGGGCTTATTTTGATGACAAATTTACCGCTCTGAATACAACGGTGGATGCTTCGAAGACACACTATTTCTCCATCAGCGAATCCAGCGATAACCTGAGTGCAAATAAAGACAATACAGGAGCTACTTCCAATAAGGCGGATGCCATGGCCATCGGCCCGAATGCCAACGCGACAAATGTGAAGAGCTTGGCAGTGGGCAATAACGTCTATGCTACAGGACTGCGCAGCATTGCCATCGGCACGGCACCGAACCCGACGAAGGATGTTGCTGGAACGACGACAACACACAATACATCTGCCGAAGGGGAGAACAGTATCGCTCTCGGTACATCGACTACGGCCCAGGCAGATAATTCCATCGCCATCGGGACCCGTGCCCAGACCTATACCACCGATACTACCAGCAAAACCGGTGCAGGCTCTGTAGCCATCGGCAACCTTGCCACCACAGCCGGCAACCAGAGCGTGGCTTTGGGGTACGATGCCACGGTGAAATACGATTACGGCACGGCCATCGGCAGCGAAGCGCTGGCTTCCGGCACCGATGCCGTGGCTGTGGGCAAAGGCAGCAAGGCCTACAGCACCGATTCCACCGCCATCGGCCAAAACAATACGGTGACCGGCAGCAATGTGTATGGACTGGGCAGCAGCAATGCCGTCAGCGGCAACTGGGGCTCCATCGTCCAGAGCGGTGTTTCCGGGTATAAGAATGCGGTCACTTCCGTATCGGATCAGGATACCACCAATGCGCTGACCGGCGTGTACATGACTGGCAGCAGCAACACCCTGAACCAGGATGTCAAATACAATGTGATGCAGGATATCACCGTGCAGGGCAGCAGCAATACCATCGATGGCGGAGCAGGCGGTACCTCCGGCCATCCCAATACCCTGAGCCAGATCGCCATTGTGGGTTCCGACAACACGGTGCAGGGCAAGAGCTCCGATGACAGCAAGACCAACAATATCAAAGATGTGACCATCCTTGGCTATAACAACAAGGTGGATGCCAATACGGACACCACCGTTGATTTTTCCAACACCCAGATCCTGGGCAGCAATGTGACTGCCAAGCTGGGCAATTCCGTCTATCTGGGCAGCAATGCGGCCTATATAGGCCAGACCCTGGCGGCCAGCGATGCCATCACGTCTGCCAGGACGGCGGCGGATGCAGCGGCAGAAGCCTCGGATGCATACAAAGCAGCTACCACGGATGCAGAGAAGGCCCAGATCAAGGCCCAATATGAAGCCCAGTACCTGTATAAACTGAATGTCCAGGCCATGGAGGCCAAAGGGACCACGGCCGGTACCCAGAGCTACAGCACCGATGAAACCTATGGGGACGGTACCAGCTACACCTACGCCGGTTCCAGCCCCGCTGGCGTCGTCACGGTGGGCAGCGTGGGTGCTGAACGCCGCATCCAGAACGTAGCCGCCGGTCTGGTCAGCGCCACCAGCACCGATGCGGTGAACGGTTCCCAGCTCTATGCCCTGACCCGGCAGATCCGTTTTGGCGGCGACAATTCCAGCTTCGGTACGACAACAGCCGATGACAAGAACGTGGTGGCCCGGGGCTCCAATGAAACCATCGCCATCACCGGCGGCAGTGATGCCGTCACTTCCTCCACTACCGATGGAAATACCACCTATACCGTAGATACGACAAAACTGACAGATAACAACATCGCTGTGGTGGCTGATAAGGACAAGGAGGCCCTCCATGTACAGCTGGCCAGCAACCTCAAGAACCTGAACACTGCCCAGCTGGGTTCCGGCAGCGGCGACGGCTACAAGGAAACCATCAAGCTCGACGGCACGGATACGACGAACGGCGGCACCCTTGCGCTGAAAGATGCCAGCGGTGCCAACGGCGTTACCCTTCGCACTAGCGGTACAGCCAAAACAGCTGACGTGACTGGCACGGAAACGAGCCGTCTCCTTGTCAACGACAAAACCGTAGCCACCACCGACGATGGCCTGAAATTCGGCGGCGACACAGGGACGGACTCTGCCCTGAAGCTGAATAGTAAGCTCACCGTCAAAGGCGGTGCTACGACCGGCTTATCCGATAATAACAATATCGGCGTCGTTTCCGATGGTAGTAATGGAACGCTGACGGTGAAACTCAATAAGGATGTCAATCTGGGGACGGATGGCAGCCTGACTACTGGCACTGTGACGGCAGCTACTGTCGCCACTGGTAGTAGCACGCTCAACACCAACGGCCTGACCATCACGAACGGCCCGAAATTTACCAGTAATGGCATCAGCGCCAATAGCCAGCAGATTAAAAACGTCTTGGCAGGGACGGATGATACCGATGCTGCCAACTACAGCCAAATCAAGAAAGCGACTACGACGCTGACCACCGGCAAGAATGGTAACGTGAACGTCACTTCGGATAGCACATCTGCTGATGGCCATACGAATTACACCATCGCTGTGGACAATTTGGCCGTGAAAGCCAATGGCACAGGGAATACCACCGTGGCCCTGGCCAATGGAATCAATTTCAATAATGGCACCAACACCACGGCAACGGTCGGTACAGATGGTACCATAACCATCGAAGCCACCCACAACAAATTGGATTCTACGTCCTATACGGCGTCTAAGCCGTCTGATTCCAGCAACCAGACGACGCTCAAGCTGAAGGATACGGACGGCAACGAAACCACGCTGAATCTGACCGATACCTATACCACCGTTTCCAAGAATACGGATCATACCATCACCTTCAAGCGCAACGATGAAAGCGAACCTGTCAGTATCTCTCTGGATGACCTCAATGGTGCCAGCAAGGATGAATTGACTGCCAGCGTGGCGACACTGAACAGCACCATTCAAACGGAAGCTGCCAAAGCCTCCAGCGAGGTGACCAACGGCACCAACGTGGCCAGCGTTACGAAGGCTGCGGGCAATAACAACCAGAACATCTACACGGTGAATGTGGATGACCTGGCTGTGAAAGTCAATGGTTCGCAAAAATCCGTCCATCTGAAGGATGGCCTTGTCTTTGGCAATGGTACCAACACCACAGCCACCATGAGTGACGACGGGACCATTACGTACAATATTTCTGATGCCACCATCAAGACCAGGGCCAAGGATGCCATCAATCTGACGGGCGGCAGTAATGTGACCGTTAATACGGCCACTTCTGCAGATGGGACCACCAAGACCTTTACGGTGAAGGCTACCCACAACAAACTGACTTCGGCCACGGCCACGGCCGCAACCGGAGATCAGGACAATGTGACGCTGACCCTGAAAGATGCAGATGGCAACGAAGTGACTTCCACAGGGCTGAAAAATACCTATTCCACCGGCGGCAGCGTCACCTATGATGCTGTATCCGGCGAAGGGACGGCCACGGTCACCCGGAATGACGGGAATACCTATACCATCACGGGTCTCAAAGATACAAAAGTTACTTCCGGTGCGGCAACCTATGTGGGAACACAGGGAGATGCCTCTGGCAGTGCAACCCTGACCATGAATGATGGCACCAAAGCCACCATTTCCGGCCTGAAAGACGACTACATCACCAGTGCAGCCGTCGACACAGAAAAAAATAACCACGTGACCATGACCCGACTGGGCGGCGGCAAGGTGGACCTGAACCTGAATCCGATCTTGGAGAAGTACAGTCTCAGCGACTATCATCTTGTTGGCGCAGGAACGACTCATGACCGGGCGTATGCCGTTGACAGCAATGGCACGGTAACGCTGAATGTGGTGGATGATAAGAACCCCAATGGTACGCCGAAGACCATCCAGATCACCGGCCTGGCTTCCCAGTCTGGCGTCAACGCAGGGCGTACCACTGTAAAATCCTCTGACAGCAGTGTCACCGTATCGGACAGCACGGCCAACAGCGATACCCATACCTATGACATCAAGGTAGACTACAGCAAGATCCCGGCGAACTTGAAAGTCCAGTACAGCGGTGACAATGGGACTTCCGGTTCCAATACCATGGATAAAGCAACCGCGTTCAGCGGTACAGCTGGTCAGATTGTCACCACAGCAGCAGATGGGAAAGTCAGCTTTAAATTGGCGGATGATATTTCCGGTATCAATTCTGTTACCACAGGGGCTTCCAAGTTGGATACCAATGGATTGACGGTCACCGGTGGACCCAGTGTTCTGAAGACGGGCATCAATGCTGGTGGTAAGGCCATTTCCAATGTGGGCGATGCTGTCAATGAGACCGACGCTGCTACGCTGAAACAGGTGATGAATGCCCGGACGATTGTGGCTGCTGGCGATAACGTGAAGAAAGTGGCTTCTTCGGAAGCCACTGATGGAAGTCATCAGATGACCTACACTGTCAATGTGGACAATCTGTCGGTGAAGGCCAATAATGAAGCAGCGAAATCCGTGACGCTGAAAAACGGCCTGACCTTCAACAACGGCACCAACACCACCGCATCTGTAGGCGACAATGGAGAAGTGAAGTATGATCTGAACTCTACTTTGACGGGATTGACCAGCGTTACTGCAGGAAACAGCACGTTGGATAACAGCGGACTTACTATCAAAGAAGGCACAGCAGCCAGAGTGACAATTACTGGCAATAATATCAATATGGGTGGTAATGTCATCCATAATGTGGGTGCTGGCACAGAAAAAAATGATGCGGTCAACAAGGGCCAGCTGGATGCTCTCCAGTCCCAGGTCAGCGGCGGGTGGAACCTTTCCGGCACAAATTCGGAAGGCACAGCCGTGACGGCACAGATTGGCGCCGGCAAGACGGTAACCTATAGCAATGGCAGCTATACCAAGTCTGTGGTTACCAAAGATGACACGACCGGTAATGCCACGGTGAAAGTGGATGTGACTACAGGCACCTTTGGCTTAGATGCTGGAAAGGCTGCTTCTGTGACCAATGGCCTGGCAACGACCCAGGATGTAGCCAATGCCATTAATAGTGCTTCCATCAACGTAGTGGCCGCCAATACACCGGAAAACAAAACGGCAGTCAAGGCCGGGGACACCATCCATTTTGCCAAGGATGGTAACCTGACTTTGGTGCAGAATGGTACTACCTTTACCTATGGACTGAATCCGGAAATCAATATTTCCAAAGTCACGACATCTGATACGACGAAAGGCTCCACGGTCCAGACGGCAGAAGGCGTTACAACTACTGACGCAGCGGGCAATACCTATATCCAGAATGGGCAGGGGATTACCCTGACGCCTTCTGATAAGACAAAGCCTCCTGTGAAACTGACCAATACCGGCTTGGACAATGGGGGCAATAAGATTACCGGAGTTGGAAAAGGTACTGATGATACCGATGCGGTCAATGTGGCCCAGTTGAAAGAAGTCAATGACAAGGTAGGCAGCGGCTGGCAGCTTGCTGGCAATGACGGCACAAAAGTGGCCGATATTGGCGCCGGCAAGAAGGTGTCATTCAAGACGGACAGCCAGTATTTGACCGCTAAGACTGAATCTGCAGGAACTGATGCAGCGAATGTGATCTATGGACTGAAAACCAAGGCCCTGGAGGTTGCTGACGGCAAAGTATCTTCTGTTGACACTGCAGAGGATGGCTTGGCTACCGCCAAGAATGTGGCAGACACCATCAACCAGACTTATTGGACCGCAGCTTCCGGAAAATCCGGCAGCGGCAGCCGGACGGTTGAGACGGCCAACGATGCGGATACAAAGATTTCGGCGGGAGATACGGTAACCTTCAATGCCGGAAACAACCTGTCCCTTGCCCAGAACGGTGCTTCCTTCACTTATGGGCTCCAGGCGGATCTGACGGGTATGAATACCATTACCTTTACTCCGAGAAATGACGCTGAAGGACATCCCATCAGCCTGGTCATCGGCAAGCAGAAAGACGGAGTAGGCACTGATGAAGGGTATTACATCACAGGTCTGGACAACACCACTTGGAACCAGTCCAACTATGTGAAGGACCGGGCAGCTACGGAAGCCCAGCTGGCTGACGCCATTAAGCAGGTGACCCTGGCTTCCCAGTCCGGCGGATTTAAATTGTCGGATGACAACGACAAAGAAGTTTCCCAGGTGCTGGGGAAGGCCATCGGCGTTGTAGGAGATGGAAATATCACCACAACTGCAGAAACGACGACTGCGGATCCCAATGGGCATATCAAAGTCAGCCTGAAGAAGAATATCGACCTTGGTACAGATGGATCTCTTCAGGCAGGCGGCGTGACATTGAAGAATAATAGCGTCACCGTAGGAAACAATGGAATTGTAATCAGCAGCACTGATTCGGAAAAAACGGTCAGCAATCTGAGCAATACCACTTGGGATACAGCTAAAGTCAATCAGGAAGCATCGGCTGGCGGCTATAAGGGGTCAACTAAAGCGGCTACAGAAAGTCAGCTGGCAGAAGCTATTTCTACGGCTACCTCCACCGCTTCTGCAAATGAGCAGCATATCAAAGATGGCTCCTACAGCGTTACCACCATAGATAATGGAGATGGAACAAAATCCCAGGGGGTATCCATTGACATTATTACCGGAGATGGTTCCAAACCGGAAGATGTTAAGGGACATGTGGTCATCAAAGATGTGGCCAAGGCCAGTGATTTGGGGAATGTAAGTGATCTACACGATACTCTGAAAAATGCCGATGGAAAAAAGAATGTCACCGGAGCTTTGAACAACTTGGATGACCGGGTAACTGGGCTGGATAACCGGATGAACAACATTTACACCACGGCCGGACAGCACTCCTCTGTCAGCGCCGAAGACAACATCAAGATTGATGCCTCCAGCACAAATAAGAGCGGCGGCATGGATTACAAATTGAGCCTGAACAAGGAACACATCGACCTGGGCAATGTGACGATCAACGGCAATGCTGGCTCGATTAAAGCGGACTCCTTCACGGCGGGCGAAACGGTCGTCAACAAGGACGGCGTCAAGATTGGTGACAAGTCGGCCCTGACCGGCGATAAGCTGACCGTGGGCGGCAAGACGTATGTCGATGACAAGGGCATCAATGCCAATGGCAAGGCCATCGGGAATGTCGGCGACGGCAAAAACGACGGCGATGCGGTCAATGTCAAGCAGGTGAACGACCTGGCGGCAAGACAGGGAGAAGCCATTACGGAAAACGCTGCTCACATCGGCGAACTGGGACGGGCGGTGAATAAACTGGACAACCGTATCAACCGGGTCGGCGCCGGGGCAGCCGCTCTGGCAGCCCTCCATCCGGGCAGCTATGACCCCGATGACAAACTGGACGTATCAGCAGGTGTAGGCAATTACCGCGGAGCTAATGCGGCAGCAGTGGGTCTCTTCTTCCATCCCAATGAAAGGACCATCCTCTCCGTAGCCGGCAGCATGGGCGGCGGAGAAAATATGGTGAATGCCGGCGTCACCCTGAAAGTAGGCCCCGGACATGGCACACCTACTACCGTCACCACCAAGACGGGTGAGAAGGTGGACGTCATGGATATCCTGGCTAAACAGACGGAAATTCTGGAGAAACTAGCAGGAAATACAAAAGCTGCCTCCGCTCCGGCGGGCAGTGATATTTTCCCCGACGTGCCACAGAACCACTGGGCCTATGCCTATGTGGACAAACTCTACCGCGCCGGCGGCCTGGCGGGCTTCTCGGAACCGGGCAAACTGAAGAGCCATATGCTCACCAGAAAGGATTTTGCAGAAATCCTCTACTGGGCTATGACCAACGGCGCCACCACCAATCCGGACCTCAACAGCGACGGCAGCCTGAACAGGCTGGCCGCAGAATTCGGGGCGGAACCGAAACTGGTGATGAAGTAAGAGGAACGTCAGACTTCCCGCCTCTTACCGGTCATCCTCGGCAAAGCGAAGGATTTCGGTAAGAACAGCAGGTGAGGGAAAGGCCAGTGAATACCGCCTGCGGGGGCACTATGGGCGTTGGGCATTGTGCCCATGTGATGAGGGGGCGTAGAGAGGCTTATTCTGCCTCCTGAATAGGGGGGCCACGATAGTGGCCGGTTCAGCAGGATAGTACAGAGAGAAGATGAAAATGGAAGGCTTTATTGGCACAAACCCTTGCGCCCCCTTTAGGCGGAGACCCTGCATAGGGTCTCCGAGTCAGTCAAAGTTGGCCCTTAGCCTGCCCATAAAAGGGCCTACCTTTTGCTTGACTGACCGGTGGAGAGGGCCGCGACAGCGGCGCGGGGGGGTGCGCCCGGCATGGGTGTAATCTAATGGGTGAAAGTCCCTAGTGCGGT
>ERZ809146.718-NODE-718-length-16076-cov-4.928282_pt1 | contig 16076 bp, 12 predicted proteins | sample MGYA00520794_ERZ809146 | MGnify/ENA primary metagenome ERZ809146 (study PRJEB31570, sample SAMEA3212995) | Homo sapiens | biome: human-gut; feature: human gut; material: fecal | place: Sweden | collected 2011 ... | reverse complement strand
ATTTTACTAGAAAAGGGGTGTGTTCACAATTTATTTACTCATGCGTTTGTCGTGGGATATTCGCAATCCGCTTTGCTACTTGCTCATAACCGAATAACTGCTTCGCAGTTTATCAGAAGGAGCCTGCACTCCTCCTGATACAAGCAAGTCCCCATCCAATGCTTATTGTTTTTCGCAACCCCGCAGGGGACTTACTTGATTCGGTAAAAATAAGAATAAAACCGGCGCTCCGGCAGCCTGCTTGGACAGGCATTCAGGAGCGCCGTAAATAATCCCGCAGGATCACGCTTCGGGGCAAAAGAAGCGGTCTTCGGATCGATTATTTTGTAAACAGTGGTGTGGAGTAGTAACGGTCTCCACTGTCCGGAAGAAGTGCTACGATCACTTTTCCCTTGTTCTCCGGGCGTTTTGCAAGCTGGATCGCAGCATAGAGAGCTGCACCGGAAGAAATTCCTGTAAGGATTCCCTCTTTCTTGGTGAGAAGTTTGGATGTCTCAAATGCATCCTCATTTTCTACTGCGATGATCTCATCATAAACCTTGGTGTCAAGTGTATCCGGAACAAAACCAGCACCGATACCCTGGATCTTATGCGGGCCTGCTTTTCCCTCGGAAAGTACAGGAGAAGTTGCCGGCTCAACAGCTACAACCTTCACGTTCGGGTTCTGGCTCTTCAGATACTCACCTGTACCTGTGATCGTTCCGCCTGTACCAACACCAGCTACGAAGATGTCTACCTTTCCGTCTGTATCGTTCCAGATCTCCGGACCTGTAGTCGCTGCATGTGCCTTCGGGTTGGCCGGGTTCTCAAACTGTCCTGGGATAAAGCTTCCCGGAATCTCCTTAGCAAGCTCCTCTGCCTTGGCAATGGCACCTTTCATTCCCTTGGCTCCGTCTGTGAGAACTACCTCTGCACCATATGCTTTCAGGATGTTTCTTCTCTCAACACTCATGGTTTCCGGCATGGTAAGGATTGTCTTATATCCCTTGGCAGCTGCGATAGCTGCAAGTCCGATTCCTGTGTTACCGGATGTTGGCTCGATGATGGTTGCGCCTGGTTTCAGAACGCCTTTCTGCTCTGCATCCTCGATCATTGCCTTACCGATTCTGTCCTTAACGCTTCCTGCCGGGTTAAAATACTCAAGCTTGGCAAGAATGGTAGCCTCAAGTCCCTCAGACTTCTCTACATTCTTGATCTCTACAAGTGGTGTGTTTCCGATCAGTTCCAGTGCGCTTCCGTAAATTTTACCCATGGTGATATCCTCCTTAATTCCTTATCTCTATTTCCTTATTTCCTAGTAACTATATATGTTTTCTGTGATTTGATTGAATTATATCATAGTACAGGGATTTGTCAATACATTTCCGCCAAAAAAACGCAGGAATTTTTCTCCAGAAAAATCCTGCGTTTTGTGCTGTTTCATTTATTCTGTTTTTATAATTTGGGCCAGCAGACGCATCATCTCATCCACGTCCAGTGGCTTCGCCAGAAAACCATCCATTCCCGCTTCCTGTGCCTTCCGTCTGTCCTCATCATAAGCATTGGCTGTCATGGCAATGATCGGAATCTCAGCTCTCGAATCGTCCAAATCCCGGATCCTCTGTGTTGCCGTGTAACCATCCATATTTGGCATCTGGACATCCATCAGGATCACATCATAATATTTCTCCGGCATCTTTTTCAGTTCCTCAATACACTGGATGCCATCTTCCACATGTTTCACTTTTATTCCGGTTTCTTCAAGAACTGTCTCCGCAATTTCCGCGTTCAGTTCATTATCTTCCGCAAGAAGAATCCGTTTTCCTTCAAGCTTCTCTGTAATATCCGGAATATTCTGTTTCTCTTTTTCCCGAACCTGGTTTTCTAAACTGACAGGAAAAGAAAATTTCATAATAAAGCGGGTGCCTTTTCCCTCTTCACTTTCTACTTCGATGGTTCCACCCATCCGGTCAACCAGAGATTTTACGATTGGAAGTCCAAGTCCTGTGCCTGCAACTCTGGTTTCCGTAGAAGTATGTTCCCTGGAAAATTCCTCAAAGATATGTGGAAGATAATCCTGGCTCATTCCAATCCCGTTATCTTCTACAACAACTTTATAGTTTGCGTTTTTCTCATCCTCAGAATCCAGCTCATCAATGGATACTGTGATCTTTCCATGAGGATTGGTATACTTGATGGAATTGCTGACAACATTCAGAATAATTTCCTCCATCTTTGTTTTATCACACAGGATCTGATCGTGGACCACATTCAGGCTGCACTGATATTCCAGAGATTTTTTTGTAAGGGATGATTCAAAAACGGTGTTCATGGCTTCCACCATTTCACGGATATTTACACTTTCCGGATTCAGAGTGATCTTTCCACTTTCGATACGGGCCATTTCCAGAACCTGATTGATGATCGTCAGCAAAATATCGCTGGAAACCCTGATCTTTTTTATGTAGCCAAGAGATTTCTTTTCATCATGGAGACTCTTCTCAAGAAGTCCGGAAAATCCTACGATGGCATTCATTGGCGTCCGGATATCATGGCTCATGTTAAAGAGAAATCTCGTCTTTGCCTCATTTGCTTTTCTGGCTTTTTCCGCGGACTTCCGGATTTCTTCTGTATACAGTTTTTCTCTCTGTTTTCTGTGAAGCATCAGATAACAGATCGCAGTGGCCAGAACCGCTATGCTTACATCAACCAGAAAAACCAGTGCCTGCTGTTTCACGGTAACCCATCCGGTATGTGGAATAATCTCAAAATACCAGGTGTCATTTGGGACCTTACAGCTGATCTGTACAGCTCCTTTGTGAATCGCATCTCCCCCCTGGGCGATGATGGTTTTCTTTCCGGAATTTCCGTCTTTTTTCCACATCTGATAACAGTAGGAAGCATCGGTAAGCTTATCCAGTTCCAGTTCTTCCAGAAATCGGTTCCAGTCAAGTACCAGGATTGAGAATCCCCAGAAGGATTTTTCCCCGGATTTATCTGTAATATAAATCGGTTCAAACAACAGTGAGCCAAGGCCTCCCTGATTCAGCTCATAAGGACCGGCTATGGTATACTGGCCACTTTTCATTGCCAGATTCGCTTCATGTTTACGGGCCGGACTATTTAGCATATCAATTCCAAAAGCTGCCTCATTTCCTTTCAGAGGATAAATATCCTTAACTACTCCGTCCGGTGCCAGTTCAATAGCTTTTATAATTTGAGAATCGTCGGAGATCCTCTGCGACAGAGCCTGAAATTCTTTGCTGTCCATCTGATGTCCGGATCCAATTATATTCTGAAAGAATTCTGAAACATCAAGATATCGGTTAAGCTGTGATTTTATCCGGTTCACGGTTGTTTCCGCTGTAAAAGCAGCTCGCATTTTCTCTTCATTTACAGTATTCCTGTTGAGCAGCTGTCCACAGACGGATACTATAAAGAAGGAAATGATCCCCACGACCAGACAGTAGATCCTGATCTGTTTTGAAGTATTATCTTTTTTTATCATTTGATTTTTTTTACCTTCTCCTGCTCGGTATAACGTTACGTCAGATGTATATTTTACCATCCTCATATTTTGTTTACAACAAAAAGAATCTTCCAAACGGCAGTGTTTTTGTCTGCTGCTGTTCAGAAGATTTCTTTTATTGGATCATTCTTTATTATCTGGCGGATTCAGGGTCAGATGACTTTTCAGGCAGATATCTGCTATCCGCATTATCTACTTTGCAGATTCGGTTAACATAATATCTCCGTCGCTACATTTCACACTTAAAGTCGGTGCGGAAGTGCCTACTTGGTTCTCATAAACAGAGAAGTCTTCCTCATTGCTGGATTTTCCACGGGAAAGATCTCCTGTATCTACATCCCCGTCTGTGGTTTTCAGATAAATGTTGGTTTTATCCACGCTGCTCTTTTTCATTTGGATGGAAACATCTCCGTTGGAGCTGGTGATTTCCATATCTCCGTTGAAACTGCTGTTGCCCATCTGAAGCTCACCATCATCAAGAGAAATCTGGCCGTCTGTAAGATCTGCTCTTTTTATGCTCACATCTCCGCTTTCGGATTTCAGCTGCATGTTATCCGTACACTGAAGCTCTTTTACATCCAGATCTCCGTCGCCAAGCTTTGCCTCAAATTTTTCAAACACGCCTTTGTCCAGCATCAGATCTCCATCGGAAAGTTGCGCTGTCATTTTTTCACATAAAAGCTGATCGGCAGTAAAATCTCCGTCCGAAAGCTGAATCTCAGCTTCCAGAAGCTGCGCTTTCTCCGGCACATAGAGAATCACTGTATTTACCGCATCTTCTTTCTGGGTCTGCTCTATATGTGTCCGAAAGACTCCCAGATCATATGTTATAAAATAACCTCCCGTTCCTCCTTCGGACTCCTTAAGTGTAAGTTCTCCGTCTTTATCCTCCCAGGTCAGGGGATCTTTCTTTCCGTTTTTCTCAAGTTTATATTCCATATAATAATGGTCATCATCCGAAGTCCGGATATCCAGGTCAAGATCCTCAAAATCTACATTCAGTTTTGTAAAATCATCGATCTGTTCTTTTTTCATAACTGCAAGGTTTTTATGAGCAGAAGAATTTCCTCCGGATACATACACATGATCTGAAGCATATGTGAAATCTTTTCCCCCGGCAAAATATCCTGCTGTAGAAAGAACGACTCCCGCCACACAGAGCGCTGTGCCTGTCATCAATGCTGTTTTTGCGATCTTATTCATTTCTTTGCACCTTCTTTCTTACAAATCGGTTTACCAGACGTCCGATTCCTGTTGCACACCATTTACAGATATATATGGTAAGCACACCGACCAGGATTCCGGCTCCTGCCATAAGAAATCCGCCGCCAACCATCATGCAGGCTGCTGCCACAGATTTCAGGATCAGTGTGGCTCCAAAACCGGCTACCATGATTCCTCCGGCTATGGTTGCGATGCTGGCCACACCCAGGGAAAAAATCACGGCTGCGATCACAACTACTACGGCAAACAATACTGCCAGCACACTGAACATAAGTGCCAGACTTACCGGTGACGCACAGAGGACAAGAATTGCAAGGAGGATGATCTTACCCGGAGAACGTTTCTTCTTTGTAGAATCACTGGTTGAAGCAGCTGCATTTTGTCCTGCTGCACTCCGTCGGTTGCCGGAACCTTCTGCCGGCAGTTCCGTCTCTTTTTCTCCGGTACTGTCTTTCCCGTCTCCCACACTCTCCTGCAGAAGATTCAGAAGCAGTTCCCTGGCTGCTTCCTTCGGCTCGCCAAGTTCCTCCATTACCTGCTGCTCATTCTCCGGACCTGCCTCATCGAAATATTCCGAAAAATATTCAATGGCATTCTCATAATCTTCTTTCGGAAGCCGCTTCAGATATTTCCTGAGCTGCTCCATATACTCTTTCCTCGTCATTTTCGAAGTCTCCCTTCCACAATATCATCTATGGTATCGCGGTATTCTCTCCACTCTTTCCTCAGATATTCCAGATGACTGCGTCCTTCCTCTGTGATGGAATAATACTTGCGCTTCCTTCCCTGGAACTCCTCGGAATAAGTTGTCAGATATCCGCCTGTCTCCAGCTTCCTCAAAATAGGATACAGAGTTGATTCCTTAATCGATGCTACCATCTTCACAGTCTGACTAATCTCATATCCGTAGGAATCCTGCTGTTCCACAACAGAGAGGATCAGGCATTCCGTCAGCACAGCTGACACCGGATAGTAATACATACGCTCACCCCTTTATGTAATTATTTTATATATAAAATTTTTATATATAATTATTTTACATATATAGTATCATACTTTTCTCTTTTGTCAAGGAGAATTTCGCAATTGCTTTTTCCGAAGTCCTTCTTTATAATGTTTTACAAATACAAACTATTTCCCAAGAAAGGACATGATCTTATGGAAAAAAAGCCCCATCTGATGGCGATCGTCCTGTTTCTGACGGGTCTTATCTGTATTGGACTGCTTTTTGGCTTAAGTTACAAAACCTATCAGAAAATTGATGCCGCAGACCAGAAAATGACTTCCGTCATCGAACCGGTCAAAACGAAGCAGAAAGCCATGAAAGAAGATATTGACCTTTATACAGCCAAGATCGAAAAGAAACAGGCAGCCGACAAATATCTGCAGCAACGCTCCCAGACTGAACAGGCAGTAAAGAACAACACCGGCGAACACGAACGCGCACCGGAATCCGAAAACAGCCAGAAAAGTTCCAAACCTTCTGTTTTCAGTGAAGCCGGTGGTGAGGGATTCTCTGACGGAGGCAGCGATACCACTGCTTCTGCTGCAAATGGTCACATCGTAGGAATTGATCCCGGACATCAGGGTGAAAACGTGGATATGAGCGCCACAGAGCCCAACGGACCTGGTTCCTCCACCATGAAAGCAAAAGCTTCTACCGGAACCAGTGGTTCTTTCAGCGGCCTTCCGGAATATCAGCTGAATCTGAATGTCTCTCTTCTTCTGAAAGATATCCTGGAGCAACATGGCTATCAGGTTGTAATGACAAGAACTGACAATGATACTGCGATCAGCAACAAGGAACGTGCGGAGCTGGTAGCATCCCAGGGTGCAGAAATCTGTGTACGTGTCCATGCAAACGGCGATGATTCTTCTTCTGTTTCCGGCGCACTGACCATGTGCCCATCACAGCAGAATCCTTATGTTTCCAGTCTCTATGACAGTTCCAACCGTCTTTCCCAGTGCATCATTGATTCCTACTGTGCAGCTACCGGTTTTCAGAACCGCGGTATTATCTATACAGATACCATGACAGGAATCAACTGGAGTACCATACCGGTTACTATTGTGGAAATGGGATTTATGACCAATCAGAATGATGATCTGAAGATGGCAGATTCCTCCTTCCAGCAGACAATGGCCGAAGGGATCGCCAATGGAATTGATGCTTATTTTCAGCAGTAAAAGGAGTATTTCTTATGAAAAAAAATGTATTTTTATATGTTGTGATCGCAGTGCTTGCCGTTGCCCTGGTGGGTTTGGGTGCACTGAATGTCCGTTCACTGAACAAGCTTGAATCTCTTCAGTCCAAGGTTTCCGACCTTCAGAAAAATGTTCAGGAAGTTTCTGATTCTGCTGCTGAGCTGAGCAGCAAGGCAGATCAGCTGGATGCTCTTTATGCGGATGATCCTACCGTTGAAAGTGCAGCAGCTGCCGCTTCCCCGGATTCTCAGGATTCCAGCTCTCAGGAGCAGAATTCTGATTCTTCCACAAGCCAGGAAAGCGCAGCAGCTTCACAGGAAGAGGGCACTCTGTCTCCTTCCAGTGGAAGCAGCACTTTTACCGATAATTCCGACTCCAGCATGGACAACGTACTGAGTCAGGTACAGTCACTTCTTCCGACTGATAACGGTACCTGGTCCGTATATGTATGTAATCTTGCAAAAAATACCGAAGGTGCCATCAATGATCAGAAGATGCAGGCTGCCAGTCTGATCAAGCTGTATATCATGGGTGCTGTATATGAAGATTATGACAGTCTTTCCACAACTTACGGAAAAGAAACCCTGGATAACAACCTGAATTCCATGATCACAGTCAGTGATAATGACGCGGCAAACAAGCTTGTCAACTGTCTCGGAGGCGGTGATGACGCAGCCGGAATGGCGCGTGTCAATAAATTCTGCCAGGATCATGGATACACCAACACTTCCATGGGACGTCTCCTTCTTGCAGATAATTCCAATGGAGATAATTACACCTCTGTAAAAGATTGCGGAAAATTCCTGAAGACCATCTATCAGATGGACAAGGGCAGCGCGGCAGAAGATACTCTTGCAGGTGCGGAATACATGTACCACCTCCTGAAAATGCAGACAAGAACCAACAAAATCCCCGCTCAGCTGCCAGAAGGTGTAAAAGTCGCCAACAAGACCGGAGAGCTTGACACTGTGGAGAATGATGCCGGTATCATTTACGATACTGCAAAGGGAATCGACCTTGTGATCTGCTTCATGTCACAGGATCTTAACGATACCGCCGCGGCACAGAATACCATTGCTCAGGACAGCCGTGCGATCTACGGATATTACAACGAATAATAAAAAGAAAATATCTTCATTTTTTACCGGGAAGGAAAACATCAGGAACCAGACGAAAGAGAAAAAAACAAGACACTTATTCTGGCCTGCACTGCTGCTCCTGCTTATTCTGCTGGTGCCAGGCCACGTGGTCTGTGTGCAGGCAGCATCTGACCAGACTACTGTTGAGCTGAAACTCAGCCAGGGTACACGCCGCTATGATTATGCTTATCAGGTCCTTGATCTGGTAAACCAGGAACGTGCCAAAAAGAACCTGTCCCCTGTTACTATGGATAAGAACCTTCTGGAATGCGCTATGACCAGAGCAGAAGAACTGACTGTTTACGCCAGTCACAACCGCCCCAATGGTTCCAGCTGTTTTTCCGCTTTTCCTTACTTTGCGGATCCAAGCGAAAACCTTGCCATCAACCAGTCTACTCCTGAGGAAGTTATGGAGACCTGGGTCAAATCTTCCGGACATTATGCCAACATCATAAATTCCAGCAATGTTTCTGCCGGAATCGGCTGCTACTCACAGAACGGGCATCTCTACTGGATCCAGTGTTTTACTTCTCACAAAGCAGAAACCTGTACACAGCCTGCCAACCAGAATGTCTCTCCTGTTATTTCCGCACTTCCAGATCTGGTGGATCTCCACTTCGATGCATCTTCTCCTGTAACATTCACGGAAGAACAGAAGACACTGACTATTTATGTAACCTGCAACGGATTCAGCTATATGAGTTCCAGCCTTGACCCGTCTTCTTTCACATGGGCAACAGGAGATCCTTCCATTGCCACTGTAGATCAGAACGGCGTTATCCGACTGAAAAGCAAAGGAAACACTACCGTTACCGCCACCTTAAAATCCTGCCCGGCCAAAACACTGACCGCGGATCTCAATGCTTACTATAATCTGGAAAATTCCAGTGAAACTTCCCTGTCCTACACAAATTCCTAGAATTACACAGGAAAACCGATCACTTTTTCTCCTGTACTTAAGTTTCATGACCGTACACTGGCTGAAGGAAAAGATTATGCCATTTCCTTCTCCAACAATCAGAACAGTGGTCTGGGAAGCTTTACGATCACAGGCCTTGGTTTTTATTCAGGAACTCTGACCAATAATTTCTTTATCCGACAGGTCAGTCTCTCTCAGGCAAATATTGCTTTTTCCCAGTCCTCCTATCTGTATACCGGAACAGCACTGACTCCGAAACCAGCGGTTACCTGGAATGGTATAACACTGACAGAAAATGTAGATTATACGCTCTCCTGGCATGATAATGAACGTCAGGGCAATGCTTATGTTACCGTTTCCGGTATGGGGAATTTCACCGGTGTAAGAAATAAATATTTCTATATCGACCTTACACCGATAACAGAAGCTGAAATCGGTGATATTCCGGATTATGAGTATGCCCCGGGCAAAGAATTCAAACCGGAACCAACCGTCACACTGAACGGTGTTACTTTAAAGAAAGATGTTGATTATACTCTTTCTTATTCCAATAACACCATGGCAAGTTCCAGAACTAACAGGCCCCGTGTCAATATAACAGGTATTGGTATCTACAGAAGCGGATTTTCCAAATACTTCACGATCAATCCGCTGAAACTCTCCGGTGAAACCATTCAGCTTCCAAATACAAACTACGGAAACGAAAGTGTAACCACTTATCTGCGAAACAATCTGATCATCACTTATAATGGCACAAAGCTGACTTCTGATGATTTTACCATTACCTCTGTTCGCTGTTCCGCAAGCAATGAGATCCTTGATTTTTCACTTTCCTACAAACAGAATTATTCCGGAACGAGACAGATGACGTCTGTAAAACTCTGTAATTTTTCAAATATTCCGGAACAGATTTTCAAAGGAGCTGCGGTAACTCCGAAGCCAGTTGTAAAATACGGTTCTTCCACACTTCAGGAAGGTACAGATTATATCCTTTCCTGGGTGGATAATACAAAAACCGGTAGAGCAAAATAACAGCACATACATAACCAAATAACTGCTCCGCAGTTGGTTAAAAAAAGGATGATGCACCAGACACGCATCATCCTTTTTTATTCTTCTTTTCAGTTCTTCTCTTCCCCTTCTTCATAGGATTTCTCCCAGATCTCGGAAAAAACTGCCAACGGACAGTCTGTCAGCAGACACATGAGGATGAAACACTCATATGGATTTACTATGTAGATCTCACCCATGCCGCATCGTGCCAGGATTTCCTGGATCTCATCCAGAAAATGGCGGTATCTTGTATATGGATCATCATCTGCCATCTCCTGAGAGATCACAAAAAATTCCAGCGTGATCAGATCAAATCGTTCTACCGGAAACTTATGGTTCAGAATGTTATTGATCCTCTGGCGGCTGAACCGCTTCTGGCTGAAATGTTTTGCCAGAATAGAAGCGGACATTTTTTTCAGATTTCCCATCTTGTTGATAGGGATACCGCTGCAAATGACCTTCTCCAGATCTGAAGCGCTGATATTTTCAGGCTTCCAGATCTTTTTGCCACCGTTTTCCTCTTCATCCTGCTGGTACATGGCTGCAATGATCTTACGGGCACGTTCCAGAAGGATCATAAATTCCTGAAAAGCCTGACTCTTTTCCGATTTCGAATCGTCGCATCTGCCTTTCAGAAATGCCAGATATTCCAGAAGTTTCTCTTCACTGTCCAGACAGAGACCTGTTCCGTATACAACCTCACCGGTCTTTTTTTCCGTGGGTGTCAGTTCTTTATAGATTTTTTTATATTCTTCTGCCTTATAATAGCCAAGATGGTTATGATAGCAATACCAGTAAATTACTTCCTCCGGATTATGAAAATCAAAATCCTGTTCCCGAAGCACCCTGGTCAGAAAATCCGATACATCCTCCGTACTCATGCGGAGCCCGAACCCAAGAAGAAAAACAGTCTCACGTTTCACAGAAGCCTGGGTCAGCCAGTTGTTCACCAGAGAACTCAGCTTGGCAGAAGTCGGGGACATGGATTTCGGTGTGTAAGTCTCTTTAAAAGATTCCACCACAATATCCCTGTAAACCTCCTGGGGTACCTGGGAAAAAGGTTCTTCCAATTCTGCACGCTCATAAACATATCTTTTCAAATAATCGCCAAAAGAAACCAGTTCCATTTCTTTATAAAGATAATGAAAAATAACATCTGCATCCTCATCCTCAAAGGAATCCAGACTGACAACCTGGCGGAACTTCTGTGCCGCCTTTCTGGTAAATTCAAAATCCTTCACAGAATCGAAGGCAACTGTCTGTTCAAAATCAAGATCCTGCATTCGATTTCTCATCGCAAATTCTCCTTATCCCTTATATTCCTCACCGGCAGACTGAGCCGGTTGGAAGCAATGCCGCTCTTTATTACCGGCAGAGTTTCTACCGCCCGGTGCTGTGCCGTTCTGCCCATCGTTTGAGAGGATTTTTTTCTTCATAGCCGTTGATCTGGGCAAGGATCATCGTTACATTATCTCTTCCACCTCTGGACAGCGCCATTTCAAGAAGCTCTTCTACTTTTTCTTCCGCGGTACCGGTTTTGCTCAGGATTTCCTGTATTTCTTCATCTGACAGCATATCCGTTACGCCATCTGAACAAATCAGATAACTGCTTCCCGTCTGATAGCCGATCTCCACAATGGATGGTTCCAGAGCCATGTTTTCCTCCTGAAAACCCAGGTACTGTGTCAAAGGAGCTTTTCCAAGCATTTTTCCACTGATCACATGATCCGTAGATATCTGCTGCAGTTTTCCCTGAAAATGGCGGTAAATACGACTGTCCCCAAGATTACAGGCATAGATCGCTTTTTCACTGAAAGACAAAAGTGCCATCGTAGTTCCCATGCTGCTGATACGATTTTCCCTGCTGTATCTGCATACTGCTTCATTCATATTTGCACAGGCTTCTGTGAGAAAAACCACCGGCTCTTTTTTGAGGCTTTTTTTATTTTCTTCATAAAAACCACCCAGTGCTTCCACGGCTGCAGAGGCTGCCATCTCACCACAGATTTCCCCTCCCATGCCATCAAAAACTGCCAGTACGGGAAGCTGCCAATGCTGCGTATGACCTGCCAGGATTCCGTCAACTCCCTGGTTGTGCACTGGCAGCCGCACTCCGCAGCACCAGAAATTATCCTCATTATTCGTCCTCACCTTTCCGGTGTGACATGTATATGCATAATCAATCTGATAGGCCATTCTTTTTCCTTTCGTAAAAACCCCTTCGACATTATTGCTGAAGCTCCATTACAGAATTACTCCAGTATTTGTCTCCCAGTTCTACATATTTGTCGTTATCACTCTCTTTATCATGAACCTTACCATCTGCATCGATCCATCGGATCAGAAGGCCGTCCTGATAATAAAAATACTGTTTTTCATCTCCGTCCCATACATAAGTATAAAACATCTGCTCGCCCCAGTAAAAATATTCCTCATAAACGCCATCTGCGGAACTGCCGGGATATACAAGTACTTTGGCGATCTCTCCTGATCCGTTATAAAAGCGCAGGCGATCCCCCTCTGTGCCTTCACGTCTATAACTGTCCAGAGCATTTTCTATGGTTGTCGCATGGTCACGTATCGTTTCCATTGCCTGTGCGAAGCTTTTATCTACATCGTCTGCAGTGCCGAAATTTCCTTTGTTCAGAGCATCAGAATCATCGGAATCTGTATACGAAGGTTCCCCGTTGTCCGAAGGTTTCCGTATCGTTCGTACCGCAATGATCCCGCCGATCAGCACAACAATGATCCCGACTGCTATGAGCATTCTGAAAATGCCTTTCCGCCTCTTTCCGTCATCGGTATTTCCACCATTCTCTGACACGGATCCTTCCCACTCCTGGAGATTCTGGTCACGGTCGTCTTCCAGATCTGTGATAGAAGTAACTCTGGGCTTTACAGCTCCGGTTTTTCTTATACCGGGTTCTGGCTGACGGGAAAATCCTGACTGATAACCGGACAGACTATCTCTTTCGGATACTGTTTTTCCGGATGCAGATTTTTGAGGATTCTGTATTGTACTCTGAGCCTTTGGCCTATTCCGGGCTGCATTTTTTGCTATTTCTCCGGCTGTCGGTTTCTCCGGCTGTACAGATACCGGCGCAGGATTTCTACGTGCCTGACGGATTGCCTCCGTATTCAGTTGACTTGTTCTTGCCAGCTGTCTGGCTGCACCCTCCTGGAGAAACTTCGGCATGGACTCCGGAACAGGTCTTTCCTCCACTGGTTTCGGTTTCTCATGAACTCCCTGTTCTCTGTTTGCCGTTCCATACCGGATTTCTTCCAGTGCTTCCCGAAACTTATCAGGAGTCTGATATCGTTCTTTTGCATCATAAGCACAGGCTTTTAAGATAACGGAGCCGAAAGCCTCTCCCGCATCCACAGGTGCAGGCGGTGTTTCGCCTGACATCCTCCTCGTGAGCGCGTTTTCCTTATCTCTGTATGTGATCAGCTGTTTTTCAAGATTCAGAAACGGAAGCCTGTTATGATTCATCAGTTTATATAACACCAGGCCAAGTGCATAAATGTCCACTCTGCTGTCGTACTGTTCTCCCCTGTACATCTCCGGCGCCATATAGGAATAAGTTCCCTTTTTGGAAAGGGTACTCATGGTTTTTTCCAGTTCTCTGGCGATTCCAAAGTCTCCCAGCTTGAAATCCCCGAATCTGGATACAAAAATATTCTCAGGTTTGATGTCCCTGTGGATAATGTGAAGCTGCCCGCAGTATTCCAGTGATTTACAAAGGTCTATGCCAAGCTTCATCACTTCTTTTTCTGTGAGATTTTTTCCCGCATAATATTCCATGAAGCTTGTGAGATATTCCATGCGGATAAAAATATCCCATCCGATCTCGTCCAGATATTCCATTACCTTGTAATCTTCTACAGATACAATATGGGAATTTCCCCGGAAATACTCCATGGTGCTTACTTCCTGAATGCACTCCTCCACCAGATTTTCGAAATAACCGCGGACGGATCTTTCATCGCCGGATTCTGAGCGCACACTGTCCAGTTCCCCTTTACTGGCGGGGATTGTGATTATCTTAATTGCCGAGTAAAAAGAACGTCCCTTCTCTGTTCTCTGAGCTTTATACACTCTTCCAAAAGAACCTTCCCCGATCTTACTTATGATCTTCCATTCCGGCCACGGGGAAATTGGCAGTTCCTTGTCCATCGCAATCCCTCCTCTCTCAGAAAATCCCTGCTTATAAACAGAAATCTCCCTCCGGATTTCCGGGGGGAGATTTATTTATATTAGCAAGGTATATTGACTTATTCTTCTACCGGTGCAGTTTCCTCTGCTGTCTCTTCAACAGCAGCGGTCTCTTCCTCCGGAGCAGTCTCAGTCTTCTCTTCCTCTACGGAAATTTCCTCTGTATCCTCAGGCTCCTCGGAAGCTGTTTTTACTTCCGGCATTCCTGTGTCAAGACTGATCTCACTGTAACGCTTCATACCTGTACCTGCAGGAATCAGCTTACCAATGATAACGTTCTCTTTCAGACCGATCAGCGGATCGACCTTACCTTTGATAGCAGCCTCTGTCAGGACTTTTGTTGTCTCCTGGAAGGATGCTGCTGACAGGAAGGAGTTTGTAGCAAGGGATGCCTTGGTAATACCAAGCATAACCTGTTTGCCCTCTGCCGGCTGTTTGCCCTCTGCCTCAAGTTTCTCGTTAACTTCCTCAACATCAAGGACATCAACAAGTGTTCCTGGCAGGAACTCTGTATCTCCGTTATCCTCGATACGGATCTTCTTCAGCATCTGATGAACGATAACCTCGATATGCTTATCGTTGATCTCAACACCCTGCAGACGATATACACGCTGAACCTCGCGGATCATGTAATCCTGAACTGCACGAACACCCTTAATTCTCAGGATATCATGCGGATTTACACTACCTTCTGTCAGCTCATCGCCGGCCTCAAGAACCTGTCCGTCAAGGACTTTGATACGGGAACCGTATGGGATCAGGTAAGTCTTGGAATCACCTGTCTCCGGATCATTTACGATGATCTCACGTTTCTTCTTAGTGTCGTTGATTGTGGCAACACCTGGGATCTCTGTGATGATCGCAAGACCCTTCGGCTTTCTTGCCTCAAAAAGCTCCTCGACACGAGGAAGACCCTGTGTGATATCTCCACCGGCAACACCACCGGTATGGAACGTACGCATGGTCAGCTGTGTACCTGGCTCACCGATAGACTGTGCTGCGATGATACCAACGGACTCACCAACCTGTACCGGCTCACCGGTAGCCATGTTCGCACCATAACATTTCGCGCAGACACCAACCTTGCACTTACAGGAAAGGATGGTACGGATCTTCAGTTTGTCGATCGGTCCGCCTGTTGTGTTGCTTACGCCCTCTTTCATAATACGGGCAGCACGCTTCGGTGTGATCATGTGGTTCGCCTTAACAAGGATTTCTCCGTCTTTATTCTTAACTGTCTCACAGGAGAATCTTCCTGTGATACGCTCCTGAAGGCTCTCAATCTCTTCTTTTCCGTCCATGAATCCACGAACTTCCATTCCGGAGATCTCTGCTCTGTTCTCACAGCAGTCAGCCTCACGAACGATAAGATCCTGGGATACATCAACAAGACGTCTTGTCAGGTATCCGGAATCGGCTGTACGAAGAGCGGTATCGGAAAGTCCCTTACGAGCACCATGCGCAGACATGAAGTACTCCAGTACGTCAAGACCTTCACGGAAGTTAGACTTGATCGGAAGCTCGATAGTATGACCGGTTGTATCAGCCATCAGTCCTCGCATTCCGGCAAGCTGTTTGATCTGCTTATCGGAACCACGGGCTCCGGAGTCAGCCATCATGAAGATGTTATTGTATTTATCCAGTCCGTCGAGCAGTGCTTTTGTCAGCGCATCGTCGGTCTTCTTCCAGGTATCTACAACCTCTTTGTAACGCTCTTCGTCTGTAATCAGACCACGTTTGAAGTTTCTTGTAATCTTGTCTACCGTTGCCTGTGCTTCGGCGAGCATCTCCGGCTTCTGCGGCGGCACGGTC
>ERZ809146.695-NODE-695-length-16369-cov-3.507356_pt1 | contig 16369 bp, 12 predicted proteins | sample MGYA00520794_ERZ809146 | MGnify/ENA primary metagenome ERZ809146 (study PRJEB31570, sample SAMEA3212995) | Homo sapiens | biome: human-gut; feature: human gut; material: fecal | place: Sweden | collected 2011 ... | reverse complement strand
AGAGCCTTAACCATTGTGTCGCTCTTGCCGTATGTTTTGCATAAATTTGTAACTTCAAGTATTTTCATAGTAGTTATCTCCTTTCGATGAGTCCATAATACCTTAATGAACTTACAATCGTGTGACTGTTTAATTACAATTTTGTCACTTACCTAAATTTGAATACGAATACAAAATCCGGCGCACAACCGTATGGCAGATTTTGAGAAAAGGCGAACAATGTTCGCCCCTACGGCTTTGTGTCAGTTTGTATCGTCCTTTAATGAATCAATAATAGAATTGTTTTTAATAAGCTTTAATGAATAAATCATAGTAAGACCTATGATAACAAATACTGCCACGCAGGCAATAAGATAAAGCCAAATATTGACAGAAAACGGAATAGGATTATCCTTTGAAATAATATATCCCACCACTCTATTAATAACAAGGCTTAGCGGTACACCAAAAAGCAAGCCGAATAAGCCGTAAAACATACTTTCAAAAATCAACGTCTTTTTAAACTCCTTTTCAACCTTGTACGGCTCGTCGGTTTCAATACCGTAATCAAAATAAAACGAATCATCATCAGAATATTTATCATATACGCACTTAGGCACATAAAAAGCAACACCGCTTGAATCTAAATTACAAATAGGATTATCCTTATCATATTTTATAAAATCGCAGAATTTATAAACAGATGTGCGACCGGTCTTATAATAGAAACTAATCTGATTCCCGTCCTCGTCGAGCTTATTTTCTCTTTCGGTCTTTTCAAAATCAAAGCCATATGCGCCGATAGTTTTGCCGAGTAGGTTATTATTAAAAATCGGCTCACCGTTACGGTCAATTGTGTTCATTACAATTGTCTTAATCGAGCCGTCCTTATCGGGCGAGTAATATTTTTTATAATCAATTCCGTTTTTCTTGCAAAGCGCATTGAAATCCTCGTCATCAAGCAAATGAGCGTTATATTGTATATCCTGCGCTGCGACAAATTTATATTTATCAACAAAAACGCTTTCATTATGAAACGACATATCATACTCACGTGAATTATCATAAGGATTTATATCGCTTCTTGAAATCGGCGAATACCAGTTCGCCCAAATCGAATAAAAACGCTTTACCCTTTTATTTGTTTTCAAATAATTTCTTGCTTTTTCAAGCTGTGCCTTGCTTTCGGCACTGTATTGATACATAAGCTGATAAGGAATTTCATAATCTATGTTTGACGCTTCTTTAAATGTTTCGCAAAAATAATTACAGCTTAAAAAGAGGACTGCGCAAATACATATACAAGCAATAATCGTCCTTGATTTTCTGCCGTTGCGCCTTAAATTTTTAAACGCAATATCACCCTCGAAGCCGAAAAGCTTAGTGATAATAAACGGCGTGCGGATTTTGCCTTTTCGCTTAATCTCGTCCGTTTTTCTAATCGCATCAATCGCAGTAATTCTTGCCGCCTTTTGCACGGGCGAAATGATTGACACAAAAACAGTCAGCGCCGCCAAAATAACAATAAGGCAAAGCACCCACCAGGAAATATGAGTTGAATATTTGATATTATCGTTATACCCCTCCATAATCGTCATTATTTTGGCATTCATTGCGCTTTGCGATATAAAGGTGGCAAGCAAGCCAAGCACTATGCCGAGAATTATTCCTATTCCTCCCAATATTGCGCCCTCAAAATAGAGCGTCTTTTTCTTCTGTTTCCTTGTTGCACCGACCGAGGAAAGCATACCGAGGTATTTGATTTGCTCGCCGACAGAGAGCGCAAAAGAATTATAAATCATTGCAAATGACGAAACGAAAATTACGGCAAAAACAACGATTCCGATTGCAGTAAGCTTTAATACCTGCGGCAAATTGTTTTTGTCTATCGAAAAGGCAAGCCGTGAATTTAAAAAGCCTGTATTTTCGCCCACATTAAATGCCCTTTTCTTTTTCGTAAAGCCGAACTTATCATAAATACCGTTGATTTTAATGTACGAAAACGGAGTGATTTTTTTAATCTTACCGTAAGCAACAAGATTTTTACTTTTAAAATCACTCATTCCACGAATAATTGCGCCACGCTCGGTCGGCTCGTTATTGTGGAGAATTCCTACAACTTTAAACGTTTCGTCCTTTTCCTTTTCAAAGCGTTCGCCGAATTGGTAATTGCCTTTTATCGGCAAAATGACAAAATCGCCTTTAAGCCTTGAGCCGACTGCAATTTTAATCTCGTCGCCTATTTTTAGTTCAATCCCGTTATTTTTAATAAGCGATTGCTCCACCATAATTTCATTATCACTTTTAGGCAAAGCACCGTCATATTTGCAGGTGACTGTATCTTTAATATACTGTTCATTTCCCTGATATATCGTGCCTGTTCTTAAATAATTAGCTTTATCTGAATAAATCTTATAGCTTTGCTCCTCGGTTGATAAATCCTTTTCAAAGCCTATATCTTTAAGCGAGGAATCACTTAGTAAATATTTTTTGGCACTTTCATAATCTGTTTTAACAAAGAAATGCCAATTTCCGTTTGTGTTGATTGCTCTTTCGCCGTAATAATGTGCAAATGATGTGGCACATGTAAAAATAACAGTAAGCATAACTACGGATATAGTTATGCCCAAAACAGTCAGAACCGACCTTGTTTTGTTCTGCTTCAAATGGCGCAGGGCTAATTTTTTTGTTATACTCATAATGAAACCTCCCCCGTCAGTGTAAAAATGAGTACAGTCCCCTTACACTATCACCATCATAACAGTTCATACTTACAATCACGTGACACCAATATTACAAAAATGTCACATATTAAAACGACCTTTGTTTGCAACGACGAGGCTTTTCGCTCAAAACCCCTCCGATTGCTCTTCAATCACCTCCTTGTTAAGGGAGGCGGTTTATACTATTGTTTTATAAAATCTTAATTCAAAAATGCTGCCCTTGCCAAGCTCTGAATTAACAATAATATCGCCCTTTTCCTTTTCAAGCACGGTTTTTGCAAGCGCAAGCCCGATACCAACGCTCTCGCTTGATGAATTTTTGCCGTGATAAAAGCGTTCAAAAATATGGGGCAAATCCTCTTTTGTAATTCCGCAACCGTTATCCTGAATGAAAAGAGAATTATAAACATTCGTCCTCTGGCTGAAAAATCTTAATTTGCCGTTATTGTTTGTATGCTCAATGCAGTTTTTAATAATATTTTCTATTGCCTCGCCCGTCCAATTTTCATCACCGACAAATTCAAAATCATTTATTTCATTAACAATTTCAATTTCTCTCACGTCGCAGGTGACGTAAAACTGCTTCAAACTTTTTTCTAAAATAGGCGCAATATTAAATTTTTCGTGCTTAAATTCAGTTGCGCCTGCGTCAAGCTTTGAAATTTTAAGAAGATTTGTAATAAGCCATTTCATTTTATCAAGCTGAGTTTCAATAATTGATAAAAATTCGTTTCGCTTTCCCTCGTCCTTTTCGTCTTTTAATAAATCCGACATCACCATCATTGACGTTAGCGGAGTTTTAAGCTGGTGTGATATATCGGCAAGCGAATTTAAAAGCGTCATTATCTTATAAAGATTATTTTTGAGTATCGACATTTCGCCCTCGCTGTTATCCATAATATCAAGGTCAAAATTACCTGAACACATAAGTGAAAGATAGTTGTTAAGTTCGTTAATTTTATCGTTTCTTTTCTTGATATTATAAAAATATACGCCTGTCAAAATAATACCTAAAATAAGGCAAATCGCACCTGCCCAAGCATTTATAATAAAACAGATTATTGAGGCAAGCACCGTTACCCCTATTCCGAAAAAAGCCGTGAATTTTGCATCTTTATTAATCATTTTTCAATAACATACCCAAGCCCACGAACAGTTTTTATAAACTCAGGCTTTGCCGGGTCCTCCTCAATTTTATCTCTAAGCCTTTTGATATAGACGGTCAGTGTGTTATCCTCAACGAAATCGCCTGCCACATCCCAAATATTTTCAAGAAGCGCAGTACGTGAAAGCACCTTTCCCCTATTGCTCAAAAGGATTAAAAGAAGCCTATATTCCATAGCGGTCAAAATAATTTCCTCATTATTTTTGTAAACCTTAGCCTCATTTGTATTAATTTTAAGATTATTGATTTTGATTATTCCGTCACTCGTTTCATTAGAATATCGGCGCATAACGCTTTTAATTCTAAGCATAAGCTCCTTAACTCTAAACGGCTTTGAAATATAATCGTCTGCACCAAGCTCAAAACCCATAATCACATTAACTTCGTCATCATACGCAGTCAAAAAAATAACAGGCAAATCACCTTTCGCTTTAATCCTTTTGCAAACGTCATAACCGCTTCCGTCAGGCAGGGTTAAATCAAGAATATAAAGCGAAAATTCCTTTTCATCAATAATTTTTTCCGCCTCTTTAACGCTTTTTGCAAGCGTTACGTTATATCCCTCGTTTTCAAGCGAATAAGTAAGCCCTATGCCGATAGCTTCGTCATCCTCTAATAAAAATATATCCATTTGTTTCACCTTTATATTATTTAATAATTATATAATAACATATATATTATTTTTCTTCTATTACAATTTTGTAATAAAAAAACTGCCTTACTGACAGTAAGGCAGTTTTAATCATCTATTCAACAAATTTTCCTTTAAAATTCGGTTCAATTATCGGCAAACCGAGCTTTTCTACCGTATTTTCAATTACCTCTTTGGTGAAGTCGCCTTTCACAGGATATCCCGTAAACGTCATATAATAAATAACAAGTTCCTGCAAGGTCGGGTTCATAATATTTGTAATTTTGACCGTATCGTCGTCATTAAACTTGAAATTAAACTTTCTTACATGAGATGTTTCAATCGGTCTAATCCACAAATCAAGAGTGCCGTCCTCTTTCCAAGCGGCTTTGGAATATGCATGATATGTAACGTCGCCTAAAGTCATCTTGCTTATTCCATATTCACCGTTTAAGCCGACGTCAATCGTGTTTTCATATTCCTTTTCTTTCCAATAAAAAGCGAGCTTTTCATCGTCAAATGTAAGCTTCATTTCGCTTATCTCGCCGGGTTTTTTAAACCACATTTGAGTAATTGTGATTGATACAACAGAAACAAATTCGCTTGTTTTGCATGTAATAAGCCTGCCTGAAATCTTTTCCTCAAGCTCACGGTTACGCTCACTCTTCGGCAAATCCTCAACACTGCAATTATCAATAGTGTCAAGCATTTGTTGATATTCCGCCTTGTTTTCAGGAAGCTCACCGTAGCCGAAACACTCAGGAAAATATTTCCAAAAGATTTTCATAACCTTATAGTCCTCCGCCTCTCCGCAGTTAAGAACTACAAGTGCGTCATATTCAGGAAACATAAAGCAACGCTGGCCGAAAAGTCCGTCTGCTCTGTAGCTGTTAGAAACAGGATTGCGCCAAAATTGATAGCCGTAGCCCATCATATTATCAATATAGCCGTCAGATACGGAGTCAACCTGCTTTCTTGTTGCCTCTTTAACCCAAATTGCAGGAATAATTTGAGTGCCGTCTTTCCATTTGCCGCCGTGAATATACGGCAGGAAAAATTTTGCAAGGTCCTCACTTTTCATATAAAGGCCCCAACCGCCCGCATTGTTGCCTTTGCCGTCACTTTCCCAAAACGGCTTTTCAATTCCGAGAGGCTCAAAAATACGAGGATAGAGATAATCAATAACACTCATACCCGTAACCTTAGTGATAATGGCAGAAAGCATCGTGGTATTTTCACTTATATAATTAAACTTGGTATTAGGCGGAAGAAGAAAAGGAGCATTGAAAAAGTTTTGAACCCAATCCGTACCGCCTTTTTCGTCAAGCACGGTAATAAGCTTATCAGAATGCATTGTAAGAAGCATCCTGACGGTAATCATTCTGTTAAACGGGCGCTTACTCATTAAATATTCAGGAAAAAACTTAACAACCCTGTCATTAAGATTAATAAGTCCCTCACTTACTGCAAAGCCGACAGCAGTCGACGTAACGCTTTTGCTCATAGAATAAAGTACGTGAGGAATATCTTTATTATATGGCTTAAAAAAGCCTTGAGCGCAGACCTTGTCGTGCCTTACAACTGTAAAGCTTTGAAGTCCTAAATTATTCTCATTTATTTCATTAATAAAAGCTGTAATGGCACTGCTTTTTACACCGACTTGTTCCGGTGTGCAATGTTCCAAATTGCAATCCTTAAGTCTTTCCATAACGTACCCCTTAATAAAATTATTACTATGCTTAATATACACCTTTTCGCTTATTTTTTCAACATATTGTATAATATTTTAAATTGACATTTCAATTATTATGTATATAATTATAATTAGATTTGTATATCTCGGCATAAAAATATGTCCTGAAAGGTAAAATAAATGAAAAACAGACTGAAAAAACTGAATATATTTTTCATAGTGCTTTGTATAATTATTTCGTCAATTATTCCTACAGCGGCATTTGCGGCAAGCGAGGATGATTTGAGGTCAAGCGTTGTAAGCATTGCAAGCGATGAGGTTGGCTACACAGGTACATCGTCATATTCAAAATACGGCGATTGGTACGGTTATCAAGGCGGATGGTGCACAACGTTTGTATTATGGTGCTTTAATAAAGCGGGAAAGCAAAACAGCGTTACATTAAACGGTGTAATCATTCCTCGTGGCGGAAACTGCAGCAGTATGATTAGCTGGTTTAAGGATAAGGGCAGATATTATTCCCCGTCAAAATACACCCCAAAAAGCGGCGACCTTATCTTTTTTGACTGGACGGGCAGCGGCACAGCAGACCACGTAGGCATAGTCAATTACACCTCAGGCACTACTGTTTACACTATTGAGGGCAACTGTTCAGGAAAGGTTAAAGCAAGAGAATATACTAAAAAAGGCTCAAAGCCTTACAACAATATCAGTTCAATTATCGGCTACGCAAGTCCAAAATTTTCTTCGGTTTCAGGCTCTTCTGCCGGCAAAACAACAACCAAAAAGCATACTACAACGAAGAAAGCAAAAACCACTAAGAAAGCAACCGCTTCTAAAAAGGTAACCACAAAGAAAGCGGCAACTGCTAAATCCACCACAAAAAAGGCTGCGTCAAAAAAGGCTGCAACCAAAAAGGAAACAACTAAGGCAACAACTGTAACAACCACAACGCAAGCTGCCACAAAGGCGACCACAAAAACAACAACAACCGAGCAAAGCGAAAGCGCACCGCTTACAAATCTTCAGATTTACGCTTCAAAATATGATTTGCAAATCGGCGACACGGTTAAGCTTGACTATTCGGTTGAGCCGTCAAACACAAATGCCGTAGTCGGTTATTTTTGCGATCAGGAAGGAATAATCGACATAGGTGCAAACGGTGAAATCACCGCAATCGGCAACGGAACGGCTACCGTTGTTGTTTGTGCAAATGACGATTTATATGCGCAGTGCGACTTTGTTGTTACCGACGCTGTCGGCGAGGTTACAACTGTCGGCGGCTCAAACGAGGAAAGCAGAAAGGTGGTTGACACACGAATTGACGTATCCACCACACGGGCAAATGCGCAAAGCGTATTAACAAGGCTCGGCGTTAACGTAAATATGCTTTCGCAAAATAAGCAATTATACATAGTTCCCGCTTCGATAGCAGGAGTTACGGTATTCATTTCAATCTTCATTGCAATTACAAAGAAGATTAAGAAAAAGAAAAAATAACTTCAAAGGAGATACAAATTTATGTTATTCAAACCCGAATATGATGAAAACGGCAAAAAAATTCTTTGCGAAATGAACGGCATCAATTCTGAAATGCTTATGGACATTTACGTTAAGAAAATGAAAAAGGGTGAAGTGCTTGAAATATGCGAGGATAAAAACGAATGTGCAATTTTGCTCCTTTCAGGCGACGTTACCTTTAAAGTGGAAGATGAAATAAACGAACGCTGCAAGAGAAAAAATCCTTTTGAAAAAAAGCCTTACGCAATTCATTTTTGCAAACAGGTTAAGGCGAGTGTTACCGCAAACGAGGACAGCGAAGTGCTCGTTCAAATGACAGATAATGAAAAAACCTGGAAAAGTGAATTTTATAATCCTAACAATTGCCTTTATCAAGAGTTTGGCAAGGGGCAATGGAACGGCACGGGGCACAGAATTGTATCAACAATGTTTGACCTTGACAATGCACCTGAGTCAAATATGGTTATGGGCGAAGTATTCAACCAGCCGGGACGTTGGTCAAGCTATCCGCCTCATCATCACCCACAGCCTGAACTTTATTATTATCAGTTCGACCATCCGGAGGGCTTCGGTGCAGGCTTTGAGGGCAACACACCTTACAAAACAGAAAACGGAAGTTGCCTTTGCATAAGAGGCGGCAATGCTCACCAGCAGGTTACGGCACCGGGATATGAAATGTATTATGTTTGGCTTATTCGTCATCTTGACGGCGACCCATGGGATAAAACAAGAATTTATGTTCCGGAGTATGAATGGCTCGCAAACGCAGACTAATTCTTTAAATATATTAATTTTATGCATAAATATACAGCAAATATTCCTAAAATATTGACTTTATGCGATTATTGTGATAAATTATTGACACGGTTAGAAATAATCGTGTCTTTTATTATGTCATTAAAAACAAAATACGGAGGAAAATAAGATGAAATTAACAAAAAAAATTTCTGCTGTTGTTCTTGCCGCTCTTATGGCAGTAGTTGCAATCTTTGCAGGCTGTTCATCAACAAAGAGCAATAACGACAGTAAGACAAACAATGAATCAACCACATCTGCCGCTAAGGTTAAGGTTGTTGACATTGAGCTTTCAAGCGAAGAGTATGCTTTTGGTGTAGACAAGAAGCAGCCTGAGCTTAAGGAAAAATGCAACGAGCTTCTTAAGGAAATGAAGTCAAACGGCGAGCTTGATGAAATCAGCAATCACTACTTCGGTAACGGTGAGCCTCAAGGCGTTACTTCTGCTAAGCAGGATAAGTCAAAGGACCAGCTTGTTGTTGCAACAAATGCTGAGTTTGCACCGTTTGAGTACAAAGAGGGCGACAAGTTCTACGGTATTGATATGGAAATCGCTAAGCTTCTTGCCGATAAACTTGGCAAAGAACTTGTAATCGTAGATATGGCTTTCGATGCTGTTCTTCTTTCAGTTCAGCAGCAAAAAGCTGATATCGGTATGGCAGGTCTTACAGTAAACCCTTCAAGAGCAAAGCAAGTTGATTTCTCTGATTCATACTATTCAGCATCACAGAAAGTTATTTGCAAGGCTGACGACACAACATTTGACAACTGCAAGACTAAAGAAGATGTTGACAAAATTCTTAAGAGTTTTGATTCATCAGTTCTTATCGGCGGTCAGACAGGCACAACAGGTCAGTCATACGTTCAGGGTAACGACGAATTCGGCTTTGAAAAGCTTGGCGCAACCTGGAAGGGCTATGCAAACGGTTCACTTGCTGTTCAGGATTTAATCAACGGCGGTATCAATTATGTTATTATTGACGCTGCTCCTGCACAAGCAATTACTAACGCTATTAACGCCGTAGCATAAATCAATTAAAAGATTGCCCATTCAAAAAGAATGGGCATTTTTTATAATATGAATATGAGGATTTATTAATGAATTTTGAAAAGAAATTTGAAGTGTTTTGGAAATTCTTTATTGACAACGGCGGCTACAATGTTGTTATTGAAGGCTTAAGAAACACTCTTATAATTGCTATACTCGGCCTTGTAATAGGTATCATTATAGGTACACTTATTGCAACAGTAAGAGTAGTACCGAAAACAAGCGGCGTCTTAAAGGTGCTTGATGTGCTTGCAAAGTTTTATGTAAGTTTCTTCAGGGGTACGCCTATCGTAGTTCAGCTTCTTTTGTTCTATTATGTGCTTATGCCGCTTCTTTCAATTAATTTAAAGAGCGTGCCGGTTGCCGTTATTGTTTTTGGATTAAACTCCGGCGCTTATATTTCAGAAATTATGAGAGCAGGTATTCTCTCTGTTGACCCTGGTCAAATGGAGGGCGGCCGTGCTGTAGGCTTAAGTTACGGCACAACAATGATGAAAATTGTTATTCCGCAGGCTGTTAAAAATATTCTTCCGACCCTCGGCAACGAATTTATTTCTCTTATTAAGGAAACCTCGGTTGTCAGCTTCGTAGGCGCAACAGACCTCTATCTTGCATTCCAGCGTATCGGTTCTAACACATACGACTTTATGGTTCCTTATCTTGTAATGGCTGTTATTTACATTGTAATGGTGTTTATAATTTCTACTCTTATCAAAATTATGGAAAGGAGTTTGAGAAAAAGTGATTACCGTTAAGAATTTGAAAAAAAGCTTTGGCGATAACGAAGTGCTCAAGGGCATTGATTACGAAATCAAGCAGGGCGAAAAAATAGTCATTATCGGGCCAAGCGGCTCAGGTAAAAGTACATTTTTAAGGTGTTTGAATTTACTTGAAACTCCGACCGAAGGCGAAATTTATTTTGACAATCAGCTTATAACCGATAAAAAATGCGACATTAACAAAATTCGTGAGCATATGGGTATGGTTTTTCAGCACTTTAATCTTTTCAACAACAAAACCATACTTGAAAATATAACACTTGCTCCTGTCCAGCTTAAGGTTATGACCAAGGAGCAGGCAAACGCAAAGGCTATGGAGCTTTTAGAAAGGGTAGGTCTTGCTGACAAAGCAAATGCTTATCCATCCCAAATCTCCGGCGGTCAAAAGCAAAGAGCGGCAATAGTTCGTTCACTTGCAATGAATCCAAAGGTTATGCTTTTTGACGAACCTACCTCGGCACTCGACCCTGAAATGGTAGGCGAGGTTTTGCAGGTTATGAAAGACCTTGCAAACGAGGGTATGACAATGGTTGTTGTTACCCACGAAATGGGCTTTGCACGTGAGGTTGCCGATAAAGTAATCTTTATGGCAGACGGCTATATAGTTGAAGATGCACCGCCGAGTGAAATTTTCGGCGCACCGAAAGACCCAAGACTTCAACAATTCCTCAGAGCAGTATTATAAATAACAAATAACAAAAGCGTTGGAAATTTCTTCCAACGCTTTTACTTTTTTGTATAAAATCAATGTGTATTATTATTTATAGTCTTATAATCGACATATTGATTGCCCGGCTTTGGATTGTCGCCTGTTTTAGCGGCAATAAGCTCACTTACCGTAACTATTTGATATCCCTTTGCTATAAGCTCCGGAACTACCTTTTCAACAGCGTCTGCCGTTGACGGATAAATATCGTGCATCAAAACGATTGAGCCGTCATAAGCATACTTGGTAATATTCTTATAAACCTTGCCTGCATCTTTGGAGCGCCAATCTTCAGTATCAACCGACCAATAAGCAAGAGGCATTCCCTCTTTTTTGCACTCTTTTCTTATAGCAGGAGTAATGCTGCCACCGGGGCATCTGAACATAGTCGGCGCTTTGCCGCTGATTTTTTCAATCTGCTTGCTTGCTTTTGAAATATCACTTGCCGTTACCTGAGAACCATAGTGATTATGGGAATATGTGTGGTTTCCAAGTTCGCAGCCAAGCTGAATTTCCTTGTCAAGCAAATGCTTTGTTTCATCATTAACACGCTCTCCTACCATAAAGAAGGTTGCACGTGCATTATATTTTTCAAGAACGTCAAGTATACGTTTAGTCGAATTAGAGCCGTTATAGTCGTATGCAGGTCCGTCATCAAATGAAAAGGCAATCATTGGTTTGGTTGGGTCAACCTTGCCGATATTAATATCTCTGTCATAAATGGTAGCTTGACGAGTGTCGCTCCATTCACTGTATATCGTTTTATCATCAACAACCATATATGACCTTACACGGGTATAATAAACGTCGCCGACACTCAAATCCTTAACTGAAAAATTGCGTGTTTCGCCATCGCTTATTTTCTCGTTTTTATACTCTGAAAAATCACTGTTTTTAGAATACTGAATATCATATCCGGCTAAATTATCTTGGTCGTCCCACTCCATAGACAAAACGCCCTTTCCGCCTGAAAAGGCGTTGAGTACAGGCTTGCTTGGATTGGAATAAAACGTATATTCCTTTGCCTTTTTGCTTAAGTATTCTTTATTCATAAAAGAACGATAAGCCAAAACCTTAATTTTATATACGCTTGCGCTTGGGATATTTTTTATATCAAATTTGCAATTTTCATTGCCCTTACTTTCACCGAGCTTAACATACTTGTTAGCGTTATTATCAAGGTTATAAACATAGTAGCCATCTGCTTTTTTTACTTCTTTCCAAGAAAGCGAAATGGAATTTACGCTGTTTTTAGTCATTTTAACGTCTTTTACAGATGATAAATCCTTTGAACCGGTTATGCAAAGTGCAGTTATTGTGGCAATGATAATTATAAAAATTGTAAGTGCTGAAAAAGATTTTATTTTTTTCTCCATAATTCGATTATCTCCGTTTCAAAAGCACCCAATTACCTAATAATTTCTTTAACTCCGTTTACCATTGCTAATATAGTACAAAAAACAAAAAAATGCAATATATTTTATACTTTATATTATTTTTTGTATGAAGCAACAAAAAATTCGTTTTTTATCTGATATTATACATCATAATGACTAATTGCTGTTTAAAGCATTAATACAAAGCGCCGTTCTTATAACAGTTTATGCGCTTACTTATATAAAAGATTACTTTAACATCACAAGTATTTTATTTCTTTTCAAGCCTTGCATAGTTTGCCATCATTTTTTTCGTTCCCGCCTTGTCAAAAGCAACCTCCAAAAGCATATCACCGCCCATTGGCGTAACGGTAAGAACTGTGCCTGTGCCAAATGATTTGTGGCATACGGTATCGCCGACCTTAAAGTCAATATTATTCTTTTGTGCGGCATTGCCTGCTTGACCGAATTTATGGGCGCTGCTTGATGACTGAGTATATGAGCCGATTTTATTATGGGAAGAATGACCAAGCTCATTTCTTGAAGCATTGGCATACGCCGTGCGTGGAGTAGTAAATCCCGTGCTTCTGCGTGCCACAACCGATTGGTCGTCAATAACAGAAGATGGAATTTCTCTTAAAAATCTTGATGGCATATTACGTGAAGTTTGACCGTAAAGCATACGTTGCTGAGAAGAAATAAGATAAAGCTTTTTCTTTGCTCTTGTAATTCCGACATAAGCAAGGCGGCGCTCCTCCTCTAAATCCTCCTCGCTGAACATTGATTGATTTCCGGGGAAGATACCCTCCTCCATACCGGGAATAAATACAACAGGAAATTCAAGCCCCTTAGCCGAATGAAGCGTCATAAGAACTACTGCGTCTTCATCTTCATTGTATGAATCAATATCGGAAATAAGCGCAACATCCTCAAGAAATTCAGAAAGATTAGCGTCCTCGCTTTCTTCCTCATACTTGATAAACATTGATGAAAGTTCCTTGATATTGTTTACTCTGTCCTCGTATGTTTCAGGTTCCTCCTGAAGATAATCAAGATATTTGGTAACGTCCAAAACTTCTTGCAGCAAGTCGTTAAGTCCCATTCCGTTTTCGATACATTCCTGAAAATCTCTAATCATTTTTGTGAAATTCATAAGCTTAGAAGCACTGCGTGAGGTTTTTTGAAATTCATCTGCACGTTCGCAAACCTCGAAAGCCGACATACCAAGCCCTGCCCCGATTTCAAGCACGTTTGCAAACATAGTATCCCCGATTGCACGCTTTGGAACATTAATGATTCGCTGAAGCCTTACATTATCGCTCGGATTATTAATAACGGCAAGATACGACACAATATCCTTGATTTCTTTTCTGTCAAAAAAGCGATGACCACCGATAATCCTGTGCGAAATACCGCTTTTTGTAAGCATAACTTCAAGGTTACGTGACTGCGCGTTCATACGGTAAAGAATTGCGTGGTCGCTGTATTTCATTCCGTTATTAACATTTTTTACTATCTCGTCAATTATGTACTGCGACTCCTCGGATTCACTCATAACTGTTTTATAAACAATTTTATCGCCTGAGCCGGAACGTGTAAACAAAGTTTTACCCTTACGGTTTTTATTATGAGAAATAACAGCGTTTGCCCCGTCAAGAATATTTTGAGTAGAACGGTAATTTTCTTCAAGCCTTATTACTTTTGCACCCTTATAATGATTTTCAAACGAAAGGATGTTTTCAATCGTAGCGCCACGAAAACGGTAAATACTCTGGTCGTCGTCACCTACAACACAAATATTTTTATATTTATCTGCAAGAAGCGAGGTCAAAACGTATTGCGCATGGTTAGTATCCTGATACTCGTCAACCATAACATACTTAAATTGAGTTTGATAAATATTGCGAACGTCCTCATTTTCCTCAAGAAGCTTAACGGTGTTAAAAATAATATCGTCAAAGTCCATTGCATCAGATTTTTTAAGCTGAGCCTGATATAATTCATAACACTCGGCAATTTTGCTCTTTCTGAAATCGTTTTGCGCAGTTTGCTTATACTCCTCAGGGGATATAAGACTATCCTTTGCCCTGCTGATTTCCGCTAAAATTGACTTGTGATTAATAAGCTTATCCTCGATACCAAGTTGCTTTTGGCATTGCTTCATTACACGCCTTGAATCGTCTGTATCATAAATGGTAAAATGATTTGTATATCCTATTTTTTCGCCAAAGCGCCTTAATATTCTTGAGCAACAGCTATGGAAGGTGTATGCCCAAATATCATTAGCCTCTTCTCCTATTGCGCTGACAAGCCTTTCTCTAAGCTCGCCTGCCGCCTTGTTTGTAAATGTAATTGCAAGCACCTGCCAAGGAGTGGCAAGATGAGAAGAAATAATATGTTCAACTCGATTAACAAGAACCGTAGTTTTTCCGGAGCCTGCACCTGCCAAAATCAAAAGCGGGCCCTCGGTTGTGTCAACAGCAAGCTGCTGCATTTCGTTTAAAGCCATAAATTTTCCCTTTCTGATAATAAATAATCATACCAAAAAACCAGGGTAACAAGGGCACCCTGGTTTTATATTTTTGTTTAAACAAACAACCTTATCATTTAAGAAGTGTAAGCAAAATACCTGCTGCAACTGCAGAGCCGATAACGCCTGATACGTTAGGACCCATAGCGTGCATAAGAAGGAAGTTTGATGGATTTTCTTTTTGACCGACCTTTTGAGATACACGGGCAGCCATAGGAACAGCAGATACACCTGCCGAACCAATGAGCGGATTAACCTTACCTTTAGTAGCAATATACATAAGCTTACCAAATAAAGTACCGCCTGCTGTACCAAGGCAAAAAGCAATAAGACCGAGAACAACAATTTTAATTGTGTTAAGGTTAAGGAAGCTTTGAGCTGATGTAGTAGCACCAACCGAGATACCAAGGAAAATGGTAATAATATTCATAAGTTCGTTTTGAGCAGCCTTCGCAATACGCTCTGTTTGGCCACTCTCTTTAAGAAGGTTACCAAGCATAAGCATACCTACAAGTGAAGCAGCATCAGGAAGAAGAAGAGAAACAATAACAGTTACCATAATCGGGAAAAGTATTTTTTCAAGCTTTGATACAGGTCTGAGACTACCCATAACAACGCTTCTCTCTTTCTTAGTTGTAAGTGCTTTCATAATAGGCGGCTGAATAACAGGAACAAGAGCCATATACGAGTACGCCGCCACGGCGATAGTGCCGAGCATATACGGCGCAAGCTGCGACGTTACAAAAATAGCCGTCGGACCGTCAGCACCGCCGATAATAGCGATTGAGCCTGCCTCGTTAGGTGCAAAACCTAAAAGGATAGCGCCGAGGTAAGTAAAGAAAATACCAAGCTGAGCAGCAGCACCGAGAATAAATGAACTTGGATTTGCAATAAGCGGTGCAAAGTCAGTCATAGCACCTATACCAAGGAAAATAAGCGGCGGATAAACACCGGCTTTAACACCAAAGTAAAGGAAGTCCATAAGTCCGGGTGTGCAACCGACAAATTCGCCCCTGCCTGCAAGCAAATCTCTGAAACCGTCAAGATCATGATACTGTACCGCTAAGTTTGCCTCAGGTATATTTGCAAGAAGCATACCAAATGCGATAGGAACCATAAGAAGCGGCTCAAAGCCTTTTTTAATACCTAAATAAAGAAATACAAATGCTACCAAAAGCATAATCGCATTCTTATATCCGCCGTCAGCAGTAAAGAAATAAGCATATCCCGAGTTTGTGAAGATGCTGACAATTACTTCCCAAACACCTTGTAAAATTTCCATTATCTACTGCCTCCTAAAACGGTCTTGTGTTGTCGTAAACTGCGGCATTAGCCCAAGGATTTCTGCCCCTGACGTTCACAACATTGACCCTGCGAATTGATTTAACAACAGCACCCTCGCCTTCGCTTACAGCAACGGCAG
>ERZ809146.675-NODE-675-length-16698-cov-8.264315_pt1 | contig 16698 bp, 9 predicted proteins | sample MGYA00520794_ERZ809146 | MGnify/ENA primary metagenome ERZ809146 (study PRJEB31570, sample SAMEA3212995) | Homo sapiens | biome: human-gut; feature: human gut; material: fecal | place: Sweden | collected 2011 ... | reverse complement strand
GCATAAAAATTCTTATAAAAGCAGACTCTATGAATTAATCAGTGCTTCCTTAGCATCCATTCCCATCCATTTTCCTGAATTGACTCACTCAAGAGCCCCCCAATTTTTATTCATATTCTTTTTTCTGCCTCCGTATACTTCAACTGTGCTCCCCATTCTTCGTCACCAAGAATAGCGATTTCCATTTAAATTTTCCCCTATGCAGCCGCTATCAGCACAGGAATAGAAAATGTGAAAATGCAGCCAGACAAATACATGCCTGCAATTTCACCCCACACCTTTCCGCGAGAAAAGTAACTTTGGCGACTTCACGCCTTGCCTGGTCTTGGAAAAGATTTCAATCCACGCTTCCCGCGAGGGAAGCGACGTCTCTTCGCTGCTGAAAAGAGCGGTCTTAATGATTATTTCAATCCACGCTTCCCGCGAGGGAAGCGACGAAATCCATGCCGTATCCTTTACGTCATGCCGGATATTTCAATCCACGCTTCCCGCGAGGGAAGCGACATGAAACTGCAAATCACCATTGCAAATACCTCATTATTTCAATCCACGCTTCCCGCGAGGGAAGCGACCGGCGATTGATCGGAAAGCCTGGAATAGTACGATTATTTCAATCCACGCTTCCCGCGAGGGAAGCGACCACTGGTCCAGGAGCCAGTACTTGTGCTCCTCTTCAATTTCAATCCACGCTTCCCGCGAGGGAAGCGACATCCTGTGTCTCGGCAATAACCTGTGTAACGGAATTTCAATCCACGCTTCCCGCGAGGGAAGCGACCGAAAGCTCCCGAAAGCGTAGGTGATTATCGTATTTCAATCCACGCTTCCCGCGAGGGAAGCGACTTTTGGCATGCCTGCGGCATGCTGGATTGGAGGATTTCAATCCACGCTTCCCGCGAGGGAAGCGACAAAGGCATTGCTGAGCTTTTCGGAGCTGACGTGCTTATTTCAATCCACGCTTCCCGCGAGGGAAGCGACAGATAGGGGGCACTATCTTCTGATGGTTTAGGAATATTTCAATCCACGCTTCCCGCGAGGGAAGCGACAAGAGCTTGTCCAAGGGAATCTTTCGTTTTACCATATTTCAATCCACGCTTCCCGCGAGGGAAGCGACTGCCGGTTGCAAGGTTAGACACCAATGTGGCAAGGATTTCAATCCACGCTTCCCGCGAGGGAAGCGACCTGAGACAGCTGATTTCTAATTGTTCCACTGTCAATTTCAATCCACGCTTCCCGCGGGGGAAGCGACAAGATGCAGACTACCAACGCCGAAGCGGCCAGGATATTTCAATCCACGCTTCCCGCGGGGGAAGCGACCGCTTCAATATCTTCAGTCCAGTTGATTTCATCATTTCAATCCACGCTTCCCGCGGGGGAAGCGACAGACCTTTCCCTGATTGTAAGGGCGGCGGTGGCAATTTCAATCCACGCTTCCCGCGGGGGAAGCGACATATTCGCCCGGCTCGATTTCCGTCCGCTTAAAATTTCAATCCACGCTTCCCGCGGGGGAAGCGACTCAAAAGAAGCATATATTGTCCCTTATGCAGATATTTCAATCCACGCTTCCCGCGGGGGAAGCGACAAAGAAAGCTGCTTCAATGGGCAGCAAAGCATAACAGATTTCAATCCACGCTTCCCGCGGGGGAAGCGACCTACAGTCGGCGCAACTGATGGGACACAGGTATCTATTTCAATCCACGCTTCCCGCGGGGGAAGCGACTTACCTGATAAAAGCAAAAAAAGCGGGATACCTGATTTCAATCCACGCTTCCCGCGGGGGAAGCGACGAATGATATCCGCCTCATTTTCTATGATAGCGGATATTTCAATCCACGCTTCCCGCGGGGGAAGCGACTCAGCTCAATGTAGCCTGTATGCAGGATCTTTCCCGTATTTCAATCCACGCTTCCCGCGGGGGAAGCGACAAGCCATGTATAGGCACGGGCGCCGACGATATTAATTTCAATCCACGCTTCCCGCGGGGGAAGCGACCAAATGTCCACAAGCCCGGCGCCTTGATATGCCGATTTCAATCCACGCTTCCCGCGGGGGAAGCGACCCGGGTGGAAATGGGATAAAAACAAAAGACTGAATTTCAATCCACGCTTCCCGCGGGGGAAGCGACGACGTCCGCAAAATCATCCTCCATCAACCTGTCGATTTCAATCCACGCTTCCCGCGGGGGAAGCGACAAGGTGGATGGCATGCCCTCCGTCCGCCAGAGCGATTTCAATCCACGCTTCCCGCGGGGGAAGCGACGATGAACTGGACCAGCTCTTTGCTGCTTACCCGATTTCAATCCACGCTTCCCGCGGGGGAAGCGACCAAGGTTCATGACGATGTTGTTTTGGTTCTTCATATTTCAATCCACGCTTCCCGCGGGGGAAGCGACGCGATGGAACCTGTATTCCTGTGCCACGTAGCGATTTCAATCCACGCTTCCCGCGAGGGAAGCGACCCAGGAGGCCCATAAGACCATAGACGGCGTAGTAGTGATTTCAATCCACGCTTCCCGCGAGGGAAGCGACTTAGGCGTATCGCCCGGCTCGCTGCAGGACTTGAGAATTTCAATCCACGCTTCCCGCGAGGGAAGCGACCGCCGAAACTGCTGCGGAGGATGCCGACAATGAAATTTCAATCCACGCTTCCCGCGAGGGAAGCGACGATTTATCGGCTAATGCGAAGTCCTGGTCTAAAATTTCAATCCACGCTTCCCGCGAGGGAAGCGACTGCCGGCTACCCGGACAGCAAAAACCGGAGCTATATTTCAATCCACGCTTCCCGCGAGGGAAGCGACATGGTGTATGGAGTGACACACTTACTTTTACCGATATTTCAATCCACGCTTCCCGCGAGGGAAGCGACGTCGGGAGGCGGGATTTGTACCGACTGGGGAATATTTCAATCCACGCTTCCCGCGAGGGAAGCGACAATCCAACAAGTGGTCAAGCATGGACCTTAAATATTTCAATCCACGCTTCCCGCGAGGGAAGCGACTGATTACGACGATTATTTAACGCGTAAAGTCATGATTTCAATCCACGCTTCCCGCGAGGGAAGCGACCGCTACCATGTCATGCTGAGTGACATTAGCCATCTATTTCAATCCACGCTTCCCGCGAGGGAAGCGACCGTTTTCCGCTTCCGTAGGACTACTTGATTCTACGATTTCAATCCACGCTTCCCGCGAGGGAAGCGACCGTCCAGCTCGTGTAGTCTCCGATGGCGCTCCAGTATTTCAATCCACGCTTCCCGCGAGGGAAGCGACGCGGGGAAGGAAATCCGGCTCCGTCTCGTTCTGGATTTCAATCCACGCTTCCCGCGAGGGAAGCGACCGAAAAGGCCCACCAAATGATGATGGACTGGCGAATTTCAATCCACGCTTCCCGCGAGGGAAGCGACCAGGGCTATATCCCTTAAAAAATCGACATATTGATTTCAATCCACGCTTCCCGCGAGGGAAGCGACTGATTTATCGGCTAATGCGAAGTCCTGGTCTAAAATTTCAATCCACGCTTCCCGCGAGGGAAGCGACCAGTACAGAAAATACGGCCGTACTGGTAGCCGGAATTTCAATCCACGCTTCCCGCGAGGGAAGCGACTACTTCCTCCGGTGTCGGTGGATGGTCATAGGCGATTTCAATCCACGCTTCCCGCGAGGGAAGCGACGAGCATGACCAGGTCCCCAGGCTCGAGTCTGCAATTTCAATCCACGCTTCCCGCGAGGGAAGCGACTTAATGCGTCTAATCTGTCCTATCAGACCGGCTATTTCAATCCACGCTTCCCGCGAGGGAAGCGACCGACTAAATCCCGCGGCATCAGGATGACCGATGAAATTTCAATCCACGCTTCCCGCGAGGGAAGCGACCGACTAAATCCCGCGGCATCAGGATGACCGATGAAATTTCAATCCACGCTTCCCGCGAGGGAAGCGACCGAGCCCTTCCCCTCTACCTGCCTGGTAACCGGCGATTTCAATCCACGCTTCCCGCGAGGGAAGCGACACCGTCCACTCCCGTGTCAGGAACATTTACTGACAATTTCAATCCACGCTTCCCGCGAGGGAAGCGACGTTAAATAGTACGTCTAAAACGGAAAACACCATAAATTTCAATCCACGCTTCCCGCGAGGGAAGCGACATTAGCAATATGTATTCCGGCCGGCATACGATACAATTTCAATCCACGCTTCCCGCGAGGGAAGCGACCCCATTCCCGTTCTCCCCGTTTCCCTTTTGCCCTGATTTCAATCCACGCTTCCCGCGAGGGAAGCGACCTTCTCGACGTTCAGTACCTCGACATCAGGCGGCAATTTCAATCCACGCTTCCCGCGAGGGAAGCGACTCATCACACCGGGCAATTTGTGTACCAGTAGGATGATTTCAATCCACGCTTCCCGCGAGGGAAGCGACAGAGACACTCTGCAGCAGATGCGGGATGATTTCGAATTTCAATCCACGCTTCCCGCGAGGGAAGCGACCTCGGATGTGGATGGAGTAATTATCGTAGGCATAATCATTTCAATCCACGCTTCCCGCGAGGGAAGCGACCTGTAACTTTTGCGGTGTCAGCAGGCGCATTGGTATTTCAATCCACGCTTCCCGCGAGGGAAGCGACGTCCCATTGTATAATGGAGGAGCAGACAACGAGGGATTTCAATCCACGCTTCCCGCGAGGGAAGCGACACTGCAGGGGGCAAGGTATATGTACGTATCAAGAAATTTCAATCCACGCTTCCCGCGAGGGAAGCGACCTGCCGGTAAGTGATAATACTGTCAGGGTTTCTGATTTCAATCCACGCTTCCCGCGAGGGAAGCGACTCAAGCAAGAGCCAACCAAATCTATTGCTCCGCAATTTCAATCCACGCTTCCCGCGAGGGAAGCGACGATAATAGAAGGATAACGGGGATCAATGTAGGTATTTCAATCCACGCTTCCCGCGAGGGAAGCGACCTACCCGGTCCCTGTAGGTGGCCACGCAGTTGTGATTTCAATCCACGCTTCCCGCGAGGGAAGCGACTAAAGACCAATCATCTTGGGACAGCAGTTACATTATTTCAATCCACGCTTCCCGCGAGGGAAGCGACGGGAGGGTAGTCCATCAAAGGGCTCTCCTTGCTTTTATTTCAATCCACGCTTCCCGCGAGGGAAGCGACAATTCGGCAACGTGGTTAAAGTCGTAACCGCCGAATTTCAATCCACGCTTCCCGCGAGGGAAGCGACAATCTTGTCTGAGATGATCAGGCAGTCGCCGGTGCCATTTCAATCCACGCTTCCCGCGAGGGAAGCGACTTTGAATGACATCCTCTTCGAGCAGCTGGACCGTATATTTCAATCCACGCTTCCCGCGAGGGAAGCGACTAGTTTTTAAAGGAGTGATAAAAATGGACTGGATTTCAATCCACGCTTCCCGCGAGGGAAGCGACTTATTTGTCATTTGTGCATTGGCAACCATCCCATAATTTCAATCCACGCTTCCCGCGAGGGAAGCGACCATGGCTTGAAAACAACATTTTTAATGATTTGAGGGTATTTCAATCCACGCTTCCCGCGAGGGAAGCGACAAAAGCATCGTATGCCCTTCACTGTGCAGTATGGATTTCAATCCACGCTTCCCGCGAGGGAAGCGACAGAGAGACTTTTCAAACTTCTCCGCGAAAACAAAATTTCAATCCACGCTTCCCGCGAGGGAAGCGACAGAGTGAAGATATTCCGTTCTAATGGGAGGTAATTATTTCAATCCACGCTTCCCGCGAGGGAAGCGACCTTACAAATATTCGAAACTCTGTGCCAGTGGGTAATTTCAATCCACGCTTCCCGCGAGGGAAGCGACGATAGCAAGATAGCGCAGCGCATGGGCGTCAGTAAATTTCAATCCACGCTTCCCGCGAGGGAAGCGACATTGCGGATTCGTACCGCTCCCCACGCTTTCCACAATTTCAATCCACGCTTCCCGCGAGGGAAGCGACTTGCCTCGCCCCGTGTCTTCGTGCCGTTAACTGTATTTCAATCCACGCTTCCCGCGAGGGAAGCGACGGATACAGACCCGAAAACTATCCGCCGGAAAGGCATTTCAATCCACGCTTCCCGCGAGGGAAGCGACGCCGTAAATCCAGCCGTTAGCAGTGGAATTTGCAATTTCAATCCACGCTTCCCGCGAGGGAAGCGACTTTCAAAAGGTCAACTTTTGATAAAAAGTAGCCAAATTTCAATCCACGCTTCCCGCGAGGGAAGCGACCGTTCCAAGTTTTCGGTAATATTCATTTGTATCGATTTCAATCCACGCTTCCCGCGAGGGAAGCGACAGTACGGTCAAGCTGTCCCCTGATGACCGCACAAGCCGGCATGGTTTCCGCGAACCGGGATTTCTAAGGTTCCGGCATCGGCAAATTTCATGCCTTTTTCTTTTGGGCGCTTGGGGTTCGCGCTTATAAAATCATGGTGTCATTGGGATCGTATCCTTTCTTAGCTCCAATATGAATAATTTTGTTTTGATAGTGGTTTCCCAGGTTGTAGAAGCGGAGGCTGTCCGCTTTTTCATCAATCAGTTCTTTGAGCCTGGCTCTGAGAGCCACTGCCTGGGCTTCATCCACACTGCATTCAAAGACGGAGTTCTGTACTCTCTGGCCGTGGGCCGTGCAGCATTTAGCTACCTGGCGGAGTCTTTTCCGTCCTGCGGCGGTGGTAGTATTCACGTCATAGGTTACAAGGAGGAGCATGGTATCACTTCCAGAAGAATGGCGGATAGCCGTCCAAATCATGCCGGATGTATCGAGCCAGCAGAAGGGCCTGCACGTAGGGAATAAGGCCCCAGGCCATTTTTTCCTGCAGGAATGGGTGGGTAATGGTATCTCTTTTCCTTTCCTGCCACTGGTTCAGAAGGATTTTTCTTCCCTCTCCATTGAGCCAGACGGCTCCGTCTTCTTTGATTTCAAAGTTTTTGGAGGAAAGGATACGGTTGTTCACCAGGGTAAGAGCAAAGCGGTCGGCATAGACGCTGCGAAGTTCTTCCATCAGATCCAGGGCCAGGGAGTCTCTGCCGGGGCGGTCCCGGTGAAGGAAGCCGGCATAGGGATCCAGGCCCGCTGCCTCCAGGGCGGAGGCGCAGTCATGGGCCAGGATGGTATAGGTAAAGGACAGGATGGCATTCATGCGGTCCAGTGGCGGTCTTTTGTTTCTTCCCCGGAAATAGAAATGTTTCTTGTCCTGAAGAATCAGGCTGTCCAGAAGGGAGAAGTAGCTCTGGGCTCCATTGCCTTCGATGCCCCGCAGTTCGTCCAACCCGGAGGCCTGGGCGGCGCAGGCGGCTGCATTCTGCAGTTCTTTGATGTGACTGCGAAATAAATCCTTATCCACACTTAACGGATGATCTCTGAGAGCTCTCATAAGCACTGACCGGGCGTTGAGAATTTTCCCTGTAATCATAGCCCTGGCGATGATAAGGCTTTTTTCTTCGTCATCAGATATCCTGTATTGTTCTTTACGCAGGAAGATATTACCTTCCGCCACGCCGCAGGCCCTTGCCAGAAACCGGCCATTGGGCGTGAGGAAGCAGAAGCCAATGCCCCGTTTGACACATTCGCCGAGAAGCGCAGGGCTGGCGCCCTTATGGCTGAAGTCAAGGATATTTTCCAGATTGATAAGCGGTATCTGCGCTGCCTTTTCCTTCCCCTTCCAGGCTTCAATGTTTCCGTTTTCCAGGGAAAGATAGAGGTCATCGGATGTGACAAAGAGGGTGTTCAGCAGTTTTCTCATAGGTTTTCTCCGTCCTTCAGCGCCTGTTCCAGATAGTCCCGGGCTGACCTGTTTCTGCACAGTTTGGGAATGCACAGGTCTTTCATTGAGCAGGACTGACACTTCTTCGATGTCTTGACTTTGGGCGTATATCCCCGGCGGAAATAGTCATGCATTTCCGCTGCAGCCTTTGTTACTCTGTCCCGGAGTGCAGGGGTGAGCTCCACTTTCCTCCTCCGCCGTATTTCATTATAGAAGATATAGCCAAAGGGAATGGAGCAGCCCATCATTTCTTCCAGGCACATTGCTTCCAGGCAGAGCTGGCACATATCGGAGTCATCATTCTTGTCTTTCCCCCGTTTGTACTCCACCGGTACCACATCCCAGAGGCCCCGGTGTCCCTGTATGACGGCACCGTTTTCAGAGGAAAGAAATTCCACCACATCGCATTGGCCTGTCATGCCGAGCCGGGAGGAGGATACCCGGAGCCCTCTGGTGACAAGAATCCCCGGCCGCTTTTCCACAAAGCTGTCTTTGTGGGCATTCCGGTGCATCACTTCCCCTTCTGCGGTAAGCCTGTTTTCCGCCCACTGCTGTTCCACATGGATAAGTGCCCACTGGCGGCGGCAGAAGACGAAGTGCTGGATGCCGGAAATCATGAGGTAATCTTCTTCCCGATAGCTCATATCATGCGCTGGCAGGTCACACCCTGGGGCAGGTTATCCGTATCTACGGTTACTTCATAATCATCATAGGATCTTGGCACCCGGCCGGCGTCTTTTTTCTGCACATGGATTCTTTCGAAGAGTTTGTAGGATGGCGCATTTCCCAGTTCACTGTCATGCCTGAACACGATAAGCTCACGGACTGCCATATTTCCTCTGGCTGCGGAGTGGTCATTTTCAAACATATTGATAATGGCTTTCCAGAGAAGCGCCAGGTCTTCGTCGGAGAAGCCGGTGGTCTTTCTGGCCAGATTGGCTGATACGTAACCCTCTGCCTGGTACAGGGCGTAGGGAACGATGAACTTGCGGCCCATTTCCGTAGCCTTGTTCTGGGCATCTTTTGTTGTCGTAATGGCTACGCGGGTAATGGTGACCTCCTGCGGCGCGATGGGATCCATGCTTCTGGCAAAACCAATCTGCACCGGTCCCCGCACCTGTCCGCAGTTCAGGGCTCCCTTCACAAAGGTCGTCATAACTGCGCCGAAGGTGCGGATGTCATAGAAATTGGAGCACATGAAATTCCGGATTTTCACATCTGCTTCGGGGTCTTTTTTCTTGACATCCTTAATGTCGCTGATACCGATGTAGTCCAGCGCTTCCTTATCGCTCTGTTCCAGGGGCACGTTTTCCTTGATGTAAATGCGGTATCCCGCCTCTCCTTCTTTGGCGGCTTCCACGTAGTTGCGGATTTTCCTCTTCAGGCATACATCGGTAACAAGGCCCAATCCTGTTTCCGGGTCCGCCCGGGGAAGATTGCCTGCATCGGGGTCGCCGTTGGGATTCCCATTGGTCACATCAAAGAGAATAACGAAATCGTACCGGTTGTGAATTGCTTCTGCCATCTTATTTTTCCTCCTTTTTTCCTGCATATCTTGCCTGGGTTTCCTGGTAGTAGCCAAGGACGAAAGCGCCCTGTTCGTCCAATGTCAGCCGATGGGGCAGCGGGGTTCCTGTATCGGGCATGGCGATTTTATCCATGAGCATGCCCAGTTTTTTCTTGAAATAGGCCGCTTTGGGCTGGTCCAGTTTTTCCCAGATGGGCATTGGTCAGTTTCCAGAGCAACGGAAATACCGCTGCAGGCGTAGCGCAGGCAGAGTTAAAATACCTGTCCTTGATGGTACTGTTGATGCCGTGATTGGCGCTCTTCTGGATATTTTCCAGCACGGAGAAGAGCCGTCCCAGTACATAGGAAATGTCATTACAATTTTCATTCACTGCCATTTGGATTTTTCCCTCCCACTTCATTCCACAATTTTTTAAAAGATAAGCTTTAATAAATGATGCCTTTATATAATCTATTTTTTTCTCTTTGTTTTTTCCACCACCTGATGATTTTTCATGGCACAAAAATACCCTCCTCATAATATTTTTATAAACTGCCTCTGGATAATATCCATTTATTAAAATCGCATTTGTAAGCTTCCCTGCCCAAAACGTTGAAGGAGCTGATTCCTTACGACAGTCAGGATTATCCATCGCCTTTAAAATCCAATATAGAGGGATTCTCTCTTTTTCCAAAGACGAATGAACAATTTTCATTCTTTCTTCATGAGCCGCTAAATTCTTCAAAATATCGCCGAAGGTATTTCGCAGGAAGAAGCGGACGGAGATACGGGCTGCATTAGGCGCCAGCCCCAAAATATAGAAAGGTTCGTCGGGACTCACGGAAATGCCGCCGATGTCTGATGACCGCCCCTCTTTCATATGGGCCAATACATCGTCCAGTTCCTCATCTGTCAATCCGCCTTCATCACCCATCATGCCAAGGAATCCATCCTGGTACGCCTCTTCCCCATGCTCCGACCAGTACACCACCGTGGTGTCCCCCATCACTTTGGCATGGGTTCTGTCAGCCAGGAGAAAATTCAGGGCCGCCCCATAGGCATTGGCCGCTTCTTCACTGACCGGCGCGTTCTGTCCCTGCTCTCCATCATAACCGTAGGAGCAGAAGGCAGGCGCATTGAAGGAAACCAGATTAGCCCCGCTGCTCTGTGCACCGAGGACGACCTTGATTTTAGGATGGAGCGTGGCAATGGGCATGTCCTTTTTTCCGGTAATGAGGCACTGTCCTTTGATGGTGTCCTCTTCTCCGCCGCCGGAACGGTAGTACCGTTCCCAGGCATCGCGGATTTCCGGGATGTCCGAAACGTCCTTATTTCCCACATGGAAAAGGAAATTGGAACCGCCCAGAATATCCTCCAGATTGGTTTGAACCAGAGGATTGTCTCTGGCTCCGGCTGCATCCCAGTGGTCAAAATAGGAAAGGATGGCTCTGGCCTCTGCTGAATGGCACCCGTCAAGAATCTGATGATGAAGGGCTCTTGCCGCCTCAAAGCACTCCTTCGTCCTCTCCGGCTTTCCTTTATTGTCTACCCCCAGAAGATAACTGGAATTGTCACAGAGGAAATTGGCCTTTACGCCGGAAGCCCGAATGACTGGAAGCGGCACCATCATATCCGATGGGATTTCTTTCTCCTTTTTCCCCCGGAGTACTTTCTTCCGGGCTGAAACGATACCGATAAGACCGCCTTCCTCATCAAGAACCAGGCGGTGGCTGACTTTGGCGATTCCCCAGCCTTCCCTGGCCACCTTCCCCTGCCGGCTTAATTCGTCATATAAATGTACCAGCGATTGAAGTATCATCTGTGCACCTCGCAGTTCCGGAGATCCATAACTCCCTTCTCCAGCCTGGCATGGAAGAATTCAGGAATAATATGCTGCCGGTCAGAGAAATCCATATCGTAGAGCATATATCCCAGGTCCCTGGTTTCCGGGTAAGGCACCACCGGCTCATCATCCTCCACCAGCCGGAATCCCGCCGGAAATTCCCGGCATCCCAGATAGGGCTGGTGATAGCACTGCCCCTTTCGGGCCCGACGGCAGAGCATCTCCCTGAACTTGCCCGGATTGTCGCTGGCATTGGCTCTGTCTGTCATTTCAAAGTGAACATGGATGCAGTATTTCACATCTTTTAAAACTTCTGCCGCCCGCTGCTGGATATCCGCCTTCGTACAGAGATATGTTTCCTTATGGGCCTTGGCCGCACTAGCAGCAGAGGAGGCCAGGATTTTTGACTTCACCTCGTTCCGCCGGATATTCGTGTAACGAATCGGACTGAGCAGGTCAATCTCATCAATTACATATTTCAAGCCGGGATGCCAGAAAATGGCCTCCACCAGTCCCCGGGCCGCCGATGGAGTCATCACGTCATAAGAAACTCGCTCTACCTTCATCTCCGGCCTGGTGAAGCAGGCATAGGGTCCCCAGCATTCAATCTTCACACCATAAGCCATAGTATCCTCCTTTCAAAGAAAACCTTTTGGTATTATTATATCTTTTAAACGGATATATATCTGCTATTACAGATAACAGGAAATTTATACCCCTTAAAAGAAAAATTTTAGAAGCCTTCACAATGGCCGTTTTTTTTACCACATAATTCCTACGCCTTCCTTTTCCTCTGCCTTCAGTCCGATTTTATCATCATAGGCTCCTGAATCTGTGAGATAAGCCAGCTGGGAATCCCCTTCAAACCAGGCAATAGCCCCCTGGTTCATCAGAAGGGTAAAGGGAGAGGGACTATGGCTGTCTTTGTAATAATTGACATTTACAATATACTGCCCCGCTTCTCTCATAAGATCTCTGGTACGGATTCCCTGCTGCAGCTGGCGCAGGATTTCCCTGGCCCGGTCATCCAGAGGGATAAATACAGACCGGGTGTTGTCCCGGATCAGCTTGAACTTCATTCCGATATCCCGAAAAGCCAGTTTCTTCGTGTCACCCATAATGTCCATTCTGTCCATATTTCCTTCATTATTCTTATACCAGTTCTCATAATAGGACCGGATAGATGCAGGCTCCGCCATATGACCGGCTCCGCAGCGTGCCAGAGTGAGTTCCGTCACCTGCTTTTCTTTTTTCATAAAGCGGCTTTTGGTTTCCTTCTCTGTACGGAAAATATGAACTATACTGTCGGCCGACTGCCGCTTTCCTTCCCGGTTGCACCGCCCCGCCCCCTGGATCAGGCTGTCAAGGCCCGTATATTCCAGATAGGCCACAGGGAAATCCACATCCACACCCACGGAAATGATGCTGGTCGACACGACACGGCAGGGAAGGTTCCCGGCCAGCCGCCTCTTGATTTCAGCGATCACCCTTTTCCTGTGCACCGGGCACAGATTGGTGGACAGGTAGAAACTGTCATTTCCTTCCAGGCAGCGGTATATTTCCAAAGCCTCTTTTTTAGTGGACGCAATGCACAGGGCCTGTGGCGCCTTCTGCATGGCACCGGCAATCTCTTCATAGGTTCTGTCTCCGTCAAACCGGTAGGACACCCGGTTAAAGAACTGATACATATCCGGTATATTCTCCATGATTTCTTCAGGCTTCATGGACAGATACTGCGAAAGCTCCGGCTGGGTGGCGCTGCAGAGAACCGCACTGACGCCGTACCGTCTCACCAGCTCTTCCAGTGCCTTCAGGCAGGGGGTCAGAAAATCCAGAGGCATCATCTGAGCCTCATCAAAAACGATGACACTGTCTGCTATATTGTGCAGTTTGCGGCATTTGGATGTCCGGTTTCCATAAAGAGATTCCCAGAACTGCTCATTGGTAGTGACTATGACGGGAGCATCCCAGTTTTCCGCCGCCAGCTTCATCCGCCCTGCCATGGACTCTTCCATATCGTCATAGTCCACATTGCTGTGGCTCTCCAGCACATCAGCCTTTCCCAAAAAATCCTTAAATATTTCCGCCGTCTGTTCAATGATGGACACATAGGGAATGACATAAATAATCCGTCTCTTGTGATACTTCACAGCCTGCTTCATGGCAAAAGCCATGGATGAAATCGTCTTCCCGCCGCCGGTGGGAACGGTCAATGTATAAAGCCCCGGAGCCTCTTCTCCCTTCTCCATGCAGCGGGAAAGGATTTCATACCGTTTCTCATTGAGCCGGTTCTTCGGCCTTGTATACCCCCGGCTGTCCAGTTCCCTGAAAAACCGTTCCGCCAGCTCCGGAACAGGCCGGAACCTTCCTCTTTCCTTCGACTCATGGGACATGAAAGATTCCGTATCCAGGAAATCAGCGTCCACCAGACAGGAAAACAGCATTCGCACCAGCATCATCCCATCTGCCGGATTCCTCATCACTTTCTGAAAAGCGGCCGCAGATACCACCGGCAGGAGAGAACCACGGGCTGCGATTTCCTCATACTCCGGGATTTCCCTCTTCATGCGGCCCCACAGGGTGGGCTCCTCGCAGGTATTCGTCCGCGTCCCGCCGTCAGGAAGCCCTGCATGATGACCGGCAATACAGAAAGCCCCTGCCAGGGCTGCCGGCCCCAGCTCCTTCTGATGATCCCACAGAAACCGGGCCCCCGCCGTGGAATGATCGCCGCCCCGTTTCTTCTTCCCTCTTATATATGCCTGAAACGAAGAACTGTACTTTCCCAAATCATGATTCTTCCCAAAAAGTACGCCTGCATCCTTCATGCCGAAAGGCTCTGCAAACAGCCCCGCCAGCCTTGCCGTCTCCGCCAGATGATCTTCCAGCCGCTGAATACGTTCTTCATCCAAATGCCCGATAAATTCGTCCATGCTATCCCCCTGATGTCCATAAACAACCTGTGATTTACTCCAATGCATTGGCATATGGTTTATCTATTTCTTATTATACTCTTTACTATGACAGCCCTTGTCACCGACAAACGCAATATAAAAAAATAATCAAAATCTAATCATTCTGTACAAACAAAATCGCTTCCCTATTCCTTCGCCACAACAAAAACTTCCCGAAGCCCCACAGATTACTCAAGCCTTACCTCATAAAGGCCTATCTGCCGTACTTCAGGAAGTTTTATCCCTCCTCATATAATTTCAATCCACGCTTCCTGTGAGGGAAGCGACTATCATTTTCATAGATATTTCCATCGTAGGCTGTATTTCAATCCACGCTTCCCGCAAGGGAAGCGACTGCCCTCCGCCATACCCACGCCACATTCCTTTTAATTTCAATCCACGCTTCCCGCAAGGGAAGCGACCCTTATCAATACTGAACAGGTCGCAAAGGTGCTTATTTCAATCCACGCTTCCCGCAAGGGAAGCGACGGAATAAAAATCACCCAGCGGCCCACTGCCCCATATTTCAATCCACGCTTCCCGCAAGGGAAGCGACTTCCCCGTCGGCGTCAATGCAGATATGATATTCCGATTTCAATCCACGCTTCCCGCAAGGGAAGCGACGCCAAGGCCCTTCGCTTCTTCCACCAGCTCGTCCAATTTCAATCCACGCTTCCCGCAAGGGAAGCGACGCCTACTATGATTCCCTGACCAGCAAGCAGAGGATTTCAATCCACGCTTCCCGCAAGGGAAGCGACCTTACAATATCCTGCAGACCGCGCTCAACACTGATTTCAATCCACGCTTCCCGCAAGGGAAGCGACAAAGTGCTTCACATAGCCATTATTGATTCCTTCCAATTTCAATCCACGCTTCCCGCAAGGGAAGCGACGTAATAATCGGCGTCAATAACGCCCACGGCATTAGATTTCAATCCACGCTTCCCGCAAGGGAAGCGACCTATTATCAGCGGAAAGAAGATCCCGGAAATCTGTATTTCAATCCACGCTTCCCGCAAGGGAAGCGACTGTGCAGAGCTTTAATGCCAAAGAGCAGACGGTCACAGTATTTCAATCCACGCTTCCCGCAAGGGAAGCGACGGCCACGAACCGAATACAATAGACATAACCGGCACATTTCAATCCACGCTTCCCGCAAGGGAAGCGACCGCAGGATCAAGCTGTCCCCTGATGGCCGCACGAATCAGCATGGTTTCCGCGAACCGGGATTTTGAGAGTTCCTGTACCAGCGGATTTCATGCTTTTCTCTTTTGGGCACTTGGGGCTCGCGCTTACCGTATGATGGCGTTATGTTTTCATACCCCATCATTTTTCTCTATTATACTATTTTCCGAAGCAGTCCGCTTTCTCTTCCTGTGGAAGCCCAGAGACAGGCTACAGGCCGGCGGCTTTTATCTGCCTTTCCACTTCCTTTTCCGGTATGGAAAAGTCACGGCCGAAGAGTTCGTGGGTCACGTAGAGAGGCTCCACGGTGTCTATGATTTCCCGGGCCGCGTCGTCGGCGAAGGGGCGGTGCTGGTCTATGGCGGTGATGTGGCGGCTGATGATGTCCGGCGTCACAGGGGTGGGAATGGTGCCGGAGAGGCTTTTCCGGTAGGCGCCGGAGAGGGAGCAGCTGAGGTGGATGCCCTGGATGAGGGATTTCAGGGAGCCCAGGCGGTTTACCACGTCACATACATAGCGGACGCCCTGGGTTTCGATTTCCAGATCGGGACAGGTATTCATGAGATGGCCCGTATCCAGCATGATGCCTACGTTGTTTCCAGGGAGGAGGCGGAAGAAATAGTCCACTTCCTCCGGCTTCAGGGTATAGAGTCCGGGCCAGAAGATGTTTTCAAAGAGCACTTTCACCGTTGGCGGGATTTCAGAGGCCAGGGCGCTGTACACTTCTGCCGCTGCTTTCAGCACGTCCCTGTCGGTGTAACGGAAGCGGCGTGTCCATATTTCGTCCAGGGAGCAGTGGGCCACGTGCCACACCAGGTACTCCGGCTGTTCCGCCAGGGCGGCGCGGATGTTCCTGCGGATTGTCTCTATCCAGTCTTCCACCGTCACTCCGCCGAAGGTGTCTATGAGGGATTTTCTTGTGGGGAAATCTTTTTCGTAGAAATCTTTCTTTCCCAGATAGAAATCCATCCAGTCCGGCCAGTAGGCCAGATGACAGCCCAGTGTAAGGCTCGCCGCCGGATGAGGGGCGGGCTCGGTGCCGTAAACCAGGTTCTCAATGCCGTCCAGATGGAGTTTCTTTATGATTTTTTCCATGTCTCCCGCCCGCTCGCCGGGCATGATGTAATGACTGACTGCCTGTTTCAAGGTATCCCTCCTTTGTAATGCTTTTCTATACTATAGCACATGGGAGGAGAGACGGAAGGTTCGCCCTTTGGGCGAACGGGGGCGCGGCTGACGCCGCAGGTTGTATAGAAAGGTTGTGTAGAAGGGTTGTGAGGAAAAGGTTCATGGACACGCCTGTGGCGTGAGGGTGCAAAGGGTTCCCTCCCCCTCACTTATTGTCCCACCGCTTGCAGGGTGGCAGAATGGGCCTCTCTATCTTTAAGGAAGCACTGATTAATTCATAGAGTCTGCTTTTATAAGAATTTTTATGCAC